>Ga0302271_10002405_pt1 | contig 16911 bp, 21 predicted proteins | sample III_Bog_N1_1_FD_198767 | JGI IMG/M metagenome (GOLD analysis project Ga0302271, IMG submission 198767) | Peat permafrost microbial communities from Stordalen Mire near Abisko, Sweden - III_Bog_N1_1 | ecosystem: Environmental > Terrestrial > Soil > Wetlands > Peat | place: Sweden: Abisko...
TATTAAAATATCCAGAGCTAAAAACACCTGAAACTAATTCAACAGTCAAATAAAATTTAAAGAAACTCTATGGACTATTTGGAGGCTCATTCGATGGATAAATGCTGAGATTATAGAAAATTATACTTAATTTCGATGACTCTACTTGTTCAACAAAATTTGTCCACTTCTAAAATAGCCCTATACTTAGACTAATAACATAAGCTCGTCACTTGTACATTTGGTCGATGAATATTGTCATGCACTCGCTAAGTGCAACTTATAGTATATTCAAAGATCAATTCAACGTCATAGTACTGCACAAAGGAATTACATAAACGACTTAATTGGAAAAGATATTCGAAATGACAAATCTAGAGACTTCAACATTCAAATCAGACGATTTCGTACAGATTTATAAATAATAAGTTGGAGCTAATATAGATAACTATGACGAGAGAGAAAAATACAGATATAACTTCGTTCTAATCTTCAAGGATCCTGTTCAGATGTTGTATTTGAATTTAGATAAGAGGATTAAGTGAATCAATCATGCAATATTAGAAACTCGATTTCCCCAAAAATTTAGTGCCGATTTTGAAAAATAGATTTCTAGTTTTCATTGGATAAAAAAATACGATTTTAACAGCCTCAAAAATCTCAAATTTTCACTAAAAATTGAGTTCCGAAAATCATATTTTTTTAAGCAACTAAAACAAGAAATGTAATCCACTAAAACCTGCACTGACTCAGTATTTGAAACTTTGAAAAAGTAGATTGGCAACAAGTCATTCAGAAAAGAAAATCAAGTTTATCAACAAGTAGAATCATTTTTGAAAGAAACTTAAATCGTACAAGTTCCAGATCTTTCACTTTCACAAATCGAATAGATACTCCAACTGCAAAGCAACTCTCAGTCATTCATCAATTTCAGAGAACTTGTTTAACAATTAAAATAATATCTAATCGACAATCAAATCCCGGACTCGTCATTCAAAGTAACAGTCAATGGAGAAGTACAAACATTTCAAAGAATGGGAAAGAAAGAATTCGAAAGCCTTCTATCAAAAGTGCAACATAAAAATGCTAAAACATTCATCGACTCTATGAATGAAGAAACTTAAATAACTCCAGATCAAATCAAAATGCTTCTTGCTCTCTATACTTACGAAGCACCTGCTAAAAAGAGACTTCTAGAATTTTTACACAGCTTAGAGAATAGGATCATCGCAGATAAAAATGAACAAATAGAAGAAGTAGATATCCAGTAACTAATTCAAAAGCAAAAGTTTACTTACAAAGAAATAAACTAAGTCTATGAGTGGCTGCTAACAACAAAAGAAATTGATGAAATACCAGAGAACAAAGATGATAAATAAACAATTATCAACAAGTACTTTGGAATTATGAGGCAAGTTAACAACTTATGCTCCTATGCAGGACTATTGCATGAAGAATTGTTCACAGGTTTCAATGACACATTGCCAAAGCTCATTTACAAAAGTTTACAAATTCTATGCAACTTTGAGAACTACAAAGTCGTCAATTGTCTTATATTCGGAATTCTTATTCCTGTATGCTATTTGTCAGAAGTAGAAGCTCAGCCGCTTATAATAACATTGAACAAACAATAAATACATTTAATTGGAATGAATAATAAATATATTCATAAAACTATATTACAATAAACAAACTCCAAAAATATAATTCATCATATTAATTCCAACGAGCTCTGTAACGTTGCTTCAAACCTAATAGAAATAACAATCTCAGAGGCAGACAAAATTCTATTCGGCCAAGATTACACTTCCTTCAACAAACACAGAAATCTACATGACATTTTGAATTCAGAGTACAAACAGAACTTTTTCATAGGTTGCATTGATCTAAAGCATTTTGATCGCAATTTAACTTACTATAAAGATATAATTTCTAACTTAGATGACGCTGAAAAGTTCAAATATCAGTTAGATGGAAGTTATGTCATTCATCCAAAGTATAATCCATCTCTGTTCTTAGATCTCTTACAATCTCTTGTTAGAGACATGATAACTAAAGAATTAGTATGAATTTAACGGCCAAAACATTCTTTTTTAACAGATACAAATGAGAAGATAATAATTCCCCATACAAAAGCAGCCAAACAGAAAGCAGAAAGAACAGTCAAAAGTCACTCAAAGAAAGCAGAAAGAAGTTGAGAAATAAATAATAAATAAAAAGTAAAACGCCTCAATGAGATAAATTAAAAATGAAACAAATCCTAAAGTATAGAGGAAGACTCCACTGCGTTTGAAAAAGATCGTAACTCACAACAAACTTCTTCAGAAAATAGAACTTGAAAACGAGAGGAAAGAATCTATTTAATCAATGTTCAACAACGATTTCAATCAGCAAGACATCTAAGCTTACAAATATTATGAACAAAAATAAATTACATAAGTCCAGTAGGTCAGAGAGCAACTTAGAAATCTATCTGACGAAGCTATCGAGCAAACAATTTTACAAAACGATAAATTTGACGGGTCAAATAGTAATTTATATGTATTAGAATTCTTTAAAATGTATGCAGACTAAGTCTTCAAAGCGAAAGTTGGAATGCTTTGTGAAATACAAATCATCAAATAAGATGGAGAAAGAATCACTCAAGAAACCAAGATCTTCCCAATCAACAGCGGGTTCAATAGAAAGATAATTGAGTTCTGTCTAAACAGATAACAATACAATGAACTATCAGATGTTGGAAGCGGATCTCAATATTTGTGGTACATTACTCATGCAGTTTCAGTTAGATTCTTTGCAAGACAAGAAGGCTAAGTTGTTAGAGATAACTTTGAAACAGTCAGAGAAAAAGTAATTGACATGTCAGACTCAAGAAATTGGTACAAAAAGAGAGTAGGAGCCTACTTCAACTTTCTTAACACAAATCTTCATGTAGATCTAACTCGTTATCAAATCGGTCACACCTACGAATAACACATGAAGCTAAGTGAAACAAACTGCTTCATTCATACATTGAAAATGTCTGGACTATATTCTGAAGAACAAATAGAATATATTTAATCCCAAGTCAATGAAGATGTTCACTTGTTCTCTAACAGAAATTTAAAGAACATTTAAGGATTAGGAAAATACTAAATGACAGTTTTATACATCGACAAGAAACCAGATGTGTAGCATTTCAACAAAGAAAGCAATATTACGGAAGAAGAGCTAAAAATTGTTCTATTCATGGATCACTATTTCATTAATGAACAGATCAAAGTAAGTTTGAACTGGATCAAGAATTACAATCAGTTTTAATAAAATGAAAAGTTCATAGCTAGAAAAGAAGATTTAAAACAAATTCAAAATAAGAAAGAATAGATTTACTTCTCAAAGTCAGAAGCAACTTTCAGTTCATTGCAAATTATTCACGAAATGTGGAATCAAGGAATGTTCTAAAAGATTGAGCAGCAAAACAAATTCAACTTTTCAGAAACTGCTAAAGAAGAGATTGGTGTTCCAAGAGGAATAGATTAGTACTAGAAAATTCCAGAAGGTTAAGAATTGAGTGAAGAACAGTAAGAAGAAGAAAATGAAGTAGATGAAGTAGATGAATAGAAAGTAGATGATCTGAAGCTCTTAGGTAAGTTTTAAAACGTTTACGTTATGGATTTCGAAGCATTCGTTAAAGACGATCAAAACATAAACATAAATCACGAGCCATATACAGTTCACTTCGCTGACTGGAGCAATAACTTCTATGAAGGAAGAAACATTCAATCATTCGTTAAACATGTTTAACTCAAGGAGTACAAAAAGATTTTAGTCTACATTCATAATTTGTCATACGACAGTACCTTTATCATCAATCAAAAGAACATTACAATCCTACAACTGTTAGATCCACAAGGCAGAATCGTTCAGTTCACTGCAAAAATAGACAAGTGTGAAGTAACTTTCAGAGACTCTTGCAGAATGATTCCAAATAAGCTCTCAGAGTTGCCTAAAATGTTTTTCGAACCAATTGAACAGAAGTCAATCTTCAAAGAACTCATGTGCTACGAGTATTACACTAAGACTAGATATATTTTAAACAAAGGTAACATCGATGAAGCGCTTGCTAGTTTCAAACTAGATAAACCCAGTAAAGAAGACTTCGTACAATCCCTAACAAAAGCTAATTCAATAATAGATGAAAATACTTTCGACTTATAGAAATTTGCAGCTTACTATTGCAAGTAAGACTGCTTCGTCCTTCTAAGGAGTTTGTAAAAGTTCCAACAAATGCTCTGGTCTGAGTTTCAACTTAATATGGTTGATATAGTCTCAATCAGCTCACTCTCACTTAAATATTAAGTTAAGCATTCTTGCTTCAAAGGCTGTGTCAAAGTCAATGGCTGTTTAAGCAGATATTTCTAACAGTTCTTACGCGGAGGCAGAGTTCAGTTGTCACAGAACACAAAAGTTAGAAAATATGGAGTTAAAATTGTAGACTTCGATGCAGTTAGCTTATATCCTTCGGCTCAGAAGAGAGTTTGGTATCCAAGTGGTCCTTGCATGTAGATGACTGAAGAGTAAATATAATTTTACAATGTGAAACAAAATCTTCTTAACATAAGTGAACTATCATCTGGAAAAGATTAAAATACTCTTTTCGTAACAGTTAAACTCGACAGCTCTCAGATCAAACACAGAAAGATGAACTTACTTTCAGAAAAGCGTGAAGGCATCAGAACTTGGATCAACGAGACAGATTCAGATAAATTACACTTCCTCTCACACATCTAGCTACAAGACTTAATCAATTTTCAAAACTACAATTACGAAATCATAGAAGGAGTCTATTTCACTGAGAGAAACTACACGATTCAAACAGTAATTGCTGAAATGTTTGAGCGCAGAGTCAACTACAAAAAGCAGAAGAATCCAGTGCAGAATATCTACAAGTTAGTTCTCAACAGCAGCTACGGTAAGACATGTGAAGGACTTCACTCAACTAAGACTTTAATACTCGATGAAGAGAAAGCTTTAGCTCATATGTTCAAGAATTTCAACGTTCTTAAAGAAGCAAAGTAAATAGGAGACAAATACATTGTTACAGAGAACATAGAAGTAATTTCACAAGAAAGTTATAATTACATAGGGGTACTTATACTTGATATGTCTAAACGCATTATGAATGAAGTAATGTGCTTAGCTGAGGACTTAGGAATCGAGATCTACTACACAGATACAGACTCAATGCATATAGATTAATCTGGATTGGATAAATTAGAAATTGAATTTTAAAATAAATACAACAGACCACTTCAAGGCGAGAAGTAAGGTCAGTTCCATTCAGACTTCTCTAGTGACAAAGGCAAAGCACTGTACGCCGACTGTTCAATCTTCCTTGGAAAGAAGTGCTATCTCGACAGACTAATTGTTTAAACTTAAGATGGATCACTTACAACTGACTATCACATCCGCATGAAAGGAGTCAATACAGAATGCATCGAAAAGAAAGCTGAAGACGAGTATAACGGAGATTTAGTTAAGTTATATGAAGATCTATTCAATGGAAAAGAACTGACCTTTGACTTATGTAAGGGTAAAGTGGTATTTAAAAGATTAGATATGTAATATTAAACTCTTCCAACATTTCCAAGAAAATTAAGCTTCAAAGACGATGAAGAGGACGATGCGGCTCCATTTGAGTTAGCTGAGGAAGATGAAGATTTTGGAAACAGTGGATGAAAACGGCAAATCATTATTTTTTCGGACATACAAAGATCATGGCGACCACATTTGTCAAAACATCGGATATCATAAACTTATACAAAAACGAGAAAGATCACGATTCAATCTTACTCTATCTCGATAATGAGAACAAAAAGGAAAACAACTTCAAAAGATTCAACTACATTGTTCTTAAAATCTGTCTTGTCAAAGCCGGATCAATTGTAAAGTAAATAGATGTTACTAATAAGTAAATGATCAGTCTAAAAGAGTATGAAGACCTATCAACTCACAAGTTCATTAAAATAGAAATCATGAAAGCTCAAAAAGAGTTCAATGGAAACAAATTCTTCCCTACAACTGCATATGGAACCAATGGGTAAGAAATAAAACAATTAGCATTGAAAGACAAGTAGAAGTTGCTATCTCAAAGATAGACAGAAAAGACCTTCTAATTCGAAATGGATGACGAATGAAACGGTAAAACATTATTTTTTAAATATGTAAATGGATATCGAAAGAGAAGATGAAATACGTGAGTTACTAAATTAAAGTGCTCATTACGATATATTTATGAAAATATTATAAGATAAGTAATCATAGATATAGAATAAAATGAAACAACTTTGTTAAAATTTAACGGTCGAACAAAAATTGAAGCTTGAGGAAATATCAACGTAAATATATGATTAAGTAGTTACTTAACTTGGATTGAAAGACGATTTATCTGAATGTGATTCCGATTGAACTGAGAATAAGTTATTTTTTCCTATACAAATGCAGTATAAATTCATAAACAGACTTGGACATTATATGATCGATTTAATAGAACTTCATGAGTCTGATTACATCGAGATGAATTATTCCTCTGGCTACGTCTTCATCGCCTATTAACCTGCTAATCACTTCATGTTTCTGAGTTTCAGTAAAACAAAAGAGAGCGAGAAGACAACTTAGATCTTAAAAGACATGTTAAAATACTTAGACAAATATAATCAATCATTTGACAGCGTCGTAATGGATGAAGGCACTGAGTTCTAAGGACAGTTCACTGAGATTCTGTAAGAAGAGAAAATAAAGATTCGAAGAGTAAATCCAAACAAAGATGATCATAAGATTCTAGCCCCATTGAACAGTATGTGTAGATTTGTCAGAGCTTAAATAATTAAAAGAATAATTGAAATGGACAAACGAGGCTAAGAGAATAAAGAGTAAGAAAATAAAATAAAAGTAACAACAACTCAGTTGAATAAAATAGTAAAAGACATATCAGATTTCCACAACACAAAGAGACTAATAAAACCTTATGAGAAAAGTCCAATCGAGATAACCCAAGATGAGATAGAGCAGTTTAACGAGATCAAACTGAAGCACAATTATAAAGTTGAAGAAAAACATTAATTCACAAATGGAGACATTGTAAACATAAAATTGAAAAAGAAAGATCTTCAAAAGCAAAGGCATTAAAAATACTCAGACGGAACTTACAAAGTAATTGGAAGAGACATGTAACATTATCTTCTTACCCCGTGCAATTTCGATTCGAAGAGGTATAAAACTTACTTTTAAATAAATGATAACATAGATTCAGCCCCTGTTTACTTCAGGAAGTCGTATGAAATGAGGAGTTCAGAAGCCACAGGTCTCTACTTCCCGGCGGAAGAGCAAGAGTCGAACCATTACGTTTTTGATAAGATAATGCGCACCGTACCAGAGAATGTAACGCTCGACAAGGTCTAAAAGTATGCGATCAAAATAGGGGATTGTTTTCAGGTAGTTGCCGTTAAGTAAATCAGGAACGAGAAGAACGAGCTCTCTGACGCCGAGAGGATGTTTTGGTTTAGCTCTGTGTACGGAGGGGTTCAGCTAGATCAACCCGTGTTTAGAATCTGATTTTACTTATTTTTTGAGCATTGAAATATGAGTGCCAAGTTTGATAAAATGAACTAAGATGTCGTACCTCCAGCTGAACTGCTGACTGAGAAGCAAGTATGGAAGTATGGAAAGACCGGTTGGAGGAGATGTCCTAAGTTGAACGACGAGCAAAAAGCAGAATAACACAAGCGACTAAGTGAGTAAGGAAAAACTGGAAGACAATCTGTGAAGACAGCAAAGGTCGTAGCTGAGAAGACTTAAGGAGATGTGTAATAACTGTTTGAATAGATGAAAAATATAAATACAATGTTAGAGAAAATGTAACCAAAAGTGGAAGAACCAAAAGTAGAAGAGAAGAAAGAGGTTGAAGAAAAGTAGAAGAAGCCAAATTTAGACACAGTCAAAGAAGATGAAGTAGAAGAACCAGTTAAACAAAAGCCAAAACCTAGGAAGCCAGTAATTGAAGAAGAAGATGAAGAACCAGTAACATAGAAAAAAGAAGAAGCAGAACCTATGGTTCAACTACCGGTTAAAATGAAATCTAAGAATCCACTGTTGAATAGATATCAATGACCTTTACTTTTATTTTTTAGCAAGATAAATGCTATCTACTAAGTCTCCACAATTTCAATAAATTTCTAACACTCTAACTGAACAGACGGATGTAATCTAAGCTCAATCTGTTCTTGTCAGAGAGAATCCAACTCTTCCTGTTCTTTCAGGGATTGACACTTATATTAAAAAGTTAGATCAAACCGTACAAGTCATCTAAACAGAAATGAACAACACAACGATCAAACAAGCTGTGTTACAGAATAAATAAAAAGAAGAGTTCTATTCCTATGCAGCTCAATTGTATAAAACATTAGACGAAACAATAACAAATATTCCAGCTATCAATTTAATCGGCAGTGTTGTGTTGCAATTGGAAGCGATTGCAGAGGCTACTATAATTGGAAAGAAGTAAGGTTCAACTCGATAAGACATTGTGTACAATGAGAGTGTGAATTACTTAGTAAACAGGAATGTACTATTAGATCAAAACAGTAAGACTATACTCAGAGGACTGATAGAGACTACTTTTACCGGAAATGAATCTCAGCTGAAATAACTGTTCAATAACATTTTCGAAGAGGCTAAATCTTGTTTAAGTGGATGCAAGTAAGTGAGTTCAATTCTGTAGAATGTAATTCCAGTCGAGAAATGACGGAGCATTGGAGTGGATTATTTTTTGTGAATAGAAATGCAAGACTAACTCTTCAAGAAATTCATTTCAATGAACAACAATCTAAACACATAAGACACAGCGAATCTAAAACTCTTTACAAATGAGATCACATTGACAGATAATTGGTACAAACAGCAAGATTACATCTCGGTTTCATCAGTACGTTTGAATGACTTCCTCTTGGCTGATGGGTATATTCAATACTTTATAGCAGCTTCTGGCTATCTCGTTCAGTTCTCTGGCTAAAGATTCTTAGACATCTATTCTTTCATATCATTTGTAAATTAGGCTTAAACTCATTTCCAACTCGCATATGACGTGAATACAAAACTTATTTCAATCTCAACTCTTCTGAACATAACTTTATTGCAAGCAACTGGAAATATAAAGAACATGTTAGGATTACAAAGCGGCATAGCACTGAATAATCAATCTAAAATCATGACTAAAAATGTATTCAACGTCCAGTTCTTGAAGCTACTGAGTGACGATCTATAAGCTTGTGTTGAGAATTTCAATTTCGATCAAAATAGTAAACCACTGACTTCAATAACCTCTACAACTGTCTGTGTGATTCCAATAAGTCAGCTTGCAACTGGATTCCAAGAGAACACGAGCTACGGGGTTCATATACCGATTAAAAACAATTTCAACATTAAGTTCAAACTCGTTGATCAGGACGATTAGCCTGTATGTTTCACTTACGTTATAATAGACGGATAATTGTTTAAGAAAGAGTATTTTCAGCAATGAGTTAAAAGTTCTCTAAAAACTCCGTTCACTCCGCTCAGTCCATTCATTCCATTCATAAGAAGTAAGTTATCACAACTCTCGGATCAATCACTGAGTTTGATCGCTATATTTCAAAAGTCAGCGTCCAGTAAATCTCAGGGGAGCAGATCTCTTCAATATAGAAAAGCGGTGAAGCAGTGATAGCGATATTCGAGTTCAATCCTATGAAATACTTCAACGATGTAATTGCCGCCTATCCAGACATATCTCCTTATGTTATTTCAAACCCGGGTCATCTATATTTCATCAGCGATTAAGACAACAAAGAACTCTCCAAGCCTGGACAAGCTTTAACTAAGTACCACAAGGTTGGAGTATTTGATTTCACTGTGATAAATAAAGTTCAAACAGATAATTTGTAAATATTCTTCGATCCATTGACTTATACTATAACTGTAAAGCCGTAAAACGATGTTTTCTATCACATCTAACTATTAGGAGCATACAGTGAGTCTCCTACTGGATAAGTTTTCACAAACATGGACATACCGATTCAATCCGGCGGAACTTTGTTAGATTGCTTTATGAATAACTTCTGGCCGGAGAGAAAAGCAGGATTATTTCAGTATTTGACTCCAATCAACCTTATGCTCACACTTTGGCTGAATAGACTGTACAAAAAGACATTGCCAGATGCTTGGATTAGAGTGACAGACAAGACTCAAGTTCTAGATCCAGTCACGACTTAAGGAATACTTTACGAGCCGTTTGAAATGAATGAGAATTAGTATTCAACTTTCTACAACCTTAGAGCTGTAAGGATTCTAAGCAACTCATGCAATATTTTGAAATACATTCCAGACAATGCTTTACCTTAAAGCTAAGATCTTATTATATATGTGAATACTGAATTGTAAAAGCAAATAATGTAAGACAAGTATCCGAAAGCCTATGTAACTGTAGATGACAAGTAGTACGACTTCGGTGGACAAGTGAATGAATCTATTATAACTAAGAATAGAAAGCAATTTTACATGAATTCATACGACTCTACAGGAGTTACTGGGACTGGATCTACTGCGAGTTTGACTACAGCTTCAGCTTCGGTTGTTGTGTTGAATAAATATTCAGTTCTAGGTGGAAATTGGACTGATCCTGTAGTGAAGAGTCTACAGTGCAATGCGGATCTAACTGGAATTTCAAACAGTATTTCATTGCCAAATATAACTCAGTTGACGATACATAACAATGTAGGATAGAAAACATTTAACATCAAGAGTAATAACTTCTTAAACTGTACAAATCTAAAAGTTTTGAAGTTTTAGTGCAAACTCAATATAACAGACGGAGCAACTTCAGTCTTCACTGGGTGTCATCCGAATCTATAAGTCTTATGTCAGTATTACAACGATATTCCAAAAGTGTATAAACTTCTGATTGCTTCTGGATATGTTAAGCCAGTTGTAAAGTATCTTATACCTGAGTTCTATGACATTCAATACGTTAGTGACACTGTGTCCGCAAATAGCGTTGGAGCATCGAATAGCAGCGTTTCATACTCCGGTCAAGCGAACATTGGACTGTTCATTCCAAGTACGATTACATATCTCTCTACAATCTCATTGCAAGGGCTTGGGTATTACGATATAATTATCAATTAAAGTACATTTCCGATGAATACAAACACATTGATTGGAAATCCTATTAAAAGTATATATTTGAACTGCTCTTCAGCTTAGAGAACATATTAGAATACATGCTTTGCGAATGATAGCTTGAGACACATTTATTTCGTTTAAGGTCCTGATTCATCAACAGAAGGATTTATTCCAGGTACAAATATGTAGAATCTTTTCACTTCAGCGCAACATTTAAATACGGACTTGATGTTCTATGTAATGGCTCGTTAGAATAAGTCTTAATTCATAATAAATCTAGCAGTTGGAGGTTCTGTATTAAGTGTTAATCAAAGAGTCAGCAACATTCCGTGTTCAAATTATTATCAATGGACAGGCGTTTCTGGCGGATAAATTTCAGCTTTCAACACCCCTCTTGTGAATGTGAATCTAAATCCAATTTCGTCAGGGTTTCTGAGCATGTGGTATCCCGGAGGAGATGGCGATTGGGCTTAATAAAGCATTCAGAGCATAACTTTCGGTTAAAATGCTTGGTAGATAAAAGAATTATTTTTAAGATTTGCTTCAAATTAAGGTATATAGACTCTGACGTTACCTGAGACTGTTATTAGTATTATTGGAAGCGGTATAAGGAACTATCAAATGCTTGGTTAGATATATTTGACTGGGAATACAACTGGACTGTTTCCTGCCTCGTTTTAAGGATACGTTGAAAACAGTTTTAACGTCGTGTTGATCCCGGCTAACTCAACGGTTAGAGATATACTTATCCAGAGAGGATTTAAGGATAAAAACATTTATTTCTAATAGACGAACGCATAGGCAAATGCATTTGTACAACCAGTTAGATATAATTTAAGCTTTTAGGAAGTCAATGCAAACTTACAAGTATCAACTGCTGATTTCAATCCAACTTTGATATAGTAGTTTATAGATCCTGTTTCGTAAGTTCAAATCTTAAACAATCCCAGTTAGACTTGGAATAGCGTGAATATAGCTCAGTTAACAAGTCCTAAGAAGTCAATAAAGTATAGTGAGTACCCGGTTAAATTCATTTTCCAGTTGTTTGTGAATGGGACTCACGTTGAAACAATTGTGACTAAAGACCAGTTCTTTGAGAAGATGAATAAGAAGCAGTGGATTTGGTCTGGATTGGAGAATAGATCTAATAGACTTGTGCTTACAACAAAGGAGTTGTACTTCGATGGAACTAGAGTTATATAGAAGGATGATTACGATTCAGAAGAGAAGAAATACACGATTAGATTCTGGATGCAGTGAGTTAGAAGAAGATGTGAAAGAATCAAGAAGAATCAAGAAGGTAAGAGTGAAGTTTATTTTTTCAATAATGAAATGATTTAAAAGCAGTAAGACATAAATACAGACAGTCTATTAATCGGTAAGTTCAAGAAGATAAAGTTCGGCGGACAAACGATTGAACTCGATAGCATTAACAATCAGATTCAGTTCAGCGGTATGTCAAACAATGTGTTCATAGATACTTTAACCGGAGATAGCAACATCAATCAGAAAAAGATGACAGATTTGTAAAATCAGATTACGAATAATTTCAACAACATTTTAAAACTATATCATCTAAGTGATAACCATTAGATTCATCTTTTCAACATCGATGGGAACATAAGTTTGATCTTTGAATTATTAAAGTAAAATGATCAGTCATAAAGCAGTTAGAATGTAAGTATAATCGCGAATTCAAATGACATTGTATCTCTTCGAAATCTAATCATGTCAATAGGAGCAGGAACAGGTCCTCACAGGCACTTCGATTTAGAAAGCAGATTGTTAGTTTTAGAAACTTAGAAGTTGGATTGGTTTGAAATTGTATAGTTAATGGAAGATGTTTAGAGATTGCAATTAGACACTTAGAGCAACACGACTTAGATATCTACTTTACAAGCAGATATAGAAGGAATCAATGGGTAATTAACTGCGAATTGGATTCTACTTGGAGCTTAGTTTTTAGTTTATTAAGGACAATTAGTTGGATTAGAAGTAGCAGCATCTGGATTCACGACTTCGATAGCCGCTTTGACCGCATCTGTAGGAATACTTTAAGGACAGGTTGCAGCTCTTGAAATAAAGTTAGATATGGAAAACTTAGTTGGAGATGTCGTATCATAAGCGTCTCAACAGGTTTTGAATTAAGTTGGACAGACATTTTGGAGTAAAGTTGGAACGTTCTTTAAAGATAATTGGATGTCTGTTGTTGGAACTATATTTGGAGGAGCTACTTCAACAAGTGCATTGGACACTGCGAGTAGACTGTTTGAAGTCTTGACAATTGATAACGATGACGGAACAGGGTTATTCTATATTGACATTTCGCAGAATATTAAAATGCCAACTCATGATCTAACAGCTTAAAGCATACATGCAGTTATAGGTTAGATTGATAATTATGACTAATTGATGGCCATTTAGACAGCGAGGATTGATTTGATCAACGATTAGTTGAGATTGATGATCGGGTTGGAGTAGCCGGTGAATCCGTTGCCGTAAGGGAGTTTGACAGGGTATGTAAGCAATGAAGAGATGAGAGTTCAGCAGCAGAATATGAGTAACGATTTATTTAGTATTAAGTTCATTACAGAAAAAAATTTTGATACGATTAAATAAAGATTAAGTCTTCATGATATTAATTTGAATCAATAAGTTTTGAATACTAATTCATTAAATCAGTTGATATATATTGTTGGAGAAGATTTAGAAACAGTTAAATAGGAGCTAACAGGAGTGAAAGACGATTTAGAAACACTTGGCACAGTCGTATAGAATGAGAATGTATAGACTTCTGCAATTTTGTCAGATCATGTGGCAAGGTTTGTAATGGATGAGAATTAAATAAATGCTCACTCTCTTAGTTTGAGCTCACTTAACACAAGAGTTGGAACAGCAGAAGGAAACATAACTTCACTCACAAGTAGACAAACGATATCAGAAGGAAATATATCTTCACTTACTGGAAGATAGAATACAACAGAAGGAACTGTGTCGAGTCATACATTGAGTATAAATTCGATTAATTCGTAGATGGCAACAGATGGGGCAAATATATATAACAATACTTATATTATAAATTAACATACGAGTTAAATAAATGATAATACTTCTTTAATAGCGAATCACACTAATAGCATAAATTCTGTTTCATCGACTGTTAGCGGACATACAACGACATTGGGCTCTCATACTTCTACATTGAGTGATCATACTTCTTAAATAAGTTCAATGAGTTCTTTAATTACTTCTTTACAGAATTAGATAACAAGTTTACAAAATTCTAGAATACCGATTGGTCGCTTTGTTATGATGTGTATGATTGGAAGCGATGTATATACGTATGGAAATGTTGTTTATATGAGATCAGGTACTTCTTTCAATTACTCAGACTACCCCGCTTTGTCGAACTATATGGGAGAGAATAGAGTAAGCGTTTTTGACTCAGGTAAGGCTGGATGGGCTTGGTACTGTGTCGCGAAGTATTTATGAAGAAAACAACGGATACAATTGCCATTTGATTATTTTTTCGAATAGAGAAATGACGTAGATTATTCCAGCGAATCTTCAATCGGTACAATAATTGTAAAATACAGTTTACATCTCAAATGCAAATGAATCCACAAACGGATCTGTCATCAAGGTTCCAAAAGAGAGTGGACAACAGATGTCTCTAACTCAGCCAATTACCAATGGAAGCGGTTAGACTTTCTTTTGGAATATGGCGCTTCCAGAAGGTTCTGTGATTAATACAGCAAATTCATATTTAGAATATAAAGTAAAATTCACATTTAATACAAAACCAACTGCTTGGGGTACAAACGGAGATCACCTTACCGGGGCATCGCAAGTCGTACCAACTGATCCAGAACAAGCTGGAATATTTTTACCTTCCGGCAGATACACAGTTTATGACAACGGTCTTTGGTGTGAGCCAGCAATGGTTACAGATTAAGGTAAATTTAATACTTTTGGAGAACCTAAATGGGTCTGTCAGTTCCCTATGAACTCATGCAATATTTTAAATCAATCAACGGTTCAATACGGAAATGTGACTCAAACAGATGACGTTGTGTTCTTTTAGAGACCAATTATTCAAGCTCATTTATCAGAAGAGTATCAAGCAATGTTTAAGACTCAATTCTTCGATTAGAATATAGATCCGACTATGAGATTTATGGTTTGTGATTAAGCAGTTGGATTTGACGGGACTTGGTGGACTTCAACTGCCGCTACTGTAGCAAGTACTATTGTTGTTAACAAAACATTTACTATTGGGTTAAATATGGTAAATCAGTTGTTTGATATTAAGAACAAATTCTACACAGCGGCTTATACTAAATAGACTGTTAAACTGTCGATTAAACTACAACCTTACAGTTTTGCTAAGATGTTCTTTACTGAGGATATATGCGCCGTCGGAAGCACAGGTATTACTGAATTAGATATGTATTGCTATATTAAACAATCGAGTTCATTGCCGAGTGAAATGGCTGAGAAAGGAGAGTTTACATAAACTTATCATAAATATATGATGGATACATTGACTCTTTCTGGAGGCTTATTCACATCTTCAAGTACTTTCTTATCGAGTGGTCATGATTCTACAAACGATGTTATCCTGTGTCTATCGTTGCCAGATACTAATAACAAGGATTCAACTTATATTAAACAGAGATACACTTTGTTCAACTCTACTTAGGTTGCGAATATAATGAATAAGAAATATACTAACGATACCTTTGTGTTCTTTAATAACTTCAACATAGAAAGAGGATCAGCAGCTTATAGATATTATTCAGAAGATCTTACTAATCCTATTTTGATGGCACATGAAACGTTGAGATCAATGTCTGCTTTATCTCAGTATGACACTTCTGTTAGTCCAGCTTTTAACACATTGTTGAAATAGATGTTAAAGTACGCAATGATCAGAGTAAATCTTGAAGCATTTTCAATGGAGTCAGCAGCTGATTCAGATGTCAAGTACGACGGTTATCACTCTGTCATTCAAAGAGTTATGGTAAAGACAGGATTTTAGATTTTCAATGTTGATAACGATACATCTGTAAATTATTCGGCAGCAAATGCAGATGCAGCAAAAGTCAGGATCACAGGCGATATGATTAATTTGTTTGCGTTTTAGACATTTGATTAGGTGGTAAAGTTGAATCCCTCAAGTGGAATGATGAAAATCCAAGAATCGTTGGTTTGATTTTATTTTTTTTTATTATACTTAAATGGAGAGCATAATTGAGTCTGAACAAGAACTAATGAGATACACAGAAATAGAAGGGCATGATGATTACATTTTATATGAGGATGGAACTGTTTATTCTAAAAAATCTAAAAAGTTTTTAAAACATCAAACAGATAATTAGGGCTATTTACACGTGAAGTTAAATAACAAAACCACTAAAATTCATAGACTTATAGCAGAAGCATTTATCGAGAATCCAGATAATTTAGCAGTTGTTGATCATATCAATAGGAATAAATCAGATAATAGAATTTAAAATTTGCGCTGGGTATCGTCAAGTTCAAACAATAAGAACCGATCTGGTAATGGAGAGTTTATTGACAATTTACCAAGTAGCTGTATAGAGTTCAAATAATATAATGCACACTAATTCATCGGTTACTACATCGATACATTATCAAATTAAATCTATGATTTCAATGGGTATTAGTATAGAGTTTTGAACTTAAATAAAAGTATGACATATTGTCTATTGAACA
>Ga0302271_10002406_pt1 | contig 16908 bp, 16 predicted proteins | sample III_Bog_N1_1_FD_198767 | JGI IMG/M metagenome (GOLD analysis project Ga0302271, IMG submission 198767) | Peat permafrost microbial communities from Stordalen Mire near Abisko, Sweden - III_Bog_N1_1 | ecosystem: Environmental > Terrestrial > Soil > Wetlands > Peat | place: Sweden: Abisko...
GGAGATTATATCCTACGTAAAAGATCATCCGGGAATGGATGTCGGAATACATCTGACTCTGACAGCCGAATGGGATTTGTACAAATGGGGTGGAGTAACTTCTTCTGACCAGATATCAAGTCTGCTCGATAAGAATAATAACTTTTTTCCTTCAGTCGAAGCGCTTGGCAAATCAGCCAAAGGTACTGACGCAGAAAAAGAACTCAGGGCGCAGGTAGATAAAGTTATCGCCTCAGGTATTAAGCCAACCCACCTGGATACTCATATGGGAAGTGTACTCGCCAATCCTGAACTTGTAAAAATCTATCTCAGCCTCTCGGATATATATCATTTGCCGGTACTCTTTCCCCGGGCATATCTGAGTTGGTTTCAACCTGAAATGGCAAAATCAATGGAGTCGAAGATCTTCCTTCTCGATAATTTATTCATGCTTGAACCAAAAATGATAGCAGGTAACTGGATTGACGCTTACAAAACAGGCATAGAATCACTGAAGCCCGGATTGAATGAGATAATTGTGCACCTCGCGATTGACAATGATGAAATGCAGGCTGTATGCAAAGGTCATGATGACTATGGATCTGTATGGCGGCAGAAAGATCTTGACATGGTATCCGGCAGTGAATTTAAAGAGTTGCTGAAGGCAAATAATGTAATCCTCATCGGATGGAAACAGATCAGAGATCTGATGAATGCACCGGTAGCTAAATAAAAAAACTATCAAATTCCATTAACATCAGAGCGAATGAGCACGCTGATAGAACGCACGGATATTAGTTTAGAAAACTTTGTGTTCCATGTGGAATCCCTTTGTGTCATTTGTGTTTAAAAAGATTTTATAAACAAGACTTATTTTATCAGGATTTAGTATGTAATGACTGAAAATACTTCTTCTGATCTTCTGTCAGGATATTGAGCACTTCTTTTTGATGCGAATCCATAAGTTCCTTCATTTTTAATGACATCTCTTCCCTGATTTTTTTCATTTCATCAAAATTCTTTTTCATGAGATCCTCAATCTGCTTTTTCTGACCTTCGGTAACATTTGGGATACTCTCAAGCATCATTCTTCCTGGAGCCATAGGCATAAATCCCATTCCATTACCCAGGCTGTCTCCACTCATACCACCATGGCCTCCCATCATTCCCATTCCCCTATTATTGTCCCACATCATCCCAGGTCCCATTCCCTGATTCATTTCTTGCCCCATGAATCTGTGAAATACTGGCATTCTTCTGCTGCCTCTTTGATCGTGTCCCATCCTCATACCCATCCTTCCCCGAAAATTATCCTGGTCTCTTCTATCGTGTTTTGCACGATGACAGCTGCTCCCGGCAAGCGAAATCACAAATAATAAAACGGCAATTGTTCTAATTTTTTTCATGACGCGGAATTATTAATCATTATTCTATATAAAAACATATGACAATCATTTATCAGTTTCATTATATTACAATAGACAACTGAACACATCAGTTTATTCTACATTAATAAAATAAAAAAGGCTCCTGCAGGAGCCTTTTAATAACCAGTCATAATAACCGGAAATTATTTCTTTTCATATATTGAAACAGTTTTTACCTCTCCGTTGGGACTCTGCCTGGTAGTATTGACAGTGAGTGTTTTTGCATCGGTAAGGGTCCAAATCTCAGTAGACTTCATTGTCATTGATTCTCCATTCATATCCATTGTTCTCGAAGTTTGGATAGTAAGAGTCTTACCGTCGGAAGACCAGGTAGCTACTGATTTGCTGTCACCCCTGGCTGAAGTATTTAAGCTCTCCTTGCCATCGAGTGTGTATTTCATCGTTGTTGTAGTAGGTTGTCCATCTTGCCCGGTTCTGGTTCTTACTACAGTGAGCAGATTAGCATCCTGGGTAGCAACAAAATTGCCTCCGCCCATTCTCATACCACCACCACCACCCTGACCGCCCTGGGGCTGAGTGCTCTTCTCAGTGTTATATGTCCAGTCTCCAGCAAAATTTGTTTTTCCGGCCTGTGCATTTACAATGAACGGAGTAACAAGTGCAAGTATTACGGTAATTGATAAAAACCGCATGAATGCGAAACCCTTAAACTGATGTACTTCAATGTTTTTTTTCATAACAATATTTATTTAAATGAGTTGATTCTTTATTAGACAACAATCGATAGTAAAATATTCCTCCGGAAGGTGGAAAAACATTACAGATTTATTTCTTTCATTGAATTAAACATTTAATACATCCTCCCAAAACACAAAATAAATTTTCTAACTATAATTTAAAAGATGTAAATTTGAATGGATCTTACCTTCGACTAAAAATATACTCCTATGAAAAAACTATTTTACCTTTTTCTTTTCCAGTCCTTTGTATATTTATCCTTGCAGGGACAACCGGTTTCAGATTTTACTTATAAACTGGACAATGGAATAATTGTGAAAACTGAACATTGCTGGAACCAGGTATGGGTACAGCAGGATTATGCTCCATTACAGACTACAGACAAATCTCCTCTTTCCGTAAGTACCAGAACACTGGGTGATCTAACGGCTGGCTCGTCTTTTAAGCTTCTGCTCGCCGGAAAAGAAGTCAAGATGCAGGGCGCTGCTCCAGGAACCTATAATCTGAAGCTGGTATTTAAGCTTTCAGGTAAGCCCGGAACTCTAGGCTTTGTTGTTGAAAATGTGGTTATTAAACCTAAGACCAGAACAACAGTTACAATAACGCTATACAATTATCAGATGGCAATAACAGAAGCACCTGCTCCTTCAAAAGGTCTGGCATCATTTGATTATAAAATAAACAGGTTTAAGGGAAATACAGACCAGTCAAACAATTTATGCGTACCAACATTTTATATGAAGGGACAACACGACAAAGCTGTCACTCCAGCCGAATCAAGTTCCAAAACAGCTGGTAAAATCAAAGCAGGGACTTATGATGTTCTTATATCGATCGCAATATCAGATCAGACGCAGAAAGTGTGGCTTGAAAACTTTACTATGAAACCCGATGTAAACTATGCTATTTCTACTAATCTGAATGGTGGGGTTATCGTTTATACCGGAGGTAATAAGGATATAAAAAATATGCATTTATATCCATCAGGAACATCTGTCAAACAGACAGGTAATCCTGCTCCTATTAAAAATCTTGAGCTTGGGAATTATAGCAATATTACTTCTGCGAGTGCTTGTCCTCCCGGAGCGTATGACATTCTTCTTGCTTACGGTAACGGAAATAAGTATGAATGGAAAAAGAATCTGGTGGTTAAGACAGGTTCCAGAACCGAAGTCAAATAGCATAAGCACAATTTACACTCCACAATTGAGCGGCCCGGCGTTTAATCTTACGAATTAAATGCCGGGCCGTTTGATTATTTGCCGTTGAGTCGTTGAGCCGTTGAGCGGTCGTGCCCTTGCGCCCTTATTTATATCTTAATGATTCTGTCGGATTAGTGGCTGCAGCTTTAAGAGCCTGATAAATGATTGAAATCCACCCTATTGCTAGTCCGATTAAACTTGCAATTATATAAATAACCGGATTTACACTTATCTTTTCGGCAAAACTTTGAAGCCAGATTTTTATACTAAAGTACGCTACTGGATATGCAACAAAAGATGATATAAGAATGAGAACCAGCACCTCACGCGATAAGAGTGAGACTATTATTGACTTTGATGCCCCTAAAGTCTTTCTTATACCAACCTCTCGGGTCCTGATGGTGGTCATAAATGTAATTAGTCCGATCAATCCAAGACAGGCAATTAAAATAGCCAGAACTGAGAACAAGATAAAGATCCTTCCTGTTTTGACCTCAGTTTCATAGAGCTTATTGAATTCATCATTAAAGAAGGAATATTGAAATGGTTGTCTGTTTGAAAAATCCTTCCAGAGGCTCTCAATCGATTTTATCGTGGCCTGGGTATTTTTACCATTCAACCTTATACAGAGATAGCCTTCATAATTTCCTCTCATAAATGTAAAGCAAACAGGTGTAATCTTTTCATGCAGCGAGGCAATATTAAAATCCTTCATGATCCCCACAATTCTGAGCTTCTCGAAACTTCCCGGTCCTCCCGATGGCCGAAGAATATATTTTCCTACAGGGTCTGTTAATCCCAGAAATTTCACGGCTGTTTCATTGATCATTATTGCTGAACTATCAGTTCCGTATTCTTTTGAGAAATATCTTCCTCCGGTAAGCTTAATTCCCATAACTTCGGCAAAATCAAAGCTCACCCTGGTCTGGTTTATCAAATATGTTGTCTTTGTGGGATCATTATCCAGAAAGAATGCGTTGTTATTGAAGTTTGTCCCGGGAATAGCCTGGGAATTAGCGATTTTTACAACATCCGGTATCCTGAGAACCTGCTCCTTAAATGATTCCAGCTTTTTGCCAAGAGCATCCGGTCTTCTGATAACCAGGAGATTTTCTTTTTCAATACCCATATCCACAGATGTCATAAAGTTCAGCTGTTTGTAGACTACAAACGCGCCTATAATTATTACTATAGATACGGTAAACTGGAATATTACCAGAATGCCTCTAAGTGTTTTGGATATTGAGCCAGGACTTATGGTCCCTTTTAATACCTCAACGGGATTAAATGAAGCCAGGACAAAGGCTGGATAAGCACCGGCCGCTGTCCCGACAACAATTATAAGAGCAATTACTCCAAGAAATCCCATGTATCCGAAGAATAATGAAAGTGATATTTGCTTGCCAATAAGATGGTTGAAAGCAGGTGACAATGCGAGCACAAAAAGTGAAGCTATCAGAGTTGCGATTGTCACAATAATAATTGACTCGCCAATGAATTGAAAAATCAGTCCTTTCTTATCCGAACCTGAAACTTTTCGTATCCCTACTTCTTTTGCTCTGCCCGCTGATTTTGCGGTTGCCAGATTGATATAATTTATAATTGCTATTACCAGGATCAGTAATGCAATTACTGCAAAAATATATACAGTGCTAAGCGAACCCGGGGGATCAATCGGATACTGGGGAGCTCCCTTAAGGTGAATATCTTTGAGTGGCTCGAGCTCGTAACCAAATTGGTTACCAGCCTTTTGAAAATCTTCCAGTGTAATTCCGATATATTTTTTAATCTGGGGGCCAACATATTTAATCACTACATCATGTAACTTGGCTTCCAGTGCGGATTTCTTTGTTCCATTTTTAAGAACTATATACGTATAATAATTGTGGTTTAACCATTCATTGCTTTTTGAATCCCCCAGTGAAATCAGCGATCCAAGCATGTCGAATTTGAAATGCGAATTAGCAGGAATGTTCTGAATCACTCCGGTTACCGTATAGAGCATTGTATCAGCTTCAAGGCTCAACCTCTTGCCCATTGGATCTTCATTACCAAAATATTTCTTTGCGAACTCAGAAGTCAGTATCATTGACCTTGGATTCATAAGAGCGGTTTTTGGATCACCTCTTAAAAGTTTAAAATCAAAGACACTAAAAAATGAAGAATCTGCGAAAAGTACTCCATCCTCATTAAAACGTGTTTCTCCATATTTCACCAGCCATGCACCTGATCTGTTAATTCTGACAGCGTGCAGTATTTCCGGGTAATCGTTGAGAACGGTCTGTGCCATCGGGGCAGCAGTGATAGCCTGATGGAGTGTGGAACCGGCCATAACACCTTTAACCTTAATCCTATAAATGTTTTCATAGTTTTTATGAAATCTGTCATAACTCAGTTCATGAAGAACATAAATCGAAATAAGAAGGAAACTGGTTATTCCTATTGTAAGTCCTGTAACATTTAGTATGAGATAACCACTATGCTTCTTCATGTTCCGGACAGCATTTATGAAAAAGTTTCTTAACATATGCAAAAGTGTAATTGGATTTAATATTTATGTGATAAAGACATGAAAAATTAACTCCTGATGCAGAAATGCTGAAAATTAATGAGGAAACAGGCAAAACAGTTATAAAACTGCTGCACATTTTTCATTGATGCTTGATTCAAATAAAACAGAATGGAATTTATTTTATCAGTGTGTAAAACTCATATCTGATTGACCACTTAAATTCCTGTCCGGGTTCTGCTTTAATTTTAATATATGGCTCAGGGCAAAGAGTTGTTGGACATGACCAGAATGCCAGCTTATATAAGGGCTGATCGCAGGTTATTCTGACACCGGCACCCGTGATACGGTTTTCTATCCTTATTTCGTAATCAGCAGATGTAGGACCAAAACCTTCCAGGTTATCGAATTCTGCTTCTTCGCCATTACCAATGGTTCGAATAAATGATATCTGATTATCCTGAATTTCTGTCAGTTTCCCTATAGCAATCCCCCGTCCGTCACTAGTAAGTTTAAATGGGAATTTTACAACCAGGCCAGGACCGATTGGATACTTATCAATGACAAAGAAATTATGGTCATAGACACTGGTTTCAATGGTTTTTGCTCCTGTATTTTTCAGTGAGTGATGAAGAATTAGTTCAGGCGTGTCTTTAACAAGCTGAACGGTCTTTTCATAGTGATAAGAATAATCCTTATCGTTCAGATCATGAATAAACAAAACCTGGTCAGGTTTCTTTTTTATTGTCCATTTACCAGCATTTAACAACTGATATAATCTGCTGAACATATATGGCTGACTGTCTGGCTTGTATACCATACCTACTCCTATTTTGAGGAAAGTGCCTCCGGTCCTGGTATCGTCAAAGTCGAGGGGAGTGAAATCTTCAACCGGGCCCATGATAACATCGTGAATTTCAGGGCTGTACTTTGTGAACCATTGACCGAAATAATTATGGCTCTTAAATTCCAGGCTGGTTATATTACCCGACCAATCGAACCTAGTCCCCTGATAATACCCTTTACCTGCTTCAGGCAGCAGTAGTGAAGCCTGGATTAATCCGTTGCTGATTTCAGCCTTTGGAAATTTTGTTAATGGCATTGTAATAAGAGTTAGTGCAGACAATATATAATATATCTTTTTCATATCCAAGGCATAATAATTATTAAGAATTAGCAAAAGCCTTAAAAACCTGGCTCAATGATTCAATTTAAAATTACTTTAATTCTTAATACAGATTCTTAAATTTCACTTAAATAATTGCTGAAGAAAAGGTTAAAATAGATTAGGAAATCAGCCGATTATTCATGCAATTTTTTAAATTTGTGTTGATAGGCAGTAAACTTATTAAGTTTTTAAATACGTTTTCATTATGAATAAATTATCCAGACGACAGTTTCTTGGCACAAGTGCCCTTGGATTAGGCTCTGTTGTGTTTGCATCAAAGATCCCTCATTACTTTGAAGCCGGCGCTCTTCCTTCAAAAGTCAGAATGCCTGTGGGATTCCAGGTATGGACTGTAAAAGACAAGCTGGTTAAAGATTTCCCGGGGACATTAAAAATGGTTGCAGAAATGGGCTATCAGAGTGTTGAGATGTGTTCGCCTCCGGGATATGAAAGTTCAGGCTTTGGACCTCTCATGAAACTTAAGCCAAAAGAGATGAAACAGATCATAAATGACGCTGGTCTGGATTGCCCAAGCTCGCATTATGGGATGGATGAGCTTCGGCAGCATCTTGATGAACGAATAGAGTTTGCCATAGAATCAGGACAAACTAAAATGATTCTTTCCAGTTTTGGACTGCCAAAAGAGGCAACAATCAGTGACTGGCTTAAAGCAGCTGATGAATTAAACACAATGGGTTTAAAAACCAAGGTTTCTGGGATCCAGATGGGATATCATAATCATCACATGGAATTTGAAAATAAAAGTGGGGAGACTCTGATTTATGATGCTCTTATGAGCCAACTTGATCCAGTGTATGTTAAAATGCAGTTCCAGGTAGCAGTAATAAGCCTCGGTTTTAAGGCCTCAACATATTTTAAGAGGTACCCCGGAAGGTTTATATCTGCCCATCTTGCCGACTGGTCAGCAGACACAAAAAAAGAGACACCAATCGGAAAAGGGATCGTAGACTGGAAAGAATTCTTTGATGCCCTGAAAACAGGAGGCGTCAAAAATATCTTTGTGGAAATGGCACCGGAAACTTTTAAAGAGAGTGCAAGCTATATAAAGAATCTTTAAAAAGAGTATTTAATTCTAACGATATTCAATAACTACCCAAGTATGACAATCTCAAAAAAAATTAATCGTCGTGAGTTCCTCGGTACAGCTGCTGCTGCATCAGTAGGATTTACTGTAATACCAAGAAGTGTACTCGGAGGAAGAGGGTTTGTGGCCCCGAGTGATAAAGTTACTTTGGGCTACATAGGTTGCGGCACCCAGGGTCTCAGGGAAATGGCTGAGATAATTACGAATCCTGCCTTGCAGATTGTGGCAGTATGTGATCCAAACAAATACTCCGAAAACTATGTAGACTGGTCTCAGAATGATGTCCGGAATACTGTCCGAAAAGCCATTGGTGACAATTCATGGGGAGAAGCCATTAAAGGAATTCCGGGTGGAAGGGACATTGGTTTGGAATTGGTTACTAAATATTACGGCAAATCAAAAGATTCGGGCACTTTCAAAGGCTGTAGCTCATATGAAGATTTCAGGGAACTACTTGAGAAAGAAAAAGATCTGGATGCAATAAAAATCATGACTCCTGATCATCTGCACGGAACTGTAGCAATAGCATCTATGAAAAAAGGGAAGCAGGTTGTTACTCATAAACCAATTGCTAACAGGATGTATGAGGCTAAACTAGTTATAGAGACCGCCAAAAAATCAGGGTTGCAGACAAATCTGCTAGCATGGAGCGATAGACCTGATAATGAAAAAATTAAAAAGTGGATTAAAGATGGTGCAATCGGAACTCTGAAAGAGATTCATAACTGGTCCAACAGGCCCATGTGGCCGCAATGGCAGGCTAACCCTATAGATACCCCTCCTGTTCCAAAGGATTTCAATTGGGATCTTTGGCTTGGACCTGTCCCCGACCGTCCTTATCATCCCAATTACACCAACGCGGTTTTCCGTGGATGGTATGATTTTGGAGCGGGAAGCATTGCTGATATGGGGCATTACAGTCTTTTCCCACTGTTCCTGACGTTAGGAATAAAAACTCCAGCGATAAGCGCTGAATCATATGCCACAACAACATGTGCACTACAGGGCAATGTTTCGGTAGGTGTTAAAAATGATGTAGCATTCCCCCTGTCGTGCATAATAAGGTTTAAATTTCCCGTCCAGGATGAGCTGCCACCGTTCGAACTTTTCTGGTATGATGGAGGAATAAGACCTCTGATTCCTGAGCTGCCTACCGGACCACTGGGTCGTGAAGGTATGATGTTTGTGGGAGATAAAGGAAGAATTATTGCACAGTTCAGAGGCGAAAAACCTGTGCTGATCGTAGATGATAAAATTGTGCCCGACACATCTGTAGCTTTAAATAAGAAGGAACAGAATAGAGATGATGCCTGGATAAACGCATTCAAAAATAAAACCGAGTCACCAGGAAGCTTTATTTATGCAGGACCCGTAACAGAAACTATTCTTCTGGGAGCAGTAGCTTTACGCGCCGGAAAGAAAGTGGAGTATGATACTGTTAATATGAAAATCACCAACCTGCCAGATGCGAATAAATTCCTTGTAAGGGAATACAGGAAAGGCTGGGAGCTATAGATTTTAAGAAACTTTAATGGGAAAATGACAATATCGCTTTATAACGAAGCTGAGAGCTTATAACGAAGTAGAGACGTCCAAATTGGGCGTCTCTACACTTTTATAAATATCTGACCTGATATAATTAATTCTTTTTTGGAGAGGGTTTTGATACTTGTTTAGTTTCTGTTTTAACCATACCACCTTTTGCTTCAAGTTTCTTAAGGAATTTACCGGTACTGTCATAGAGTAGAGTCTCCTGCATTGCGCCTTTAGTAACAACAACCTCATATGTTGTAACGTTATTTTCAACAACTTTGGTTGCCTCCTTAACAACAAAACCAACATAGTCTTTTGTAATATTGTCGGTAATTGTTTTCTGAAGATCAGCAACTTTTACCGGGGTGCGTTGAGCGTTTACCACGAGAGCGCCCATCACCAATACCATAACAAATAATAACTTTTTCATATCTAATAAATTAATTGGTTTGACATGCCAAAAGTATTCAGTGATTCTGAAGATAGTCTGAAGTTAGAATCTTTTAACAAAAAATTAAGGAATAGAGTTTTAATAGGCAGAAATCCAGTAAGATCTAACGATACTGAAGTATCAGTTCATGAATATTATCATGAAAGGAATAAGTGATATTCATGCCATAACTATCAGTTATCTTTTTTACAATTGATAGTCCAAGACCGACAGATTGTGGATTTTCGCTGTTTTTATGAAACCTTATGAAAAGATCGTCAGGATTGGTACTCAATGGTGGCCCTGTGTTGGTCAGTATCAGGAATTTGTGATCGATATGACATCTGATGAAGCCACCGTTAATATTAAATCTTACTGCATTACTTAACAGGTTAGAAATGAGAACCTCAGACAAAACATCGTTCATTTCAACCATAGCCTCATCAACGGCATCGATATCAACCTTTATATTTTTCAGGAGCATTATCTCTTTATAGTTATCCAGGCCTGCCAATATTATTTCCTTTAACGAAACAGTCTTTTTTTCGTGAAAAACCTGATTTTCTATTTTTGAAATCAAAAGCAATCCCTGGTTCAGTTTGAATAACCTTGTTGTAGCTTCATTTATAGATTTAACCAGATTGATACTATCCTTGTTCAGGTTTTTCTGCTGCATAAGAAGATCGGACTTCGAGCGAATTATCGCGAGTGGAGTCTGAATCTCATGACTTGCATTTTCACTGAATTCTTTCAGATTAAGATAATCATTCCTCATTTTGCTGGTCATATTATCAAAAACCTCATTCAGCTGATTAAATTCCTTTATATCGGTCGCAGGCAAATCGAGAGGCTTATCAGATTGAATATCAAATCGTCCTGCAATCCTCACTGAATCATAGAAAGGTTGCCAGAGCTTTCTGGCGATCAGATAATTGATAAGAATTGAAATAAGCAGAAGAGAAAAAAACAGGAAGAACATATACAGACCCACATCCTGCAATAATTCATTTTTTTCACTGATAGTCTGAAAAATTGTAATTACATAACCTTTTTTTTGAAAAGTATTGCCCTTCGAATAAATGAACCGGAATGGAATATAAGAATCCGTTACTGCATCATATATATCGGTATCCTTGATAGCCTGATAATTCTTTACCCGGTAATTCAGCAGCTTAACCTCAATCTGATGTCCGAATGTTGCTTCAAAATCCGGTATTGTATCTGTCGGTTTAAGCTGGTCTTCAATTATTGTTTTCTCAGTTATCAGGCTGTTGTCTATCTGTTTATAAATCACTTTTTTAATAGTCAGATATAACAATGCACCACCTGCAACCATTATTATGAGCGAAAGCAGTAAGTAATAAAATGTGCTTTTAGTAAGTAATTTCAACTTTCAATGAATTTATATCCAAACCCATAAATGCACTTGATATAATTCCTCCCCCCTGCTGCAACTATTTTCTTCCTCAGGTTTTTTACATGTGTGTACACAAAGTCGAATGAATCGGTCAGAATCACATTGTCACCCCATAAATGTTCAACTATAGATTCTTTGGTAATTATTCTGTTCCTGTTAGCCATGAAGAACAATAACAGATCATATTCCTTTTTTGTAAGAACAAATAATTTTTCATTTACATAAACCTGGTTGTCCTCGGTATTTATCCGTATCTCATTAAATGTGATTTCATTGAGGCCAAGAAGGTTATTACGCCTGTAAATTGAATTGATTCTGGCAGAGAGTTCAGCAAAATGGAATGGTTTTGTGAGATAGTCGTCTGCTCCTATATTCAATCCGACCAGCTTATCGTCAAGTGAGCTTTTTGCTGAAAGAATAAGAATTCCTCCGGTCAGTTTTTTGGACTTCATTTCCCTGATTAGATCAAGGCCATTGCCATCAGGAAGTCCAATATCAAGTATAATGCAGTCATACTTGTTAACACCTGCTTTCTGTTCTGCATCATTCAGAGTAAGTGCAACTTCGCAGATATGACCCTCCAGCCGGAGGTAATCATTTATTGATCGGCTTAGCGACCTGTCATCTTCTACAATTAATAATTTCACATCTGTAGAGTAAAGCACAAAAATACTAAATCTAATATATAATTTAAAACAAATAAAAATTACCGAAAATGATAGGTTTTGTTGATTAATTATATTTTTATTATCATCTTGCATCAAAATACATTAAATAAGTTAAACAAACTATCATAAAATATCATGTTATGGTTAAAAGATTATTTTTAATTATGCTTACTGCTGCTTTATTAACGTCTTGCGGAAATACTGGTAAAAAGGTCGCTTCGACAAAAATAGGGGAATCTGAATCAGGGACTAAGGTTGAATTTGCATCCCTTATTGCAAATCCTGAAAGTTATATTGGAAAAAACATTGTCGTTGAAGGCAAGGTAGTTCATGTCTGTACTGAAACAGGAAAGAAATTGTTTATTGTCGGTGAAAACCCTGATATCAGGCTCTACGTGGCAGCCGGAGAAAATATTTCCAAGTTTCCAATGGAGCTCCTTGGAAATAATATCACGGTTGAAGGTGTAATAACCAGAGTTGGTGGCCCCGCCATTGCTGAAAACAGTACTGAAACAAAAAGGATGTGTGAAACAGCAAGCGCGGAGGGTGAGACTAAAAAGATGAACTGTGAGACTGAAACAGCTCTTGCAGATCAGCAATCACTTGCCAATATAATAATGGAATACAAAACTCATACAGTAAAATAATTTCAACTTCAAATAAACAGGAAGGTCAGTCAGGAACTGACCTTTTTTAATTATCATCCCAATGAATTTCTCAAAGCTAAATAGAGTAACCCACCGGGATATTGGCTATCTTATTGCAGGAATGACAATTATCTACGCCATTTCAGGCATAGCACTGAATCACAAGAATAACTGGAATCCTAATTATATATTTGATATCAGCACTTTCAAGTCGGATGTTAAAATCGAAAGAGTGAATTTCACAAATGAAGAAGCCATAAAAATACTTAAGAACCTTAAGCTTGATGAGGAATTCAAAACATATTACTTTCCTGAAGGTGATAATGTAACTATCTTTATTGAAGGTGGTTATGTAAAGCTAAATATGAACACAGGCGCAGGAACCATAGAAAAAATAACCAGAAGGCCGATTTTCTACCAGATTAACTTTCTGCATTATAACCCAGGAAGATGGTGGAAATACTTCAGCGATACTTTTTGTATTTGCCTGATAGTTGTTACAATTACAGGAATGCTTATTTTGAAAGGGAGAAATGGGATAACAAAGAGGGGAGCAATCCTCACTGTTATCGGAATCATACTCCCCTTATTATTTCTGTTCATTTACTAACACCCTACATAGTCAGGCACTCTTACTGGAGTTAAGAGCTTATGTTCACGCATCCTCCCCTTCGTCATTTCCCGCCCCTCAAGTTTCTGTCTTGCCGTTGCGCCGTAGAGATTTTGCGCTATTATACCTTTACTTTATACCTTCTTCAGTGCTTCAAGCACTCTTTCAGGTGTGAATGGCATACTGAATAACCTGGCACCGGTAGCATCAAATATTGCATTGGCAATGACAGCTCCAATCCCAATAATTGCCGGCTCACCTCCACCCTGAGGCGGTTTGTCTTTTCTTTCAAGGATAACCGTATCGATTTTAGGCAGCCACGAAAAACGAGGAATAGTATAGGAATCAAAACCACGGTCCTTGATATTGCCTCCTTCAAATTTAACTTCTTCAGTAAGAGTATAACCTAGGCCCATCATTATACATCCTTCCATCTGGATAGTGGCTCCCTCAGGATTAATACACAGACCCATATCCTGCGCACAGGCAATACTTACAACCTGAACTTTACCTGTGCTTTTATCGACTTTTACCTCGGCTATGTGGGCAACCCACGCTCCGGCATCTGTTCCCATCGCAATACCAATGCCCCTTCCACTTGGAGCTTTTGAAGGTTTATAACCGAACTTATCTGCCACTGCTTTCAGACAGGCGACAAGATTAGGATCTTTAAGGTTTTTAAGACGGAATTCAAGAGGATCAATTCCTGCAGCGTTTGCCATAATATCGATCTGAACTTCCCGTGCAAAAGTATTGGTATTATTATTCGGAGCACGCCACGCTCCCGTGCCAAACTGGTGAATTTGCGCACCGTCACGCTTCTGATTAAAATGAGTGGTTTTTGAATTAGCTACATCATATAGAGTCTCTGACCCTCTGGTTCCTGAATAATAGACATTATAATCCCAGAATGTTATCATACCTGATTTGTCAATTCCTGATTTTATTTTGACCACTCCTGCAGGGTGAAAAGTATCAAGGAAAAATTCTTCATCGCGTGTCCATACGAGCATTACAGGCTTACCTGTAAGTTTTGCCAGTTTTGCGGCTTCAATACCTTGCTGGAATTCACCTTTCCCGCCGAATCCACCTCCGACAAAAGGTGTAATGACTCTAACCTTTTCAACAGCAAAACCTAATTCACGAACTATACCATCCCTCAAACCAAACGGAGACTGAGTCGACGCCCAGACTGTCAGTTTATCCCCTTCTATCTGTGCCAGAGCAGTATGCGTTTCGATGGCTGTATGTGCCAGATAAGGATCATGAAATTCCGAGTCAAATACTTTGTCAGAAAGTTTCCGGCCTGCTTCGATATCTCCAACAGACTTTAAAACACTTACACTGGAATCGGCTTTCAGCATAAAATCATATATGGTCTTGTCATTTACCTGTACTTCACTGAATGTATAATCGGCTTTAATTTTAACAATTGCCTCATCAGCTCTGTCGCGGTTTTCGTTAATAACTGCAATAAAGTCGCCCTCTCTGACAACCTTTGTTCCCGCAACTTTTTCAGCAGCTGAATAATCTACCGATTTCAATTTTGAATTATGTGAAGGAGGACGCAATATTCTGGCAAAAACCATCCCCGGCAATTTCAGATCGCCTGTATACTTGGCTTCGCCTGTAACTTTAAGAAGTGCGTCTTTATGATTATAAGATTTCCCAATATATTTGAACTTTGTAGAATCTTCCATTGAAGGTTTTACATCAAGGAATTTTTCAATTTTTTTGCCTTTTGACAGTTGAGCATAACTAATGGTGTTCTTTGTATTCTTTGTATCGGTAATGATACCATCCTGAACAGAAAGCTGGGAAACTGGCACACCAAGCTGAGCAGATGCCAGTTCAAGAAGAACTCCTCGTGCTTCGGCAACAGCAGTCCTCATAAATTGTCCAAAAACCCTGGTGCTCAGAGATCCCCACGTTCCCTGATCAAATGGACAAAGATCAGTATCGCCCATTACCATTTTTATTTTTTCAACAGACACTCCGAGTTCATCAGCAATCATCTGTGGCAATGATGTGATAATGCCCTGGCCCATTTCTATTTTTCCCGTAAACCCGGTAATGGTACCATCTTCAGCGATCCTTAAAAAGGCATTATAATCTTTGGGAAGACTCCTGTTCTGTTCTGCCGGTAATGCCAGAACATCAATTGCACTCCAGGGCCTGAAAAAGATAAGAATACCGCCTCCCAGAATTTTGAAAAAATCTCTTCTTTCCATGCCATGAGTTTTTTGGAATTTTAATTCCTCCAGATTGTTAATTGTTTCCTCATTCATGATTATTTCCCTCCTTTAATTTCTTTTGATGCAGTTTGAACAGCCTCGACTATTCTAAGGTGAGCTGCGCAGCGGCAAAGGTTGTTTTCCATACCATCCTTTATCTCCCGCAGTGTTGGGGAAGGATTTTTAATTAACAGCCCGGTTGCATTCATAATCATTCCCGGGGTGCAGAATCCACACTGTAGAGCATCGTGCTCAGCAAATGCTTTCTGAACTGGGTGCAGCTTACCATCTTTTGCCAGACCTTCGATTGTAACAATACTCTTTCCCGCTGCATCGCCCACCGATACCTGACACGATCTGACAGGTTCATTATCAATAAGAACAGTACACGATCCGCAGAAGCCCATGCCACAACCAAATTTTGTTCCGGTCAGCCCAAAATGGTTCCTCAAAACCCATAGAAGAGTCTCTGTGGGGTCAATCTGAGCTTCCGTCGCCTTACCATTTAATTGAAATTTAATTGTCTCTTCCATAACTATTGAATTTGATTTACTCCTTTTCTATACTCGTCCGGTGTATCAAAATCCCTGAGAATGCCTGCCTCATCTGTTTCTACCTCAAGAACATCTTCGGGAAACTTAAAAAGTAACGAACGTAATCCTTCCATAGGATTGAGTTCCCTGATATCATTAGTGTATTTCCTGTCGATAAGTATCGGGTGTCCTCTCTTTTTATTATACACAGGAATAACTATCCCCTTTCGCGTTGATAAATAAGATTCAATTACAGCATCAGTAACGACCGGCGATATTAACGGCTGATCACCCTGAAAAACAATGATTGCCTCATGATCAGGCGGAATACTATTTAAACCACAGATTACAGAAGATAACATTCCGTCTCTATAATTTACATTATAACAATAATTTACATCCTTTGTTTGGATCATTGGGGTTAAAAATTCTGAATCAGCCCCGAGAACAATCATTATATCTCTGACTCTTGATCCTTTAATATTGGCAATTACATTTTCTATAATTGAAGAGCCTTTGAATGGCAGCAACATCTTAGGTTTACCCATTCTCTTCGATTCACCTGCCGCCAATATTATTGCCCAAAAATCTGTCATATGATAATTATTAGTCATGTTGTAATGCGGTCATGCGTTCTTGCAGTCAGGTCCATAAATGACCATTAAGACAATTCAGAAATATAATTTCTGAATTTCTACCTGCTGTTTCTGACTAGCACCAATTGCGCGGCAACACTTACTGCAATCT
>Ga0302271_10002407_pt1 | contig 16901 bp, 20 predicted proteins | sample III_Bog_N1_1_FD_198767 | JGI IMG/M metagenome (GOLD analysis project Ga0302271, IMG submission 198767) | Peat permafrost microbial communities from Stordalen Mire near Abisko, Sweden - III_Bog_N1_1 | ecosystem: Environmental > Terrestrial > Soil > Wetlands > Peat | place: Sweden: Abisko...
AGAAACCGTCGGGAAATCGCATTAATTTGATGATTTCTTCTAGTAATAATGAGGTGCATGAGGAACAAGTAGACCACGAAAAATCTACCCCAAAATTAATAATTAGAAAAGGTCATATCAGACTTACTAGAAGATCACCAGCGCTCTTCTAATATTTACTAGGAGGAATCATATTTTCCAACGAATGTCCAATTTCGTTGGAATTTATGACCTTAACTTCGTTTGGAAAACTTCTAGTAAAATGGATTTGCTAAAAACGGTAGAATTTTTTGGATAGATTTCCAAGCAAAACTAGCTTCGGATATTGCCATGAGTTTGATTGATGTTTTTAAGCGTATTCAAGAGATTTAAAACATGGTATTTAGCAACTAGAAAACTGAGGGAATGATGTGTTATTTAAAATCTCAGAATCAATAGTTGCTGTTCTATTAATCAACTAGGAAAAATGTGATCTTTTTCCTTTTCCCCAATCGCATTAATACACTCAGATTAATTGGTATCAAGATAAGTTTCAAAGGCTGGTCGTAATCACAGATTTGCCCTTGCTACTTCACTGTTTGAAAATCCTAACAATTCATAAACTTGGCACTTTTCATTTCCCTCATTTGTCATTGCTGCCAGCTTGAATGCTATTAATTTACAAGTTTGCAGCGATATTTGTGTAGATTAGTAATAAAAATGAATAAAAACCATGGAACTCATGCTACTTTGTTGGTCATTTATCTTAAAAATGTTGAGGTGCTCTGTGGGTTACCTAAGACTAAACAATTGCTAGGGAAATGAACGGATGATTAAAGAGCAAAAAAATAATTTAGAAACAGTCTTGGGGGGATTAAAGAGCGTCGATACCGCGCTGCAGAGAAATATAATGACATAAAAACATAAAAAAATTGTTAACTATCTCCGAAAAAAAGAGACATAAAAATGGCATTTGAAAACCCGCTACTCAAGTACTCCTACGAGACTCGAGGTTGGATCACTCTCGCTTCTGGTTTCGCACTTCACTTCGTGCTCGGAAACTTCTATCTATGGGGTTCCATTTCGACCTACACTACTTCCTACCTCAATCAACACGGCAGCGATGTCACCAAAGACGACGCTGGTTTAGTCTTCCCCTTCACTTTCTTCGCTATCAATGTCGGAACACCCTTCGGTGTCGGTTTAGCTAATTATTTTGGATGGAAGAAGTACATCTTCTGTGCAAGCATCTTGATGGGCCTGTCAGTCATCATCAGCTCCTTCGTGGTTGGAACATTCATGCTCTTCATTCTTTTCTACGGAATCTGCTTTGGTTTCCTCGTAGGAGTGCTCTACATGGTCCCCTTCAACTCCTGCTACTTGTAAGAATATTTCTTTTTCTCTCTTCATATTGATTTAACCATTGAGCTCTCTCTCTCTATACCCATTATTTTCTAAATTTTTAATTAAGAGATTTTACAACAAAAAAGACTTATTTGTTTCTTACAATTATTTTTTAATTATTCAAAGGTACTTCCCACATAGAAAAGGTCTAGTCAGTGGTGTTATCACAGGTGGTTTTGGTTTTGGTTCTGCAGTCTTCATTTGGGTTATTTTCTACATTGTCAATCCTGACAATAAAAAAGCAACTTAACTCATTTTCGGACATAAATACTTCACCAAGGATATTACCGATCAATATCCTTTGGCACTGCAAGTTCTTGGTATCTGCATTTTGGTTATTGGATGCATCAGCTCATTCTTTCATATCCGACCCACACACGAAGAAGCTGTCGCTTATGAAGCAAAACTTAAAGCTCAAGCTATTGCCGAGGCAGTTAAATAAGGCAAGCTAAAATAAATCGAGCTTGGACCTTCTAAGGATATCGAGAATAACGTCGTCCCTCCATTCTCATCTAATCCTGAAACAGCTTTAGCAGTCGGATCAAATGATGCCTTCAGTGGAAACCCAGCTGAGCAAAGCCCTTCAAATAAAAACCGCCACAACGCTGATCACCATCATTAACAATCTAACCACTATGAACATATTCCTGTCGCTCTCGGTGTGAAATCCAAAGAGATCTACCATGAATTCAAGACCTTCAAAGATGGTGCCAAAACAAAATTCATTTACATTTCCATCCTCTTGACTGCATTGTACACTGTCTACGGAACAATGATTGTCTCCAATTATAAGGTCTATGGTGAATACAATGGTTTCCCTGATAGTTTCAACAGCGCAGTCGGCACAGTCGGATCGATTATGAACGGATCTGCAAGAATCTTCTGGGGTTATCTTATGGAAAAATTCACTATCATGCAACTCCTTATTGTCAACGTAACTTGCCAAATCGCTGTTTCGTTCACATTCCATTGGGTTGCATCCATTCAAGGACTCTTTTTCTTGTGGGTTCTTTTCGGATATTTCCTCTACGGAGCTTGGCTCGCCATCATGCCCGCTCTCATCAACAGAATCTATGGTAAAAAGATTGGTACTTAGATCTACTGCTTCACATTCTTCGGATTCGTTTTGGCATCATTTGTCCAATATTTCCTCATGCTCAAATTGAAACCCTCAATTGATTGGACTTACATTTTCTGGGTATTCACAGCCCTGCAAATAGCTGGTCTAGTTATTGCCTTGATGGTCCGCTTCAACGCCGTTCCTCCAAAATACGAGTCCGTTGCCAAGGCTATCACAGAACCTGTTCCCACTGAAGAAAAAGCTATCATTGACTAAAAATGAAGAAAATTAATAATTCGATGAACCTACCTTCATCTGAAACGTTAATTTCTCTCTCTTTTTCAGTCAAAACCGACACTTTTTCACACTATAATCTCTCATCTTTTTCTTCAACGGGCATATTTCCCTTTATGTCACTTCATATAACATATTTGTCTTTCTTTTTAGTGTCATTTCATTCTTTCCAAAAAAAAAATTCTTCCCTTTTTTAAGCTTCCAAATAAAACAGCTTGAATCCAAATTGAAATTAACAAAAAACAAAAAAATCCAATTCATTTTATTATGAAAGAATGCATGTTCTTGGAATTCCCAAGATTTCCTTTAAGCTTGAAAGACCTTTTCCTTTTTGATGCGTGCTGATACTAATAAGTATTCCATCTTTTTAGCACAAGTGAGCTGTTGTAGTTAGGATAGTAGAATAAGAAATCTTGAAGCTTGTCGAATTTCCAAAATAATTATTCCCCTTCGAATATCCCTTGATTATTTGAGAATAATGAAAATAACCGTTGCTGCTACTGCATCTGCTACCCTTGGTGTTTATTATGAACTAAACTAGAGGAATCCTCACGAAATGAGACTGAGTAATTTTCAGCTGTAACGGATTTTGATTTGTGTCTCAGGGGAGACTTAGCAAACTAAACCTACGTTGGTACAAGTGCTTAGAATGTCTTGCTACATATGCTTTGAGTAAAAATTGCTTGGTAGTCTTTAGGATTATTTTCGTTTGGTGATATTGGATCATCATAGTCATGTAGACTTCTAAAAGAAGATTTTACTTTTTTATGGATACGCATTGGAGACTATAAATGAGCCGAACTTCGGATCTTCCTTGCTGAACCTAATTCGAAAAATATACAAATTTGTTAAACACATTTTTGGCACGCTCTCTTTCTCTTAAAAATAGCAAAGAGAATATTTTTATTTCTCTCATAAATTTAGGTGATGTGATTGATGGTTCTTACTTTCTTTGGATGTCGTCTGCTTAGAAGTTTTTTCTTCTTTCTTCTTATTAAACTTTTATCATTTTTAAAAAATAAAAATGTGAGATTATTATTAAAATGTTATTGCAACGATATCCATATTCTCTTTTAAGCTTTGTAATATCGTTTACCTTCATCGGTGAGTGTGGTTGTCTCGGTTGAAACTCACTTCCATTGTAATTGCATGTTTCTTTATCGAGTGGATCCATTTAGGTCATGTAGTTTTCGAGTGCATGTCCTGCAATGGAAGGCTCCACAACAGAACCAGTAGCAGAATTATCATGCAAGTTGACAGCAGCAGCTGCTGATTCTAATGGGGATAGACTCTTTCTTGAAAAACTTGGCTCATTTGGGAGAGACAACCGCTTTCTATCGAAGGATACAGCTCTTGTGTGATTGTTGAACGTTGGCTGTCGGGTTCGAGCATATTCACTGGGGATATTTTCAAGGTTATCGTAATCTCCAGGTAAATGTTTACTATCACCATTTATGTTAATATTGGTATTTGTATTAATAGTCCTCTAAGACGTTGGATTGCTCTTTTTGTTTTGGAGTTCGCTCTGTTAAGGTATATCTCCTTAGCTTTTACTTTCATATTCATCATCATTCTCTTCTTCTGAGATTTCCTCATTTGAATCAGCAAGAAAAATATCTTCTGATGAGCCAATCAGCTCATTAACCTCTTAGAAAATGAGTGCCTTATGGGTTATCACATGGTGCATTCCTATAGAATTGTAATGCTAATATACCCTCCTTACAACGCTTTCGCTCCTTATCTACTCCTCTGATCTGTTGTATCGGAAAATCACAAACGGATTTGATTTGTCGAACTGAATCTTATCACAATTCGCGAATATATGCTCTTAGCTGCCACAAACCTAGCACCTAACACCCTCAGCTTTGCGATAATCCTTGTCAAACAGTGCTTTATCTTGAAGTTCCATGAATTTCTCAAAATCCTATTTGTTTTCTCTGATCACGTTCATGAACTGATCTCTTCGGATTTTGATGATCTATGTAAATTGCTTGCTCACAACGTTCATGGCTTTATCCGTGCCTGTCAAGAAGCTGTACATGCCGAAGCATTCACCTTCTTTAAGATCTAAGATATCCTTCCTCCAAGACTCAGAATTCATATTCTACCACTCTTCGCTTGCAATTCCATCGGGTTTCATCTATTCATACCAAGAACTAGCACGCTGAAGAGCTACGTCTCTTCGCTCGATATGCAATGTTACTTTTGAGGGGGAAAATGAATGAAAAGATTGATTATTCAAGAGGGTTTTGAAACATTGGAAGAAAAGTACCTTTCCCCTTGAGAATCAGATAGATTGTGTCATTGAAAACAGATTTCGTTTAGCTGCAGATCACCTAATTTGGTGCGTAGACTTCTTCCTCCATGATTGAATACAGTCTTGTCATGGTTTCATTCGAGAACAGTTCGTGGAATATTGGAAACATTTTGGCATATTTCTGATTGGACTGAATTAGAAGATCCCTCTGCATGTATCCACTGAGTTTACCGATGATGTCCTTTTCCTGTATCACTTTGTCCTTGCTGAGTTACTAGTAATACTTCAGCAAATTCAGATTCGCACGTCTTCTGAGGCTCCTGTTTTGTGTTAGCCAACCAACATTCAAAGTAATTGAAAATTGCACCCAAAAAGCCTTTTTCAATTCCTTACAATTCAATATTCTTCCTCTTCATGAAGTGGTTGAGGATGTTTAGATCTTTCTTGTAATCTTCTTGCTATTTGTCGATATCTGCTAGGATTGCTCCAATAGAATTCAGTAAATAAACGAACAATATCGATGACAGTAGCATAGTCAACGAGGCATATGCCAATTCTGTGTCAGTTTCTGGTTTCTCCGTAGAATTATGCATCATCTATGAAAACGACCAATACAGAGATTCTAAATAGTAATCCTACCAATGTAAATCCGTTTCTGCTTCTCCTCCTCTTTAAAGATTAACTCTCGCGATCCAGCTGTTTCCTTCATCCATCAAGGATTTCTCTAGTCTCGCAACAGTGAACCACGAACAAGCGATGATATGACTCAGCAGAATTATCTTCATGCAGAGTTAGAATAACTGCAGTAAATATGCTTTTTCAAGAATTTACAAGACATAAAATTCAAGTTTATTGATGATAATACTCATTCCCTTGATTTTGAGTAGAATCGGGAGATGATAGAGGATGTTAATCGCTGGATGGGAAGATTGTTGCCCCTCGAAAAGCAATGGTAAAATCTCAAAAAAAAAGTATTCTTTCAGATAAATTTTCATGATTATTGATCGATCAGTGACGAAATGGTTGTGATGATAGCAAGCAGTGTTCATTTGAATGACCATTTCTGATATCCAAGCTATCAAGGCAATGTTATTGAAATAATTAGATGCCGTACCTAGTTCTGCTTCGAAGAACACTTCTATGGACATTATGAATAAGTAAAATATATTATATGCTGCGATGAGGCTGTTGATGAGGAGTTTAAGTGAATTCTCAGGATTTATCAAGGGAAGTTTCTCTAGTCTGAGAACTTAAAAGACCCATTTAATCTTCCTCAAAGCAGATTCTAGAGCTTAGTGGACGATTTACTCGCTGTCGTATAACGCTGAATCTGATGTGTCTCCAATATATTTCCTAATGCTCAAGCTGAGAAATCTACTCCTACCTGAATATGTTCTTTTCTCGAAGAATTTTCTAATTTTTGGGAGGATAGAAGTGAGTAGCTTAAACGATCCTTGTAGTTTCTTCTTTTGCTCATTTCGTTTTGTCTATTTTGAGTTTTCTTCACTCCTGTTGAAGAGGGTTCAATTATCCAAAAGCAATATTTAATGTTAGGTTTGATATTTCTGATTAAAATAATTATCTTTAATTGAAGCTTGGATAGAGTGCATAGATTACTACAAATTGCTAAAAATTTTCAAATATTAAGGAGCTTTTTTTTCTTTCTAAATTTTGATCATTCTACAAACCCATTTAAACCATTAAAAATATCACTTTTTATCCCATAAACACTTCTTTTTTTCCTATTCATTCTTTGAAACAAAATCCAATTTTACATGAGAATGCGATTCCTGTTTGTTTCATCTGCACGCAAATGATTGCTGTAAGATACTTGGAAATCAGGCGGTGCAAAGGAGTCATTTTTAAAACTAGAAATCGACCCGTTTTATTAGTAGCTCTCGCTTACATTGAGATATGGGAATTATGAGGAAGGATTTCTAGATTACCTTCCTAGTATTGCCATAGGCATATCTAATCGTTTTACTACTTTGTGATCTGTTTGCAACGAATGAGAATCATCAACTTTTTGTTATGTTTTCATTGAAGTTGGAGAATCGTTGATTTCATTGGAATTTGATGGACACACACTTGCAAATCGCTCTTCTTGCACTGGTAATTTTGATAGTGACTCTGATAAATATTGATTAACCTTATGACTCTTAGGCTGTGGTGTTATTTTATTTATTTTTCTATTTAACTATTCTTCATACGTGTATACTTTATCTTTAGAATCCATGCGCATTTCAGCTGAACTCATTGAATCAGTACGCTCGTTTATTTTTTTTAGTTCCAAGTGATCATTCATGTTAAAGCTCTAGCTCATATTAGATTGCTAGTACCGCATCATATTGAATGCTTATAAGACTGATTATATCCCTTGTAAGCTCTAAATGTTTTCTGTTAAATAAAGTAAATATCACAAGAAAGTGAATTTATCTCAGAAAAACAATTTTTTCTCATTCATAGCAAGACTTTTGATGAATACCTCCCCTCTCCACAAATTAACTTCTGCATTGAGATTGAATAGTCTTAGATGATTTTCCTCCAAGATTTAAAATTCTTGTTCCACGATTTAAAAAATATTCTTCAGTAATTCTTTTTAGTAGCGTTCTAGATTTTTTTTATGCCCATTTATAATCCACTCATTCTAATAGAACACTCTCTGTTGATTCTTTTTATCATTTGGAATTCTTCTTGTGCCAGACAAAAAGTGTAATTAACTTAAAAAAAGCTTCCTTCATTTTATTTTACACATTTATGAAAATAAATTATTCTTCAACTCGGATAAAATATAATCAAAAAAAGACAACAACAACAAGATAAGTGAAAAATTATCGATATTGAGCAATAAACAAGATAAGACTACAATAAAGAATAATACATTTATTAAAAAGTTCATTTCAATTCATAATTAAAAAAAATCACCCATTTGGTTTTTGCATTAATTAATCAACTTCACCACCACCACAATCTCCACACTTCTCAGAGAAAATATCCTCAATTTGTTTTTTCCCAAGAATATTGTATTTTATTTATTCAGCTGCAAACTTAATTAAGCTGTAAAGAGTCTCAATAACAAAAAAAGAACGTAATTTATTTGAACTTAATTTACTTACACTTTTTCTTTAAGAGATTCTGATCCACAAAGAAGGAGGAACCCATAATATTGAAAGTATAGTCTTTCTGTTTTTCTATTCTAAACTCCATGCCAATCTCCTTCTTGATAGTAATAAATAGTATTCGAAAACATCCAAAATTGTAAAAAATTAACATTATTTTAGTAAAATAGTTGTGTTTTAAGTAATCCACATTATTTTTTATTTGTAAAGGTTTGAAGTATTTAATCCATTTTCTTTCCAACTGGTTGAAAAGCTCTAGGAACGCTTGGCTTGAAATATCCTTGGGTAATCTTGTTAGGGAAGCAAAAAATTAAAATTATTCCAGATATTTCGTTTCTCTTCAAAAAAAAGTGATCAATTCCATTTAATAAATGAATAGATTTCAATTTGCTTGGAGTTTTAGGGTGCGTCAAAAAGCACATAAATAAAGAGAGTTAAGATTATTCAAAATCAAAATAGATTGCTTTTTTAGCCAAAAAGAGATTATTTTCTAGATGTTAAAAAAAGAAAAACAACAAATCCTTTTGTAATGTTTATTAATTCAGAGCTGCCTTATAAAGCGAAGAATCAATTTATGTTACTGCTTATGTTGTTTAGTCATTATTTGTGACTATGTTTGTTTGTGTATTTAATTTGTGTAAACTTTCCACTTCATTTGAAATTTTAGATTAATTTCACTAGTATTTTTTGTGCGGAATAAAGAATTTGTGCAAAGGACAAGAAAAAAAAGAAAGTTAAATCAATCACACAGAGAGCACTCGATTAAGACAATACTGTTTTATGGAAGAACCCAGCAACAGTAGTACTCGGCGATATACTAGTTAACCGAATCAAGGCTTCAAGAAAGAAAGGATTGATCTGGATTTTTCTGAGGTGGATCTGACAGGGAGAGGTGAAGATGATATGAATTAAAGTATGTATCAGCATAATAAACAAGGCTTGACATTCATGGATGAAGCTAATCAAGAAGTACGAAATTTATGCAAGTAAAGTGTAGGCTGCTCAGAAATGAACGATGATTGTATGGATGTGCGCTCTAAACCAAGCTAATCCATCCATGAGGGTGGGAAATCTAAATCCAGTGCTTCTGTGAATAATGATGGAGCGAAACAATCAAAGGGAAGCAACTCGATGATGATAAACGAAGGTGCTAGCAAGAATTAGTTAGCCAAAGGTTAGAGGCTAGCCAGTGCGGAGACAGCGGTTAATTAGATGCTTATGAATGAGACAACAAATTTAATCGGGAATTCATTTATTGCGTCGGAGAGGAAAGATGATCAAAATGAGATGTTTGAGGTCAAAGAGGTATCGATTTTTGGAAATAATCCAAATAACAACATAGAAGATCTTGGAAGTAGCAGTGTAAGCATGAGTAAATATCGTAATTTAAATGATAGATCGAACAGGCGCAAAAGTAAAATCGAAGAATTAGACAGCGCATTAGCCTGGAAAGAATCGAATCCTCATTTAGCTGTGAAGCGGTAAAGCATCGAATCTTTCTAATCCTCTAATGTTCTCAATGTTGGGAATAACTAGTACCCTTTATCTCTCAAATAACCTGTTACCAAGTAACACAAGCAGATTATTTCTAAATTCACCAATTCCTGTGCTTCCCCTTATCCGAATTAAGTTTCGGAGGCTTCCTAGAGACCAGATATTTTTCGAATTTAAGCACGCAAGAACATCGACTCAAACGAACAAAACATGTAATCACAGCATAATAATCTTAGTTTTTCCATATTAAATCCATGTTTATTTTGAAAACATCTTCTTTTTCTTCTAGAAAATCTCGAAATTTCTCAAGTACCCGAACTGCTGTGTTCTCCTTGAAGTTTCTGATCAGCATCAAACCGAAAATCAAGAAATTTATTACCAATCGAACTACTTTCGGGAGAACTCGTGTATTATCCAAAAGAGTCCGCGATTTCATAGCTGATGCCGTCGACTACAATCGATTCTAAATCCAGTAGAATTACTTCAAGAAAATCATGATTAACGCATATCATAGTCTTGAAAAAATCTGCAAAGCCTTAAGACTAGATAGAATCCCCTTGTTTGACCCTGAAAATAAAGTCAAAATTGCTCTGAATTCAATCATTGTTACATATAACTGCTTCTACATGCTGATGATCACAGTTGTCTTGATCTTCGATGCGCATATGGAAGCAAGTGAAGAGCATGTTTTTACATACATTGCGATGGCATCATGGATTCTTGAAATGATAATGGAAATGAACACTGTCTGCTATCATAATAACCATTTCGTCACCGATCGCAAGGTCATTATACAAATCTACGCGAAGGAATATTTTTTCTTTGAAATCTTGCCACTTATTTTTGAAGGAAGAACATCACCTGATACGCTATTTAATGTCCTATTGCATCTCCCGTTGCTGTTAAAAATCAAGGGAATGATGATTATCCTGAAAAAGTTAGAATTTTATATTTTGTAGATTCTAGAGAAGCACTATCTTTTCTAGCTATTTAAACTCATTATGCAGATGCTACTCTATGGTCATATTGTGGCTTGTTCTTGGAATTTAGTTGTCAAAGTCGAGTAAAACATAATTGGATCAACAGCATGGGTGGATCATTCGGAAATCGACTCTGAAAAATGGTGGATGCGATATCTTATGGCGTAATACTGGTCTTTCTCGGTTATGATGAATGTCACAACTATCCCAACAACACCTCTAGAGTTAGGTTTTACATCATTCATTATGCTGTTTTCGTGCATCGCATTTGGGTATTTGCTCTCCACTGTCGCTGGTATCATCGCTGATATTTCCCGCTAGCAGAGAGACTACAAGAAAGATCTGAATACACTAAATTCTTACATGAAAAGGAAAAAAGTTGATCTGTAAAAGAAAAACACAATATTTTTCTTAAAATAAGATTTCTGAATACTTTTCTCAAAAATTTTTGTAATTTTTTTCTTCTCAGCGGTGTAAAGCGTCGAGTAAATATCAGCCTGAAAACCTTCTACCAGCAGAAAAGCAAAGACAACCTCTAAGTTGAAAAGTTAGCCCTCTCAAAACTCAGTAGTGAGATGCTCCATGAGTTGAATTGTTAAACAAACTCACGGATTCTCAAATAATTCCCCTTTTTCATGGGGCTTTTCTCAGAACAAACACTCACAAGAGTCTACTCAATAATGGAAGAAGAAGTTTATGCCCCTCAATAGATTGTGCTCCGCAAATGTGCTTAAATCCCAGATAACCAGTATCTCTACTTCATACTTAAAGGAGAAGGTTAGTGGATTTTTAGATTAAAATTAAATCAACTTTTTTAAGCGAAAATAAGCAAATATTTTTTTTTGGACCATTTAGTGACAATCCTCGTGGAGCACTTTCTAGCCCCAAACATTATCGATGAAGACTAGTAGTTTCTTCTTAACTCAGAAGGCGCAGATGATAATCACAGCATTTCCTTTGAAGAATAAGATCTCTTGTAATACAATTCCGAGCAACCCATTGTCAGGTAGAAAATAATAATCATAATATCCCTAACCAAGAGCACTCCTTAAATCTTTCTTTTTTCCCATTCTTAGAAAAGCGAAAACCACAGAGGATCCAGCTGGCCCAAAAAAAGTTATGGGCAAATTAACTACAGGTCATATTTTCGGTGCATTCTCCTTTTTCACTGGTATGGAAGGCCAGCCAATTGAATTGAAATGCAAGGAATTCACAACATTAATTAAAATCCAGCGATCACAGTTCATCAATGTAGTCATGGAAAACAAAAAGGATTATGAAAGATTCTGTGAGATTCGTGATAAAATGGGTTCTGAGAAGGTTATCGATGATATGCCAGATCAAGGATGTTTGATATGTGGGTCGAAGGAGCATCGCATGAAATAATGCGGATTTGGATGCTTCGATAAGCACAATTTATTGCTATTCTTCAAGCATAATCATAGTAAAAACTAAGAACGATAACCTAGACAAGCGAACCAACCGCATAGGGAAAGACATCATGCCTTGAAGGAATAAAGCTTCAATATTTAGAAAATGGAGTAATTTAGAAAAAACAATGATTTTGAATGGTACAGTTCACTTTTACACGATGATTACGAGGAGGATTTTGATGAAACTGGTTCGATGTAGCATTCATATCATTCCCATTAATCTGAGAACTAGCAAAAGCTCATGAAGTCAACTCATTAATTCGGTTAGTTTCTTCATCAGGAAGATGATTTTAATGCGAAATCGCAGCTTTTTCCGTCATAGCTCAATTCTGCATCAACAGCGAACTTTCAAAGCCCACCAAATAATCCCAAATCATATTATCCCTCGCCAGATACAGAAGTAATCCCCAAACTTGGAGAAGACGATAGCCATCATAAGGTAGAATAATTAAAACTCCATATTTCTACTTAAAGTTGAACTTTTTTATTTATTTTCTTTTTTTTCAGGGAGAAGACCCAGATGATAGTATTGTGTATTTCGAAGACATAAACATGCAATGCAATCCATCTAATAATAACCTCAAATCCTCGGCTATCAAGCGTGGTAATACTACAAGAGGTGCCAAGCCACATAAGTCCCTCCTCAAGATGAACGATTCCAATATCATGAATAATAGCAGCTCAAATAGCTACAATATCAACAGCAGCATTACCAACATTCACCCTAGCAGTACTACTAATATTCACCCTAACAGTAACATCAACATTAATATCACAAACATGGGGAATAACATAAGAAGCAGGACTGTTAGTGAAAATGAATAGAATCTTCTCAAGAAGCGTCTTTCCTTTGTGAATGTCTCGCCGAAGAACATCCACACTAATGAGTCGTTTATGCATCTCTCAGCGAACTAAATTCATCACAGTGCGAACAGTTTCACGAATGCTTTTGGACCGATAGAAGAGAACCATCATAAAAAGAGATCATATTTATAAAATCACCCGACGATGCATTCGCAGACTATGCTTAGATCGTAACAATAGCATTAATAGCAGCAATAGTAGCAAACTACTTAATTCCAACAAGATTTGTACTAAAACACACATCCTAACACGAGTAATCATAACGCTAGTGATCATTAATATTAGCCAACAGTATTCACAGGTCATTCGAATATTAACCAAGGGTAACATCACACGTAATAGTCTCATTACCGATAAAATGCTAATTTCAGGAAATCCATAACAATAATTCCGTTTACTATCGATGAGGAGACTTTACTCTGGGGATTTGAAAGGCAAAAGGACTATCAATTTTATTTTCCTTACTACAATTGCTAGAATGTCTTGAGGCGAATTGCGATTTATTAGCAGAAGAACTCCCGTGTAAGACGATAGAAGAATTCGAAAAAAATCGGTAGTGATGGTGTGAAGAAGAAATAAAGGATCTTATCTTCAATGAATTTAGCGAAAACAACATAGATTTCGAAGGCTTAAAGTCCAGAGAAGTTGCTCACAAAGCAAAGTAACGAATTCTCTTTGAACATCGCTTCGATAGAGCTGACAAATAAAATTGAGAAATCCAGTTTTCTCCCTCTTGTTAGCAGAGATAACGGGAAAGAGCTAGAGGAGATTTTCAAGATATAAGAAGAGAAAAGCACTTCAAAAGATATGAAGACGAATTGAGAAGAAGAAAAAAGAAAGTTGTTTCATTTTTAAAATCCTAATGTACAATTTAGAATGACAAACAGAATATGTAATTAATAATTGTAAGATAAATTTACTGTTTGATTTTGTGGGTGGGAAATGTAAGGAAAAATTGAAGGATCAAGTCTTTTACTCTAAAATCGATGAAAAGAAATAAGAGTTATTTGAGGGAAGGAATGAGATAGACATATATCAATTAAGCGAGAGAGATGAAAAGACTAAAACGAATGAGAAAGAGATAGAGAGTTATCAGCAGTATTTCTCTTAGTTTGTTTTAAACTTGTGAAGGCTCTAATTGATATGAAGATTAGAGATTACTAACCAATGATGGGCATTCGTTTCTTTGTTCTTAAAAATGTGTAACCATCTAATTTTAGTTGGACAAATCGCAAATTTTTTGAATAAGGATACCCTAACTTTTACAACAATTTGTAAGTTACAAATTAAGAAAAAATTATCAAAATTCCAAGAATATTATTAATTAATTAAAGCTGTATGGACATTTGATAGACAAATTTCGATAGAATCTCTGACATTAGTTTAGTTGAAAAAGAAGGATTTTATGGTAAATAGAAAAATTTAATTCGGAGGATGCAAGACAAAAAAACAAACAATTTCAAAAGAACTTTTCAGGAAATGTGATAAGTCAGATTGAGATATTTTGCATAGCAGTTTGTGATTAAATAATTACGCATAAGGGGGGAGAAAAATAATTACACAAAAAGTAGGGAGGGAAATAACTGAATTGAAGAACATCCTAAACATGAAGAAACTGTGATTTCTAGTAAATTAAAGGAGACCAAGAGATTTTTGATTTGATTTGGATAAAGAAAATTAGTAATTTTTCTTGTGTTACTTAATTTGACCAAGAACGGAGAGAGTCGAGAGGCTGGAAAAGAATAAATCACAAAGAAGGAGGAGGTTAGCCAATAACTACAGGGAGAACTTAGAAGAAGAAGGATTTTATATCTGGTAGGCTAACAAAAATATACTATGGATAGGCTAGCAGAGGCTGCTCGTTTGAGGAAGCGATATGGAGTGCATATGTTGGAGTTTGATAGTGATCGAGTTGAACTTGAACAAATCAATCAGCGAGAAGAGTCCACTCTACGCTCAGAGCACAACAACTGCGATCAACAAGCTGACTCATTGTCTAACGCAGCAAATGAGAATAATAAAAATAATTATCATAATAATAAAAAAAACTACGATGCTTCCTTGGACAATTCGGAGAGCAAATTCAAAGGGAAAAATGGAGGTACCTTCTCTCAGCAGCAACCATAACCGGATGACTTGCAGAATGGCAACAACTCAATGAATCAAGTGAATATAGTTTCAGCACCTAACTCATCATAATATCTCCCCGCGATAAATTAGTTTACAGGGAATAATCGAGGGATACCTAAGAACGCATAAACCAGCCCTTCAGCGTTTCTTAATTCTCTCAATGACAGTGCTGCTCAACCAATAAACATACCTACAAATCCAAACACTACTCATAACAATAGCTTTACGAATATCAAGAACCAACCTGATGAATACAATGGCGACGACTCCAAATAACTTGGGATTCAATTATTTCAGAGTGATTCGGCATTACCTACTGCTCAAAAAAAGAGAGAAATTCTTAGAAATATTGAATTTGAAACAGCTAATTTCAACCTTCTTGCGTCACTTAACACTTCCAACAACGAGGATGCTGTTTCACCTCAACCAGCGAATACAGCTGAGAAATAAAAGATCAATAATAGATTTTAATTCCCTGATAACCAACACATTGTTGTAGAGTTACTGCCGACTCTCCGAAACAACAATTAGAAAATCGTAGGGAGTATTGCCACTGAAGAAGAAGACATAAATGGGTAGATAAATAGGAAAAATCTTGCAGATCCTAAAGGTTCTATTCCCTTGTAGTCGTCGTTCAATGGCGGTATCCGACCATTCAATAAAGAAGATTCGCATGAAGATTAAGGAAATTTTAATAAAATGTTGGGAGTTTCGACGAGATATCAAAAGTAAACCAGTGGGGAGAAGGGCGGGATGTGTTTGAAGATATTCTCTTCGCAATAATATTTTTACATCTTACTTTTGTAGAACGAAGAAACAGAAGAACAATACTTCCTTGAATTACTTCGACAGAATCAAGATCATGTCCTCAGTGAAGCCTAAAATGAAGAGATTTTTCGAATCAAGAACTGTATCGGGGCGAACTAAAACCCTCACTGATGTTATCCGAAGCTACATCAATGATTCCTCGGATTACCATGTCTCCAAGAATGCGTCCATTAATACTTTTTTAACGTTTTTCAGGAAAATTCTCGTGCAGATGCTGATTTTACTGAAACTAAATAAAATTCCGATTTTCAACCCTGAAAGCAAATTGAAGATCATCTTTAACTCAATTATTGTCTCCTATTCGTGCTTCTATTTGTTCATCTCCTCGCTTTAGATCTTCTTCCATGCTGATTTTGGTGAACTTACTACGACGTTCCATGAGATTGCGTTAGTGGGATGGATCACAGAAATGGTCCTCGAGATGAACACAGCTATGTACCATCATAACATTTTCATCACAGATAGAAGAATTATCATGAAAATCTACTTAAAAGAATACTTTTTCTTTGAGATTCTTCCGCTCATTTTCGAAGGTAGAACATCGGAGACGTTAGTCTTCAATATACTTCTGCATCTCCCTCTTCTGCTCAAGATTAAAGGGATGATTACAAACCTCGAAAAGCTGGAATTCTACATTCTCTAGCTGCTGAATAAACAACACTTCTTTCAGCTCTTTAAACTCATCATGCAGATGCTGCTGCTGTCTCATATCGTCGCGTGTCTGTGGAATATTATTCTTCAAAGTGAACTAAAGTTCTTTCATCCAACAACAACTTGGGTGGAAGCCAGCCATATCATGGATGGTACATGGTGGAAGACCTATATCTATGCACAGTATTGGGCATTCACGACAATGAAAAATATTGGCACAGTGCCAAACACAGTCGAAGAGTTACTCTTCACATCGTTTTGTATGATTTTATCTTGCATTGCTTTTGGATATCTCCTCAATGCCATCGGAGTGATCTTATCCGACATCACCAAAAGCCAAGAAGAATACAAAAAAGACCTCAATATCCTGAATTCCTTCATGAAGAGGAAAGACATAGATTTGTAAGGAATATTTTTTTATATTAGCCC
>Ga0302271_10002408_pt1 | contig 16897 bp, 6 predicted proteins | sample III_Bog_N1_1_FD_198767 | JGI IMG/M metagenome (GOLD analysis project Ga0302271, IMG submission 198767) | Peat permafrost microbial communities from Stordalen Mire near Abisko, Sweden - III_Bog_N1_1 | ecosystem: Environmental > Terrestrial > Soil > Wetlands > Peat | place: Sweden: Abisko...
TTAAAGGGAGGAGCATCTAATGCATTTTGAGTTAGATGAAATGCTCTTGCATTCGTTATTCGATACCGCACAATACTAAGGTTCTTAATCCATGTCATGTATCTCACACTCCTTTTAATTGTTGACCTCAATGAGGCACTGGTTTTTTTCGATAGATATGTCATTGAAATCCTCACAATATCCTGCATTTATTTTACCATTAGCAAAGAAAAAAGAGGGAATTGAATTTACTCGATGAAGACACATAGCAGGAGGTAGAAGAACAAGCTTTGCATTGCTAATATTGCCCGTTGATTTTAGAACTGATGCATTTCCCTAAAAAAATGATTTATTAATTTTCTTTAATAAGATATTCTATGAATACCTGAAAAACTCAAGCACATATCTGATGGAATGGTGATGCATGTATCTGAGGAATCTTTACATTCGGCAATGTTACATGTAGGACATCCTTTCAGTGGCTTACTAAAGCAATTTCCATTGGTATCCTCGCATATCTTAGAGTCTAGTAAAATGCATTCTCCTAAACTGCTCTTGCAGTACTTCGACGGAGTACAAGTAAACTACGCAAAAAGCATCCCAAAATGTAAAAATATTGCTGAAAAAACAAATCAATCAAATCTGCTACATTAAGTTTAGCTGGATCTGCTTCTTCTTCAGTGAGGCAGTATCCATTTTTCGTATTCATAGCTTAATGGCAAATAACTCTGTTAAATGAAGCTGTTTATCATTTAAAATAAAATATTTACCAAAAGAAGTCTTGTCTACCATCTTAGTGCAATAGGATAGATTATTGTCAGTCAACTTTATACAAAATCTACAGAAGAAAAAAATAGATTTTAATTTTTCAAGAAACAAAACTTTAATAGTTATTTTTTTTTACCCTTTAATACAATTGGATGCTCCATAAAACCTGGTTTCCTCAGTTTTCAGACACAACGAGGTTTGTTTCTCTTATGCAACGTACAGCTCCTCACTTAGCATTTAGCATTGATCAGCAATCAAGCAATAATTTTTAGAGCAATAAATAGCTGGTGAAGTATTGGCTGCAATACACTAGGAATCTTCATCTTTTCTACCTGGAAGACTGAGTATGCTATCTGCAGTATTAATATGCACACAATAGCCATTTGGATTCAAACATAAAGCTCCTGGAGCGCACGTATTATCAGTTATCTTGCAGTTTAAACCAATACCACAATATCTTGCAGATGTATCTAATAAATAAAAATAAATTACCATAATAAAGATTAATATCCAAAGCATTGTTAAATTGAACTTCGCTTACTTTAAATGCATGCAGTGTTATCTTGATTACATTGATAGATTGTATATGAATAAAATGATTGACATAATTTATTCAAATCCGAGATTTAATATGTAAAATCTTCGTCTGTATTAATACAAACGTACTGAAAAAAGCCTTACTATAAAGAGCAAAATTGCAATCCTAAAACATCCATCTGATATTATGAAGATTCTCCACTACTAATACACTTAGTATCCTTTTAGCTTCTACAAGAAGTCTCTAAAAGTCCACCGATTTCACAGATATTCTATACTGTTGAATCATCTTTTAAACTTTCCAATATACAGTATCCAGGAGCACACCAAGAAGGTTCCGCAAAAGAAGAATAAGGTCGACAAATATCCGTATCAAGTTCTTTGGTAATTCTTTTGTCTATCAATTGACTTGATAATGGCATGCAAGCATTAGAGTTGAGAGGATCAATACAATAACTACCTTGGGAACATCTAAGGGAAAAAAATACAGTAAAATATCAGGAAATTATCAAAAATAACAAAGCATTCAATTACCTAACAGCGTTGGGCTCACCAAATTTTAGACAATCCCATTAAGAAGTGGTGGTATTGTATCTTTTCCCAATAATGTCTCCAAAGGGATCTATAAAATTAATGCAAGCTGAATAGGTGGTATTTTGAAAACGACAAAAATATTGCTAATCATTGCAAAAATCCAGTGTAGCATTCTAGAATATTCCAAGCATTGCACATTATCCACTATGAAACTTCCCCTTTTTTATCAAGCAAAAACAAAATATCATGTGAATTAAAAAAAAGTATTTAGATTTTTGTTTTATTGCTTTGAATTAGTATTCATACTATCGTTTCATAATTATAATTTAGATACCTAAGGAATATTTGTGTTATTCAGTTTGTGATTGAGATTCCAGCACTATCCATTATAATAGCAGACTGGCAAAACACTTTCAAAGCAATTTGATTCTGGAATTGTTGCTTCGATATCGCTGACACAAAACCTAGTGGAATTATATCCGATTAACCCATAAGTATCGAAGAGATGTTTTTAGTTGCTAATTTTTTCGCATTTATTGGAATTCTATGTATTAATGCAATAGCCTGGATCACACGTAAATGCATCATTGTTATCAAGTTCTTACTGTATGCAGAAATTAATCTAATTTGCTAGAACTTTTCTCATTCCAAAATAATTATTATAAATATAGTCTAGAGGTACATTAGCGCATAGTGAAGTTTTTGGAGAATTAATACTTCCTGAAAATGTAATAAGGCATGTAGATGTATCAGGGAGTTAATTATCTGTTATTTAAAGAATAAACCATGATTTTAGTTAAAAATAATAAAATATTTCTTACTAAACAAAGAGCAAAGCGAGGGAACATGGAGAGTTTTGCAGCATCGAATTAAATTGAGTGCTGCAAATTACTAATAATAAATGCAATCACTTCCATAATTCAGATGGCATGAACAAACATCAGTATTTGAATTATAAGTACTAACACAAGCAACAGCATTTACAGGACAAATTGTCCACTCATTATAATCCTAGTTGAAATAAATTATTCCACAATTGTAACCAGACACTTCATCTACGATTACTAGCAGACTTAAGGTTAGTAACAAACTGAAATGAAGTACCATTCTTCTTATAAACTATTCGAGAGTTATCTTCAATATTTTAAATTTGTTTAGTTTAATAGTTGAGCAATGTCTAATGTAATTGAATTATCCTTTTAAAAAACTCACAATTTCGATTGTTTAAGATGATTAATTTTTATGAAAAAAAGTACACAACTCCTGGCTGGTAAATGAATATCTGTGTTAGTTGCAATTTCTTCTTTTTGAAGAGATAAGAAATGTGCATTAGATTCCATGAATAAAGATTGTGGTGTCTCCCCATAGTTTTTGTTTGATTTATGGATGAGGTTTTTACAGTAAAGATTTTAAGATATGGATTTAGTTCGCAAATCTCCTTTTCTCCCATCTGTAATGTGATGCTCTCCAAAAAATTAATATTATCCCACACGATTTCAGGTTACTCTTTGATTTCTGTCTATTAAAGACACAGAATACAGAAGGTCTAGTGATTGCTAAAATGCAAAGAGATGGATTACCCATGGGTAAATAATCGATTATTGAGATATGAAATAGACTTTTAACAGGTGGTAAACTTGCATTTAATGACCTTCTTCTTGAATCTAATGGAATTAAAGCACTAAATTTAAAATTGTACTTTCACTTTTTTACTTTTTTTTCTTCTATTTCTTGAGAAGATAAGAGATGGCTCATACATACAAGAGATTGTAAATTAAACTCGAGAAGCAAAAGGTAAATTTACCCATTAATTTTAATTCTTTGAATGCGAAATCAAGTAGAAAACTATTTATGAATTACCCTTTATTAATTATTTCTAACCTCAGGAATTATTTTTTATAAATATACCACAACAAAAACAATCATTTGCATTCATACGTCATGTAATATGGTATTAGAGATTCTTTTAATGCTTAGACTGAGAGCAGCTGCTTTATTGTAGAAAGAGTGGACATTCTAAAAGTCTGACATCACGAAATAGGTTGAATTTGTGAAATTAAGACTAGAAAGGGGGTTTTTCAAAAAAAGTACTTGTTTTCCCAAGAGAAATAAAATTTTAAAGATGAGAGTCATCTGTTTGAAAGAAAAAAAAAAAGAATTTCAATAAGAATTTAAATTGTACTTCCTCTCCTATGCGAGAGGTAAGCCATACATTATTATCATTAAATTAAGAAGTTTTAGATAAAATCATTGTATTTAAGATTATGTTTCGATTATGATTTTTGAGCATAAATTTTTTATGAATCATCATGGATTTATCTCGAAATGGTAAACATTTAGAGTTGTAACAGAAGAATAAAATAAACGAAAAGAAATGCATGCAGATTGATTAAATGACCTAAGGAAGGGTTCAGAACAGAAAGGTAGCAATATGTTACTAGATAGGAAGGAAGATGAAGAGGATACAAAGGATATGATATTTTCTCAATCACGATAGTTTCACATCTATCCTATGATACTAATTTCAGGAAATGCAATCCTTTAATTCACAAGAAATTGTAAATCCTTGAAAATCCACAGCAGCAAAGCAACAAGGAACTCTCTGAGGGGTTTCGTAAAGGTAAAACAACCTATCTTTCTCACAGAAACTAGACAAACAAATATGACAAAAAATCTCATTATGCAAACAAAGTGGAGATTATTTTAATTTTTCTATGTTTTTGATATCATCATAGAAAAGAGTCTTATTTAGCTGAATCTCAATCAAGTGGCTATCTGCTGTCAATTTCTTCAAAGAAAAGTATATTACTTAGCTGAATCTCAATCAAGTGGCTATCTTTTTGCTGTCAATTTCTTCAAAGAAAAGTATATTACTTAGCTGAATCTCAATCAAGTAGCTATCTGCTGTCAATTTTATAATAGAAAAATATCTATTTAGCTATTAAGCTGAACCTCAATTAAATGGAACTTTGTTGCCATTTTTTTCACAGAAAAGTGTCTATTTAGCTGAATCTCAATCAAGTGACTCTCAACTGCCAATTTTTAATTAATAGAAATGTGTCTATTTAATTGAATCTCAATCCAATAGTTCTCTGTTGTCAACTTTAGAGGACATGCTATAGCCAAACCGTAACTTTAAGGAGCAATACTTATTGTTGAGTCGAAAAATAAAAAAATATTCCCCCATTTTTTTTAAAAAAAAGTCTAGAATACAAAAACAAATAATAACTAACTCAAATAACTTCAATAAGAAGAAGGAAAATTAAAATCTCCTGTTTTATTGTTTGTTGGATCATTTCATCACGAATTGAATGGTTTTAGTACGTAAAATAGAATATTTAAGAATAATATCTTTCAATGGTTGTTATGCATGGAAAAAACCTCCCCACTTGAATTATTTTAATAATTTAGTGGGCACTAAAGCACCTTCCTTTTTTTATAATTTGATTTAGAAAGGAAGAGATGGTCTATTCTATATAATCAATCACAAATTCTAACTATTTTCTCTAGACACTTTTACTGTTCAAAGATTTGGGTTTAATTTCAAGCAAACCCCAACAATTTGAATAAATGAAATTGTTTTCAGAGTTTGAGAAGGAATTTTATTCATTTATATCTTGATCAATCTTTTTTTCTGAAAAATGCTCAAATTTTCTTGAATTGTATGTGCTATTTGTGCACCCCATTTGTCTTTTCAATTTTATTACATGCTAAATTTTCATTTTTTTCACAATACAAATTTAATAAATTTTCTTTGAATTTTTCAATTAAAAAAAGCCTATCAAAAATAGACTTGCTGCAAATAATATGAGAATATCTGAGTCTCCACAAACTTTGCCAGAAAATTAGAATCTGGGTTATTAGCAAGAATTGGAGCCTAAACTTGGGCCAACTCAAGCTATGTCGAATCGTCTTCTTTAAAATGTGGCTGCACTGGAATCCGTTTGACTATCGAACTCATAGTGTATTGCTTTATGAGTTTCAACATAGCTAAGAGATTCTCCTGCTAAGCTGAAGTTGGTTTGTAAACTAATTTTTTTTCTTCAACAGCTTTCTTAAATACTTTCTTTATTACACTACCAAACTACTTTGATGCTATTGGTCCGCTTATCATGTAATATAAGTCCTTGATGTTCTATCTTAAAGGACGAAAAGTCACTACTTGACTTTAAATCGCATTTAATTCATTAGCATTCGATGAGATAATTGTATTTTTATCAAGATCAACGTAATAGCATTCTGGATTGAAGCCATAAGTTGCTTAGCAGTGTTTAGCGCTCATATTCAGACCTATTAATATTGGTACAGGTGCATCAAGTAAATATAAGAGATCATCGCTAAGACAGAAAATCACAGGATGCGGATACTGAAGAGGTTTAAAAAGAGTCTAGAATGTTTGTACTGTGAAAGTCAGCAATGTTACGTTCTAAGAAAGAAAAATTATTTTTTTCTCCAGCATCACCAGCGTCAAGATCATCGTAAAATCTTCAAAAGGCAAGTTAGAGAGTACTAAATAAGCAGCTTCAGCTGCTTCTACAAAGCCTAACTCTTCAATCGGAGGGACTTTCATCCCTAAAGTATGACTAGCTGGACTTGTTGGACTTTTCTGTCTCTTGTGGGAAGAATTTGCTTGTGGAAGACATGCTCCATCAGATAACGTAAATACGCCTTAAATATAGTGATCTGGTTGCGCTTCTTGCATTTGAAGTGTTCTAAGACTCAATGAGAGTTCGCTGTCATTATTCAGCTAATTCAGAACAGATGAAAAATCAACTTTTTTCAATTCGTTATCAATTGCTCCAGAGAACGAACTTGCCACGAGTCTCACAGTCTTAACTTTGTTGACTACCTCCAAGAGCAGCTGCAAGAAAAAATTCAAGAATGGGAAGTATGTCAAAAAGCAGTAGACTGTAGGAAACATGAAAATAGTAAATTCTCCATTTTCACCTTCCTACACATAAATATCGTTTTATCTGCAGCAGTATGCATACATATTCTAAGAAGGATTCGAAGCAGCAAGAGTGCTGGTAACACGAGGTTTTTCTTCTCCTTTGAGGTTTAACACGAATACACTATCATTAACTCCTTCTTCTCTTTACTAACAGAGATCAAATAAAATAATATCCTTAAATCGCTAGGGTAGTTTCTTCAAATCATCGTAGCTTCTGAATCGATAGTATTCTATGCCTTTTGGCAGAGCAAACGATGCAACTGATTATCGTTTACTGCATGTTAAGGGGTTCACATACCCTGGTTTGCTGAATAAAATCTAAGGATGTACATTTCCTTTTATGTACTCAGTATTTGCTCCTTTTATCCCTGAAAACAGAGCATTTCCACTATTTACAGCAGTGATATTCGGGGAATTCTAATTGCCTCCAGAAGAAGCAGTACTATCTGAATGAGTATCTTTGATGGCTTACTCGAATTCCTGCAGATTTGGACCGATTACCATGAAATCTTCGAAGAGTAAATCCCCTAAACTTCCATAGTTCTAGACATCCTCGAAAAGCTAAGAAAATTGAATTTCTTCTTGCGTTCGTGGATCAGCAACACTTTGCTATTCTTGAATATTTGAAGCCTTCCCATTTAGCTCATCACTGCTGATACAAAGTGTTTCTCCTATTGTAACCTCACCTAAACCTTCCATTGAACTTATACCTTACTGCTGTATGTTCAAACTAGATAACTAGTTTCCATAACTACCCTGCCCTTAACCTCCAGGAGTATTGCAGTTCTCATTATTATTAGCATTACTGGTACCATTATTGTTATTGTTACTTAAGCAGCTGACTTATCTGACAATTTAGTTAAAAGGTCCAATTACACTACTATTGCCAGCAAGTGAACCAAACGTCAAATCTTCTTAACCTTATCGTGGCACTTGCTAACTTTGCAGCAATCTCTAAGAAGGAGACACATAGAATTTAGACATTTTTGGGTTATTCTGCTACTCTGATGCTTTAATAAGAGTTAACATTTTATCTTATTTCCGCTGAATATTCATATTAGTTGACACATTGCTGCTGCTTGTGTTTCCCTTATACCGTACATTAACCTTAACATGCTTTTCAATCGGCTAGAATTACTACCCTACTTGTGGTGCTTTATATGCAATCGCACAGATTTCTTTCATTTTATTGGCTGGCTGTTATTACTCTTGAGCGGAGAACATCACCATGGATTTGATCATTTACTCATCGATTGAGTTCTTGTGTGTCCTGACATTTGTGGCATTTCTCTAGTGATGTTCAGGTTTCTTAAGGGAATCTATCCGCATCATTGTCTTGGGTAGCTACTTGACTGGAGATATCAGATTGTCTGAATTATCAAATTTAATAGTGTCTTGATGGAGTAGTACCAATTCAGATTTTAGATTCTCAATTTCATGAACTTATCTTTCGTTTTCAGCTCGAAGCACAGCATTTTCACTGCGGAGTCTATCATTCTCTTCTTTGATGGAATCTAATTCGCTTTTCCTTTCTGAGATTCTTTCCGCAGCGCTGGGACGGTTCTCATCTTCTTCATCGCAGCTCGATAATGTTGTCTGCTTCTAAGACATCTCCTTGAACTTTGAAGTCATTCTTTTCGTTAGAATTGAGAAGAAAAGTATTATTTAATAGATCCAATTTGATGATGTTTCGCCGAATATAAACTTAACTATTTTGATATAATTTGACCACATTAATTCGTAATATTGATGACGAGGAGAAATCACATATATGAGAAAGAATCTTTTGACTTGAGAAATAATATTTTTCTTCAGGGACAGACAACTCCCTATCAAATTGAGAGAATGCATGATAGAAATATGGGATTTTACAGGAATTAGGCTAAAAGAACAGATTATTTCCAAATAAAAATTAATAATTCTTTGAGGAATTTTTAAACAACAAAAATAGGAAAAACAAGGACACACACACAGAAATCAAATGATCTCATAATTATTCATTCTGTCAGCTCGAGGTGACATCATAATCAATCGTGATTTTCGCTCGGATTTAGTGAAGAACACGCATGAATTATTCTACCGTGAGGTGAAACTATCCAAGGGAGACTAGCAACCTTTGTTCAATATTGACGGAATCAATTATAGTTTCTTAAAGCGATCTGGACTTTATGTAGTCGCGACATCTAGATTCGATAATGGCCCTTCGTTTATCTTGGAAATCCTCAACAGGGTGTGCATCATCATCAAGGATTTCTGTGGAGTTCTTAGCGAAGAAGCGATAAGGAAAAATTTCATTTTAATCTACGAATTACTTGATGAAATACTAGATTTTGGGTATCCATAGCTTCTATCGACGGAACAGGTAAAGCCTCATATTGTTAATGAGCCTATTATCATCAAGAAGGATATTGTACCGATCTAAAGTAAAATCAAATCGATCATCAAGCCAGATTCAATACGATCAGTTGCCACCAAGCGACCAGTTATCCAATCGAAAGGTGCGTAGAAGAATGAAATCTTCGTGGATGTGTTTGAGAAGATCAGTGTGCTCTTCAACGCTTCAGGATATGTCATAAATTCCTCCATCGAAGGTTGCATACAAATGAAATCATACCTCACTGGAAATCCTCCTTTGAGACTTGCTCTTAATGAAGATTTAGTGGTAAAGATGAGATTATCTTTGTTAGAAAAATATTTTTTAATTTATTTTTTATTTGAACAAGATCGGCAAGGGTTAGAGTGGTAGAGTTGTGCTAGATGACTGCAATTTCCATGACAGTGTCAATACAAACGAGTTTGACATGAATAGAACCTTGAGAATCCAACCTCCTGATGGCGAATTCGTTGCTATGAATTACCGTGTTACATCTGAATTCTAGACTCCCTTCAAGATCTACCCTGTTATCGAAGAGTTATCGAGTTTCAAGTTAGAACTTCACTTACGAGTTAAAGCTTGTTTTCCAAAGGAAGTGGTCGCTTCTAACGCTACATTGAGCTTCCCTGTGCCTAAGCTGACATCTAATATTTCAAATGAACTCGCTAAAAACGCTATCAACTAAAAAGTTGATATTGAGAACAAAGCTGACAACAAAATAGTCAAGTGGTGTATCAACAAATTCAAGGGAGAAACTGAATAGGTGCTGATAACAAGAATCACTCTCCAAGCGAATGCCAACGGATACAGTGCGAGAAAGGAAATTGGACCAATTAATGTGAACTTTGAAATACCCATGTACAATGTCTCCAATCTCCAAATCAAGTATCTCAGAATTGAAGACAAAGAGAAAAGCAACCCATTCCGTTGGGTGCGCTTTATCACCTAATCATCATCGTATGTCTGTCGTACTTGAAAGGAGAATCATATTTGCTTTGTTTTGTTAATTGTAGCAGAAAAAAAAAACCAAAAATATTTTTTTTAATGTTTTTCCAACTGTTTATCAATTGAATTCAGTTTTTTTTAATCAAACATTGCAGTGATTCAAAATAATCTCCCTATTAATTGATTTTGGATGAGAAATGAACAAAAAAATGAAGATATTTCATGCTGAAAAGATTTTATATTTTATTCAACTGTTGTTTTTCAAAGGTGAAGATTTGAATTAAGCTGAGATATGAAAGCTGAACAAGGAAGTGCTCGTCTGTTTTTTTCTTTCATTAAGAAACTAGCTGGGCAGTAGTGCTCGTCGTCATCTTATTCAGGCATTTCATCAGATAGATCTTAGGATTCGGGCTGGGTTGTTTTCGAAGAAGGTTTTTTGTTTTCCTTTGGGTTTTTACTTGCAGATGCTCTTCGTTGGGAAGCTGCAGCTATTTGAGTGCTGTTAAGATTGCTATTGGGGGCAGTAGGATTGGTAGAATTATTGTTATTTCCAAAGATCTACTGACCATATTGATCGTTATTTGTGTGCACAGTCACAGTCTCTTCTAAACTAGATTCCTTTGTGATGAATTCTTCTTCATCTTCCTCATCGTCTTCCTCTTCAGGGAGAGGTGCTGGCTATGTGAATTGCTATGGCTATTGTGGCATGTCACAGCTAGCAGTGCTGAAGGATATTGGATTTTAGATTATTGGATTGTTACTTGTAGTTGTTGGTCGTTTTTTGTTTCCAGGACTAGTTGAGAAGAATGAAGACTCTTTTTATAAATTGTATGACATATTCTGGTTCAAAGCGAGGGAAGATTATGCGAGAATGTTCTATTCACTGTTGAAAATTGTGTTATTGTTGTTAATGCTGAGATTGAAAAATGGACTATTTGCAGAATGCTATTTGAAATCTTCATCTGAACGATTGTTCGATTGAGTCATTTCAGAGTGATCCACAGTTCTCTCGACTATTGTCTGCAGCATTTTAGATGGGCGCTGTGTTAGTTATGATCGCATAAATCCACTTCTGCCTTGCTATTGGTGTTTGTTTTTTAAAAATATTTAATGCAAAAGTGCTTATTTAGCTGAGATTCGTTTTGCTGGATCTTTCTACAGCATCCGTTATAATAAATCCATCATGCCAAAGCTCATCTCTAATTCTTTGTAGAGTTTCATCGCTAGTATGTCATCGATTTGTTTTTACGATGGCACTTGCAGATAATTCAATTAATATAAAATTACACCTAGACTGTAAATATCAGATTTCAAGTAGTCATCGACGGATAGCTTCCCTGTGTAGGAAAGTATTTCTGGAGCTGTATAAGGAGTCTAAGCATAGAAAGGTAATTTTTAAGGTGGTGTGTTCTAGTGAACTCGGAAATCAACAGCTAATTCGAAGTTATAAATAGCTAATTGAAAAAAATCATTATTTGCGTTTTTAAAAGCTATGTTGATTGGATCGATTCATCCGTGGAGAATACGCTTCTCGTGAAGATACGCAACGCCTTGAAGGACTCTCTGCATAATGTGGAGAATCAGAATCTCTTCAAATGGTTGTCCATCTGCTAATTCTTCACGGAGTGTTCTTCCTTCAGAGTACTCACTCACAATGTACAACGTCTTTGCTTCTCTTTCGTTGAATACCTCAATGACATTCTAAATGCAAGGTCCATTTATTCTCTAAAGTATATCTAATTCATTGAAGACTCTGACTTATCTGTTGGCATCTTTGACTTTCGCCGCTCGGACTTCAAATAATGTTGTCCCTGTACCGCCTCTTTTCGCGTTATTCGAATTCAAGTTGGCTTTTTTCTTTTTCAAGTGGACGCTCTTATAAATCTCATCTTGTGGGTAGTTTCTCAAAGGGACTAGACTAGCTAAGCAAATGTACTTCTTGAAGACACCTACGAGTTTAGAATATTTCTTTAATTACTTCACCCATTTTTTAAACGCTGAGATGCTTGGAAGGGAGAACTCCAAGCGGTTTGAAGATGTGTCGCTGAGTGTAAATCCGAATTCGTATGGCATGTCTTTGATGTTCTTTTTATTGATTTTCTTGAGAAATAAGTCCTTTAACTCGACAAATCTTAAAAATCTCTAGGAGTTCCCAGAACCTAGAATACTGCCGCTGACAGCACCTGCATCTTTAGACAGGACATTATTTTGATAGAAGCATTGATTGACAGATTGGAAATCCTAATCTTGTTTGGGCCACAGAAGTAAGCCTGGGTAGAGTTCGAAATATAGGTATTTAATACCTTTGGAGTTTTCTTCTTTATCGTAGAAGTACATGTATCCACTCCATTACATTTCGAGAGGATCGAAGTACCCAGGGATACTCCCCATATTTTTCCACATTACTTTATACTTTGAAGAATCCTTATTGTTAATATTTTTTACAGTTTAGGGAAGTTTTAATTGTTTATTCGGAGGAGTTGGTCTTGTCAATCTTATCTGTTTTTGATTTTTTTTGTTTTAAAGGAAAAATAGCAGCAAAGCAATGAAATTCTGTTAATTTATTATTATTTAAGGGATAATTGTTGTTTCTCGCTGAATTAACTTCCTTCAAATGGCAGAACAATTGCTTGACTTATTTAGGAATTTTAGCTCTTTTTGTTGAGAAATAAAATACTAAAATGAAGATAGTTTGAGAATAATAATAATGGGAAATAAGTCTGTTTTAATTTGAGAAATTATAAAAAAAGTTAAAATAATGATAATTTTTAAACAATTTTATAAAGTTTATATTGACAAGTAAACAATATTGAGTTAATAATAATAATATGGCGGATAAAAATGGAAGATAAAAAATGTGATTATTTTTTCAAAAAAGAACTGAAGTGTCACTCACTGCTCAAACTACCGAACTTAGTGAATCGGAGAGACACCTGAGTTATTTGGCATGAGCTTCTTCCCAGAATTAGAAGACTATCTTGTCTTGAGGAAAACTTCATAAATGTTTTTGGTTGTAGCAACATCAGCATCGAGTTTTTGGTATCTTTGCTAGTAGTCTGATAAATCTGAACTGTCTCTGACAACAGCAAACGATTTCTCTAATTTCTGATATTAGTTTGCTTTCTCTTGCAGTTGACTATCTTTTTAATCAACTAAGTTCTTCAGATCTTCAATTTCTCCTTGCAAAGCCTCGACTTAATTCGAATATGATGTTTTCATCGATTCAATAGTGTAGTTATTAGAATTCTCTAGTTTTTATCTAAGTTCTGAGATTTCTTATGCTTTCAGTTTCTCAATTTAGACAATATGATTGTTAAGACTATCAATCTCAGCGTTGAGTTTCCTAGATTCTGTTTCAAGTAATGTTCTATGCAATTAGTTATTGCTGGATTCTTCTGTTTTGACTTAAAGGTTTTCTAGAAAAAATCAAATAACAAAATTAGAATCATAATTCGAAATGTTAAACAATTGTTGCTAATAATTTACCTCTTGTCCTCTTGAGTTCATTCTCCAGATACTCGATCTAAGCATCGAATTTCTTAGTCCTATCTTAGTTCATAGCATCAATCGCAGCTATTTTATTTCTCAACTCATCGATTTATGAATTCTTGGAATAATCTACAGCTTCAAATTTCTTAATAAGATCAGCGTTATCTAATTTCAAGTGGCGGATATCTTCTTCGAGATTAGCTTTTATCGTGCGGTTTTAAGCAATACTTATGTCGATTTCGTTGTTCTTGTGTACAAGTAACTACTTCAATTTTTCAATTTCATTTTCTAAGAATTGCACTTGTTTCTTTTGTTGTTGAGCGAAATCTGCATGTGCACTGTTTGCTCTGTCAAGTGCGTCCTAACTTTCTTAATAATCTTTCTAACGGTCTTTCTCTAACACTGCTTGTTTCAGCTTCTAGGTTTCAATTTCACTTCTTAACCTATCAACTTCAGCATTGTATGCATCTCGTTGTTGTTATTTTTCCCTGAGTTAGTTTTCGATTTCATCTGATTTGCTTCCGATGATTCTCTAGAGATCAGTGTTTTCGTTGTTCAGCAGTTTCACTTGATTTTCGTGTCTTGCTTTCAAGTCACCGATATCAGTTGAATGCAGTTTCGCAAGTTTATTTTGAATTTATTCTAATTCTTCTTCCTTTTATTAGTTGTTCTCCATGATCTTATCCTTCAACGCTGCGTTTTCATCTCGAACAGCTTGTACTTCATTCTCGAAGTTTCTCTTTTGTTGTTTGTTAGAACCAATCAACACTTGAATTTCGTTGTTCTTGATCTCCAACAGGTTCTTGAGTTTGTTCAGTTCACTTTCAAGCACATCTAGCTCACTTTCATGCAATTTCTTGAGTGCGTTGATTTATTCTAAAGTCAGTGCTTCATTTCGTCTCTTTTGATTCTCAATTTCCTTCGCTTGATCTAACTCCATCTACGAGATTTTAGCCCTTAGACGCTCTTTGTCTTCATTTAGTCTGTTAGATTCACTCTCAGAATAGTTTCTAGCTTCGACTAATTTCTATTAAACGATCTGGAGTTCTTTCTCTCGTTCATCTACAGCATCTCTCATTTTTCTGAGTTACTCTTCGTACAGGGTGATATTTGAGACATGTGATCTCTTGAGGGATTCAATCTAAGTAATGTTGTCGCTAATCAGCTGTTACTTAGATTCTTGTGAGTCTTTGAGTCTCTCTTGCTAAAGAGCATCATACAATTCTCGTTGATTACCGAGATCACCTTAGAGTCTCTTCACTTCCGTCTCATAGTTTGCTTTCAAAGAAATGATCGTGTTCATTTGTGCTTCATACTTGCTCTTCCAGATATCAGATTCTGTTCGCTTTTGAGAGAACTATTTTGACAATGAATCGTTTTCTCCAAGAAGCTGAGCATTTTATTTGAGAATATCATCAACTTTGCCTTCAATGTCTTTAGCTTTCTTAGCTTTGAATGAAGCGAGTTCTAAATCTGTATTGACTTAGCATAACGATGTCTCAAGTTCGTTGCATCGGCTTTTCCAGAGATTAACTTCATCCTGTTAAGCGATTTGCACCTGTGAAGAGTTCATTTTGATCGGACTAACTGTAGGCTGTGTTTTCTTGGCTGAATCAGAAACTCTAGATCGAGAAGGTGAAATTGCGTTGGAGTAGTAAATTGAAGATGGCTTCACATACTGAATAGGGCTCACCGATCTAATGGGTGAACTATCATTATTATTTAAATTTTTACCATTAACTGGAGTACTGTTATTAGCATTGTATCCATTAATATTGGAGTTATTGCTGCTGGCAGCGAATACATTTTACCTCATGCTAGCCATGGCTGAACTTGGTTTTAAGTTGAGAAGTGTAGTGATATCAGAAAAATTCAGTGCAGATTTATCTTGTTTTTATTAATATTTTCGTTGATATTACCAGTAAATCCCTTCCCCTCTTTCTAAACAATCGATATCAATAAAATTTATTAAGATCGAAACTTGTAAATTTTTATTTATTTATTGGTTGGTTGGTGGTGTTAACAGCTATTTTTCTGATATTTCTTTTTTGCTATCGTTTTCCTTCCGTTACTCCCAACCTTTGATATTTTTAATAGTATTTCTTATTATTGCAATATTTTGCCCATTTTTTTGATTAATTGTGTTAGTTTGTGCAAAAACAATGATTATTTGAATTATGCCCTTTATTTTACTAATTTTACTCGAAAACTTCATCAAATGAAAGTAGTTAATTGCTTATCTCTATCTCTTAGCAAAAATGAGCTATTTAAAGTCAAAATTCTTTCAATTAAAAAATTTATTCACAGAAAAATAACTTTTTAGTTTATTTGATTAACTCTTAAAATTATAATCAGAAAATATGTGTTAATTATTGGAGCATCTTCAATGAGAATTACCCTCTAATTTTCATCAATTATTTAAATTACTATCTTAATGGCTGCTAGTAAGCAATATTACTATCTCCAAAACTTCATTTTTATCACTTTGTTAATTCTGTTCCTTCTCAATTTACAGTTTTTAATTCATGTTACTTCTCCTATTCGACATCTTCAGATTTTATATTCAAACGGCTAAAATCAGGTGAAATGTCTAGCTTTTATTAATAATTATCTTCCACTTGATTGATTCCTTAAAAAATTATTTGATTTTAAACTGGATTTTTTTCTTTCAGATGCTTATTAATCACTTCATTTTAATGCAAATCTTCCTCTTTAGCCTAATTCTTTTCTTCTTCATCTAAATCAACTTTTTATTCCTTTTTCAATGGACCAACTACTTCCTCCTCCTCTTCGTTAAGTTCCTTTTAATAATTGCTTTAATTTTATGTTATTTTATTTTCTTATTATTTTTCACTGTTTTATTATTATTATTCATTTTATCCAGAATTATCGTTGTTTCCTTAGTTTAATAATTCCTTTATTCCATCTTAGTTTAGCTTAATATCCTATTGTTCCTGTTTATTCAATTTCTTATTATTTTTATCAGTCTATTTTTCACACCTAAAAGTGTAAGGTTTCCCTGGAGAAAAGCATATTTCATACTAGGGCGGTTCTTTCTGATTACCTTCTTCATACATTTTCTATTCACACAATAACTACTCATACCTCCGTATTGCGTTTAGTTCTTCGTCTTCCATAAAAATATAGTCATTCGTATCTGAATATCTTCTTGTGCTCTTTTTGTAATCCAAAAATCATTGAAAAAGAAAGATAAAATGAAAAATTTGTATTGGGGGGGGGGGGGGGGGGGGGGGGGGGGGGGGGGGCGGGGGGGGGGGGGGGGGGGGGGGGGGGGGGGGGGGTGGGGTGGGGGGTGGGGT
>Ga0302271_10002409_pt1 | contig 16892 bp, 8 predicted proteins | sample III_Bog_N1_1_FD_198767 | JGI IMG/M metagenome (GOLD analysis project Ga0302271, IMG submission 198767) | Peat permafrost microbial communities from Stordalen Mire near Abisko, Sweden - III_Bog_N1_1 | ecosystem: Environmental > Terrestrial > Soil > Wetlands > Peat | place: Sweden: Abisko...
GAGATTATTATTTTGGAATAAAGTAAAAATAAAAATCTTAAGAAAAAATTACTTGAGATTGATCGAAAATAATAACAAAAAATTTAAATCATGATTTGATATTTGTTTCTTCTATTTGGAGAAGAAGGGGAATCTGAAAAGTTAAAACACTTAAATTAACATAAATCAGCAGCTAACAGATAAATAATCAATCCGTTTTAAGTTGCTTTCTCAGTTTCGATTCTTCTCCACCTTCTGATTTTCTTGCCTTCTCTTTGAGAAATTATTTTTTGAGGAAATATTTTAAGGATTATTTTATCGTGGCTTCTTAAAAGGTGCTATCTAATCCCTAAAATTAAAAGGTCTATTATGAACTATTAATTATCAAAAAGAGGCCTTACATTATTGAAAAGATTTGGCTGAGTAGACTTATCGAGCTAAATAAAACCAACATATTGAAAGAGTAGGGCTTTCTTTTGTGATTTTAGGAGTAAACTATCAATAAAGTTGGACCCAAAGTGATTAGATTCAGCACGTCCAATAAGTCTGCTATTTTAATAAAGAAGAATTCCTTGTAGATAATCAGATGTTGAACTCTTTTGGTTGACTTTAGAATCATTAAAAAAAAAACAATAAATTTTTTTTGGTTTTAATATTATTTTGTTTCTTTACTTGATTTATCTGGTACTTCCTATTTTTAACTATTTTCTGAGATCTCAAAAACAGTAATTGTTCCTATATCCTTTACCATAGGGTCAGCTTCAATTTGTAGTTCTTTGATAAATTATGCATTTTTTTGCTTTACCAAGGTATCACGATATGAAATAAATTCCTTTTTTTATCCGTTAATAGCAAAGCTAAATCCATTTTGCTGTTCTAGATAAAGATATGATAAAAAGCTTGAGAGGCTGTAATCAATCAAATTTTCAACTTGATTCTTTTTATCCTTAAAGAGAGAAGCCTTTTTTGCAAAAATGTCATGCTTTGAGGGACAGTATTGAAACTCATAGCTTTCAACTGAAACAGATGGAATTCTTTTTAAATCAAAGATATAGATATGATTTCCTTTGTCATGTCTGAATAATTAATCTTCATTCATTAAATGCGCAATAATGTTCATTATTATTCTCTTATTTTGATCACCACTCTCGGTGAGGTAGCTCTTTTTTCTTAGGTCAATGCTGAACATGAACACAATGCATTCTTATAAGTTTGGATTGACCTTACCATTTGAGCTTATCAGACCTTATTGTGTTTCAGCAAATAAAATTAGCAAAAATTAAACTAATAAATTATTACCAACACTCAAAACATTAAGAGAACGGTTCTTTGAAATTATGAGGACACTTTATCCTAATCTTAGTCCTGCAAGTTTTAAATTATTTCCATAAGAAGCTTTTTATGATTTTTTTGTATCATCAAGTCTGAATAAGATATCGATGAAATCAATTGGAGCAAATCCTTCACTATCATCATAAATCTAATAAAAAAGGGATTTCGTTTCTAAGAATGTTGCATCTGTTTCTTGATTGAGAAGTATTCCATGAGTCTTTCCGCTACATATAGGTTCTGATCCTAACTAAGTGATATTAGGATAAGTAGATTCTCCTTTATTACAATACATCAGGTTTATCTCAATAGCTGAAGCCTAATTATCTTTAGCATTGTGCACTAATAACCCAAATGCAGCATGAGGAAATGTAAGTAGATTTGCAATTGATTTCATAAAGGAAATCGAGATGAACGGCTATCGAATATGAAGTAATTGTTCTTCAACTTGGATTAATTCCTTTTTTTCCTTTGCTGAGCTTTCTTCAACAATAGTATTCTCTCCTTTTTATTTTGGTGAAACCTTCTAAATTGTTGATTCCTAATTCTCATCTTCATCTTTGATTTATTCTTAGAAAACAATAAAATAATTAAACCCAAATATTTTATGAGTATTACTTACCTTATTTAGTAATAAGTCGTGAACTATTCTCTGCTTCCATTTCAATATCTTCTTCTTATTTTGGAAATTCTATCAAGTCTCTTGGTACTGTTAAATATCATTAGTAATTATTTCATACTGAATAAAATGTTACATGTAGGTATTTTTTTCCCATTTTCTTCAATGAACACTTCTGGATGAATTGCTGCTTCTCTTTCCCTGTCAACGTCTATCCGAATATTATCTTCATCAAGAGACTAGAAATTTTTAAGAGTATTTTCTAGTTATTTAGCTCTTTCCTGCTGTTCCAGCTTAAGATTAAACACAATCTCACAGTTGTCGCAAATCTTTTTAGTTGGCTTCATTTAAAGAAATAAGAATTAAGAATGCTCAATGTTCAAATTGTTACCAGCAGAGGATTTTTTCCTAAGTATGCTTCCAAGTCATTAAAAGTTAAAACTAAAGTCTGGTATGAAGAGAGGTCGTTTTCTTTGAGACCACCAAATATCACAATATTATCCTGAGGTCAAATCACATAAACAAACCTTATTAACATCATTTTGAATTATTGAAGTAAACATTTATTTAAAAATATTCAACTTACTTTGTAGATAGAACTTGAATGAGAAATCATTGGTCTTAAATATGGTTGCCTATATTTTTTGTGGACAACCTCTGCCCATAAATTCTCTTTTATGTCGAAAACCCAAATGTCATCAAGCTTTTATTTTGCATTTTCACCTCCAATAATGAAAATAAATCTATCTCTAAGGATGCATGTCGAATGAGAAGCTCTTTCACAAGGTCTAGTATCATCATTTACTTGATAAACAGGAAGAATTTCTAATGTCTCAGTCTTTCCTTCATTTAGAAAGTTCATCTAAAAATACCCAAAAGCTATTGTATTTGAATTGCAAAGTAATAACCTTACCTTTAGTTTGTAAAAATCGTTGTAAAAGATATCTGTTTTTCCTACTGATTTTCCTTAACCTCCAAAAATATAGACGAAATCTCCAACAGTTACCATAGAAAAGCTATCTCTTGCTTCTATTGAAAAACCATGCTTGTTTGTGATCTCTCGCCAGCAATTCGTAAGAGAATCAAACAGATGCATATCATCGAACGCTTGAAATGATTCATCTTCTTTGCCATTTGTGCCTCCAAACACAAACATGAATCTAAAAAAAATATACTAATTTATTGCTGTTCAAATTTAAGCAACTATCTTGCCTATCATCTATGGAGCAAGCTTGATGACTTTCTCTTGCTGGAGGAGATTATCCAGTAGCTTCTATTTTCTTCCACTCAGGTTTTGTCTTGGAAAGGTCTAGCGCCCACAAATCATTTTTAACTCGTTCATCTGGTGTTTTCCCCCCAAAAAATAAAGCTTTATTTTGAATTAAGCAAGAAGAAGCTGAGTCTCTGCGCTCTGGAGCTGCTGGTGAGATGCTAGCAATTCTTTCCCATTCAAAACTTTCACAATCAAATCTGTAGAGCTAATCTCTCGTAACTTGAGAGTATCCATCTTGAATATATCCTCCAACTAAATACATGAATTTGCCTATTGTGAAAGCTTGATGACCCCATCTTTCAACAGGATAAGGAAGGGCTATTTTTGTTTTCATCGACTCAGCCTATCTCTCTTCTATCAAGAGTTCTTCATTTGCTTCACCATTTTAAGATTTTGTTTTATTGCTCCATTTACAGTTCATAAACGCTTATTTTAAATCATGAGCTTCTCTATCTCTCCGTAGAACTTCTTCTCTGCAAACAAACCATAAGTGTTATTTCTTCATAAAATATTGAGTTTCATTTATTACTTGGAATCTGAATTGCGCATTTTTTCTAATACAACTTAGCTTTGTTCTTCTCTTTTATTTAATAAAATATTAGTTCCTTTGTTTTTCTTGAACTTAATTACATAAAGATATTGAGTTAAATGCTCTTCTATGAATTTTACCTTATTCCCTTTATTAATTATCTATCTTTTGCATGAAAGCAAAAACATAAGAAAAAATCTTTTTGAATTGATTTTCTAAAATTGCAAAAATCAGAAATATTTTTCGATCGCTTTTTTCCTCTGAGCCCTAGATTCAATAGCTATTGAAGGGAATAAATAAATATTACCATTTGTTAGTTCAAATAAAGATTTTTGAAAACAAGATAATAGCTCACATAGCAATTCAGATAATTGTCTAATGTTAGAAGAAGTAGATGTTCTGAATAAAATGAAACTAACACTACTTTCTTTGAGAGCAAGATTTAGGGTCTTTGTGAGAGATTTATTACATTTTAGTTTTATTATTTCTAGTTTATCTTGCTTGTCTAGATTATCTAAGCTTTATCTAATTAAATTTCCTTTACAAAGTAACTAACACAAGGTGGCTTCTCTGATATTTTTTGAATTATTCGACTCTTTTTTGTAGAAACAAAATGTATTTTTATTTTAAATAAAGGTAAATCTCCTCCTGAATTATTCATGTTTAGTAATTTATTAACATTTCACCCCTTAATTTTATCTGAAGGATGAGCAAAACAGAGGAGTACTTTACTCGAATTGTAATCAATCACTAGGAATTTAACTTTCTCTAATTGTAATCAGTCACTAGGAATTGAAAATACAAATCTAAAGTGTTGTAAAGATATTTTCCACAAAGAAAGAAAGTTCACACTTACTTTTTCTATTTTTATTATTTTTTGAATAATACAGACTAACAAAAACATGGATTATTCAAAATCATTATTTACATCAATAGCTATTTAAGCCTTAATAAAAAATGAATTAATCTATATTTATTTCTTTAACGTCTAGAGTAATAATTAAGAGTCTAAGCAGGAAGTAACGAATATGAAGAAGTTTTAGAAAGTTGAAATAGTATTCTAGTAAAAAAAACACTAAAGAAAGTCGGGAAAGATATTATTATGATTAAAAGGTCTAGTGTAATTATAGTAGAAATGATAAAGATTTAAATAAAGAAGAAGCAAGGATTTAGGGGTAATAAATTAGCAGAAAATAAATAAAAACGGATTTAATTAGAAAGAAGTGGATGGTGATGAGAATCAGCAGTTTTAAATAGACAATTCTGTTGATTGGAGATTTACCAAATAATTATCAGATATCAAGAAAAGCAATCAATTTAAATCCTTATCTCCCTCTCTGCTTTTATAATGATTTTCAAAGCAAAACTTAATTAACCAATTAAAAAGAAAGCAATTAATTGAATGTCTCCTACACCCGCTGCCTCTGGTTCAGGCAAAAAGAATCCTCTCAAGGCTATCATTTCAGGTATTTCTTTAACATGAAAAATAAAAAAATAACTCGTTTACCAAATAAAGGCGGTATTACTGGAGGAGTTGAGATATGCATCACTTTCCCAACTGAATTTGTTAAAACTAAGATGTAACTATATCCTGAACTAGCAAAAAAAGGAATCAAATACTGTGTCACAAGTACGGTTGAAAAATATGGTGTTCCAGGTACTACTTAAATACTTATCTAGTTACCTTTGTCACATTTTTATTCTTTTAGGATTATATAAGGGACTTTCTGCACTTTTGACCTTCTCTGTGCCTAAGACTGCTGTGCGATTTGGATCCAATGAGTATCTAAAAAACAACATTTTTCAGGTAAAATTGAGATTGTTAACATATTTAACTGTTTTGTTTTAGTCTAAAAATAGGGTCAACACATTCTTTGCTGGTTTAGGTGCAGGAATAACCGAGGCTATTTTGGTTGTGACTCCTGCTGAGACTGTCAAAGTGAAACTTATCCATGACAAACTTATTGAAACTCCAAAGTACAAGGGGATGATAGATGGCATGAGAAAAATAGCTGCTGAACAAGGTTTGTCCGGGTTGTATAGAGGTTTACTTCCAACAATTCTTAGACAAGGTTCAAATCAGGGAATTCGTTTTCTAGTCTATGAAGATGTCAAAAAGATCCTTCTTGTAATTTTTAATTATAATTTACAGGATTAACTTAATTTAATAATAAAAAGGGAAAATTACATTTCAACGAAGTTGCTGCAACTTTAATTAGTGGAGGTATTGCTGGTGCTGCATCTGTTTTCGGTAATTTTGATTTACAATTTAATTAAAAACCATAATATTTATTTTTTTAAAAAAAAATAAGCAAATACTCCAGTTGATGTAGTGAAAACTGTAATGCAAGGTCTCGAAGCATCAAAATACAAAGGCCCTCTTGACTGTGCAGTCTAAATTTTGAAGCACGAAGGTGTTAAAGGATTGTATAAGGGGACAGTTCCAAGGCTTTCTAGAGTTGTTCTTGATGTAGCTATCACTTTCACTCTTTATGAACAAATCACGCATGCAATAAACCATTTCTTCCCTGAGAAGCATTGAGTCTTCCAAAATGATACTTTTCTTATTTGTTTGATAACTTTATTCGGCATATAAATCAGAAAATAACTTGATTAATAATTCTTACTATTCTTTGCTTTTCTTAAACCCAATAATTTACGAAACAAAATATTGTTTAAATTAAAAAGGAATTTTTTTAAAAAGCAATCAAAATAACTTATCTTAATAGAAAAAGAAGGAAAGGAGAGCAGACTGGAATTTAAAAGCCATGAGAATCGATATTACGAAAGACATTATAAAAATGGCGAGTATCTTTTAAAAGAATAAGTTTCAGCATTAAATGGAAGTAGATGAAATCATTGAAGGATTCAACTTATTCACAAAGGATATTGTAATCTAATTCTACAAAAACAATATAATAAAATTATCATCTCATGATTATTATAAAGTACTTAAAAATAGAAAATTTGCTGTTAATGCTTCAATCAAACGAGGAGAAATACCAAGCATCTTCTTCTTTTGTGTAATTTTCAACTTAGATTTCTAGCATTTCAAACCTTTTATGAATCACAGAAAGGATGCACTTACTGAATAGGAGAAAGATGAGCTTGATGAGAACATAAAGTAATCTAACATATTTCTATTTCTTAATGTTAATCCTATTTACTCATAGAGAATCTATTCAAAATTTGAAGTCACAAATAAATCTCTTGCTCAAAAGTCTTAAAGAGCAAAAGGGTTTTCTGAAAGCACGCTCCAAAAAGTAATTTCAATGAACTTTCAAGAATAGTAATATTGTTTGTTAGCGAATATGATCACAAAGAGTTAGCAATAGCATGCTTAGCGAAAAGACTTGAGAATCTTGTGAATTACTTCAAAGGGTTTCAGCAACACCGCCTTACGCAACAATAAAAACTTCAAAAGTATTACTTAATTATTGTTTGAAAAAGAAATTCAAGTCATTTTTTGAAGGTTGCTTGATCAAGAATAATTGAATTCTAAGATTTATAAGATGAAACCCAGAAGAGAAGATTTAGAAAAAAACAATGAAGGATAAGGGGCAAACTCAGAGAACAATTCTGAGCTAGAATAAGAAAATAAACTCCTCCTTTAAACTTATTAAAATGATTAGAAAAAAATAATTTAGTTGCAGAACTCAATCCTTGTTATCGGAGGAGTTCTTGATAATCTTTCTTAAATCGTGGCAGAATAAGATTAAAGCACAGAATCAAGTAAATTATTAATAAATATTTTCTATTTTATTAAATCGTTTTCCTCACAAAAGTATTGGTGATCGCTGAATAATCTCACAAAATAACTGATTAAGCCAATCAAAAGCTATTTTAAGCACTTCAGTACAGTAAGGATATTGGATACGCATGGGCTATGCTATTTTTAGGTCTTGGATCAGTTTTGCTTGCTTACGATTTTGTAAAAAGTTGAATGTAGGTTAAATTATGTTTTTTATGAAATGAATCAATGGAAAAGTGACTTATTTGTATTTAATAATTAATTCCTCTGCTTAATTCCTTTGGATAAGTATATTATTTGAAAAAACTTGATCACTGTTATATCAAAAAATTAATCAATATCTTAAAAAATATTAAAATCAAAATCATATCAAAAGTGAAAAGGAACAAATATTAGTAGAGGATGCGCGTTGTGACTGGAAGCGAATTAAAAAGAGGGAATAAAAAATATTTTGAAAAACTTATCAAACAATCAGATTCTGATATCCTCTTTCGGCCATGTTTTTTTTTTTAAGGTACATAGCAGATATGCTTCACTTGGCATCATTTGTTATTCTAATTTTCAAGATTCGCAAGTCAATGAATGTTGTTGGTAAGCGTTATTTCCAATTTTGCTTTCATATTAATAACTTAATTATCTAGGTATTTCATATAAATCGAAAGAGATCTACCTCATTGTAAGGCTATTATGGAACTTTAAAGCATCTAATTCTCTCCATTTTTGTGAAAAACTATTGACTTCAAATAGGTTTTCTTACTGAGATATTGGGACTTGTTTCTTTATTTTGTATCATATTATAATATGATGATGAAGATCCTTTACATCTCTCTGACTATTTATCTCATCTATCTACTTCGATATAAGCGACCTTTCTGCTTGGTATGTGGACAGTTAATTAATCAGCTTTTATTAATTTACTTTTTGGCATCTGCTAATCTAGACATATGACTCATAAAACGACAATTTTCCTCACTTAAAGTTTATATACCCAGGTTGAATTATTTGTATCTAATGTGTTTCATCTAATCTACTCATATTTACTAAAAGGAGCTGCGGTTCTTGCCCTATTAATACACACTAAATTCTCAGCCTTCGAGATTAGCTGGAGTTATTCAATATGGCTTGAATCTTTGGCAATCTTACCACAGCTGCACATGATTCAAAAAACAAAAGAAGTAATAAGCATCTTCATGTAAAAGTAAATTCTAATGATTGTCTTTTAGTGCGAAAATATAACAGGACATTATATGGCTGCTCTTGGCATTTATAGATTCATTTACATCCTTAACTGGTAAATTCACTTTTGGCCTTTACTTCCTTCGTTAAATAACAATATTCAGGATCTAGCACTACATTTAAGACGGTACATTTTCATGGATATCTTTACTTGGAGGAATACTTTAAACAGCATTATATTCAGATTTCCTCTATATCTATCTCAAAAAGTAACACTTTACTCTCTAATATTTTCAAAAATAATATTAACTTTATCTAATATTATTAGTCGTGGAAGAAAACTGGAGATTCCTGTATGAAAAAACAAGCAGATCAATGCAAATAAAGAAATAAATCAAAGCTAATATAAAACCAGTCTGCAGAATAACTCAAATACAATTGTATTGTTTGATTTTTACCTTAAAGATACACATAGAACTCGTTTTCAAATCAAATACAACCTTTTAAAGGATAGGATTTACAACTTTATTGAATAATTTTCACATTTGAATTGGAACTCAAGGGATACAATATTTGAGGATTTAAGAGCCAAAATATTGAGATAATACGAATGATTTTTCAATTATTTAGGACTTGGAATTTTAAAATTAAATCACCTATTAATTAAATTTGATTATTGTATGGAGGAGTATTGTAGGAGCTTGACCTTGCATGCAAAAAAGATTTTGTGTTAAAGATAAAAACCAGCTTGTTTAGATTAAAATAGTGCTTAAGATTAGCCTAAGATGGTAAATTAAGTTCAAAGCCAAAAATTGAAGAAATTACCAATATTTTAGTTCAAATATAATGAAAGAAACTGAAGAGTGAAAATGTTACTGTTAGAAAAGAAAGGAAATTGAAGATGAAATTTGTTCCCCTTGAACTCATTAGTTTCAGCAAATTACAAGGTTTAAAATTCTTTAATTCAGAAGAAATCAAAATAAATTTGAAGAATACAATTAATTGATATTTTAAACTAGCTCATCCTCAAAGATAAACAAAGAAAATGTCAGAGAAAGAGCCAATGTAAGAGGAGGAAGAAATCAGCAAAGAAACTCTGATTTCTTTATTAAAGGATAAGTCTAAGGAGATAAAAACATTGACAACAAAATTGTAAAAGCTTGAAGAGAAGTATGTCAAAAATTACAAAGAAGTCAAACTAATGAAGAAGGACCACGAAGCGTTTATAAAATTGCTGAAGATTAAATTATTTGATAAAGAACCATATTTACTACCTTCATTAAATATTGGCGAGTATGAATATGACAAACTTCAAGAACTATGGAATTGTCGTGAGTAATAATAAAATAAAGTGATTCAAGATAATTTAAATGAGCTTCAAAAAGAAAAATAAGAGATTTAATAAAAAAATGAGAAAATGCTGTTAGAAGCTTAAGCAAACGCAAGAAAAGCTGTGGCGAATTCGAATTTTACAGAAACAATTAAAAAATATGAGAATTAATTGTATGAACTTAATGAAAGCAATTCAAAGCTTGCATAGGAAGTAACAGAATTGAATTAGATTCTCACAGAGAAGACTCAGACTATTTCATAACTTCGTAAAATCGAAGAAGATATGCAACAATAAAAAGCTGAGAAACTTTTAAAAGAGCTACAAAGCAAAAGTTAATTGGCTAGCTCAGGAACTTTAGAAAAGAAAATAGCTTAATCTGAGAAACTTAATGAGATTCTTAAAGTTAAAAATGAACTCGAAAATGCTCTAGATAGAAATAGAATACTCGAAACCTCTCTTGAATTAGCCAAAAGAGATGTTGCTATTTTACAAGGAAAATAAAAATAAGACACTTTTAAAGCTAAAGAAGAATCTTCAACTCAAACTGAAGAGTTCAAAGTACTTTTCCTTTGAATAATTGAAATTACTAATTTGATTTGTTTCATTTGAGAAAGTGAGAATAACTTAATTCTAAAATTTGTTTTTGTTTAAAGGAAATAATTACCAAAGAAGAAGAAGAGCGGAGAGTAAACTAATTAAACTAGCTATCAGAGATAAACATAGTAAAATAGCCATCTTTGAATGAATCCTTTTCTGATGGGGAGCCTTAAAAAGAGACTATTAATCATGAGTATCTTAAAAATGTGATATTAAAATACTTCATCTACTCAGAAGGAAAAGCATACTATGAGGCATCTTTATTGATGACAGCTATTATGACAATCCTAAACATGTCAAAAGAAGAAAGAGAAAAGGTCAATATTGCAAGAGAAAATGCAACACTCTGGAATAGCACTAAGAATTTCATAAGTAGCACATTCAGCTTTGCAGGATCAGATGTCGTTAATACAAGAAAATGACAAATAGAAAAGCAACTTTTCTATTTTAAAATTAATAATTCATAACTCATTTAATTTTGTGATTTGTTTTTTTGCCATTTCAAATTTCTTACAAATTCAAAAATATAATCAATTTATTTTGGATAACCTCTACCTCTGGCTTGTTCAAATACAAATGTTTAAATTTATTGCTCATTTTTTTAAATAAAAACAGAAAATAACATAACATAAATTCAAGCTTATTTCAGCCATCAACCCTAGAGATTACAAGAATTCTGTCAAAAATTCAGTTCAAATAAATACAATAACCTTGACGCTTCGTAAAATCAGTTAATCTGCCCTTTAAGAACAAACAATAATGCTCACACTGATGTTGAGTAGCTAAATGGAATGAAGACAGTGCATGTGAAAGTCCACCTTTAACTTAATCAAAAAGATAAACTTACTTGTCAAAACGCAATCTGAGGATTTGGCCTTCGTACATTTTTAACTAACAAAAATTCAATAATTATTATTTTTAGAGTGAACTTAATCAAAGGTGTAAATTTTTGAAGACACAATTAGATTAAATATTTCCATAATTAGTTGAAATTTTTTAATATTTTTAGTTTTTCCCTATTTGATGATGTTAAAATTATTCAAACAAAATATAAAAATATAAAAATATTTAAAATTTAAACCAACAACTTCATTTGGGTTCTGTTAGATTATTAGAAGACTAAAACTCAACATTAATAGATTAATCATTAAGATTGAGATCTATTGGAGGGATATCTGCTCTAAAGAAACGAATCTGGCTATTTTCAAAGGCAGGAAAAAGTGCAGATTTAGTAAGAACCTGCATCCAACAGCACTACGAAGAAAGAGCAAGGATATCTCCAAAGTTAGAAAACTATTCTAAGACAATATCTACATTTGGTTTCATGCTTTTATGGAGTCCACTAATAAATGATTTCTCCTTTGAAAATGACTCGAAAGATAGTTGTTATTTACTCTTTTTCATTGAAGAATTGATAAACTCATTGACATTTTTTAGCACTGTGCTTAAATTACCCAAAGGAATTGTCTTGTAAATAGAGAGCCAATTAAACTGATTCCATCTCTCAACGAATTAATCTTCTGGCGATTTTTGTTGAATGACGATCTCAATTGCCTCTCTCGTTCCTTCTTTTTCATCATTTTCGTTTTCAGATAGATCTTTGGAGTCTTTTTTCTCTTCTTCCTCCTCTTATTATTACCCAATTTCCTCTTTCTTTTCTTATTATGATAATGCAGTTTTTTCATGATCAAGAGCATTAACAGAAATCTGTTCTTTTTTCTTTTTGACAACTCTTTTTGGTGCTTTTCTACTCTTTAACCTTGAAGATGTACTCTATTCCTCTTCTTAATTATCTTTTAATCCATCTGCTTTATTCTTTAATATTTTTTCTTCTTAAAGCTATTTATCTTCATTTTCTGCTTATTTCTTTTTCTACAGTTTTTCAATATCCTAAGAAAGCTCTTCTATTTTTTAATTGCCTCTTGAAGAAGAAATCTGTGGTTATTGCTGTGGCGAAGAAGAAGATAGCTTCTACGAATCTAACTATTCTTTCAATTGTCTGTAGTATGCACGCAGAGTATTTGGGTGAAAATTAATCTTGGGGATACGAGTGAATATTTCTTAGCGCTAGTAAATCTCGAAGATGAGCCATAAGTTTGTTGCCAAATTGCATCCAAGGATATAATCATACATTTGCAGAAGTTTAACTATGCAAAAAGGTGAATAGTGTGATTAAACTAGGAAATTCATTTAGGTGAAAAGTGTAACAAGTTAATTGAGTTTCTGGCAGCTGACTTAACTAAGTCCACGAAGATAAGGAGAGACATTTTTAAGAATGGTCATGAGATTAAAGGGATGGCAGATATTTTAATTGTATTAATGGTTAATAATAGCTTAAGCACAGCAACTTACTAAGAGATCTGCTAATGTTCCATCTACAATCGGAAAATTACGAAGATTAATATTGAAGTCTTTGGGCTAGTTGAGCATATAACTGAAAGAGGTATTGTTTGAAAGGATAGTTAGTAGGCACATACTGACATAGTAAGTGTTATTTGGAGCCTTTTGATCAAGAGATTTACAGAATTGAAATATGGAAACCTTAAACAATCGATAGAGAAGCTTATTATTACAACAGACATGTTTGAAGAGAGCAGGAGAAAAGTAAAGCAATTACTACAGTGTTCCAAATGCTTCTTCAGTAAATTGCAATTCCTTCAAAGAATTCATAAACAATGAATTTTCATTTTCCAAAGGTTCTTCGAGTAGAGCTAAGAGTCTTTCGCTTATTTCTTTTACAAGAATATTAGAGTCTTCTTCTTTTTAAATTCTTAAATAATTCAAGATCTCGTTTGAAAGGACAAAGCTTATTTCAAATGTACCATTCTCTGTTACTTCAGCTTATTCTTAAAGAAAATCATTGATTTATTGCAGTCCTACATTCACTTCTAAAATGTCATTCACAGTCTCTTTATTCTAAAAGATTTGAAAAAATACGAACGATAAGAAGTAGTACAAACTTTTAAGCATAAACTATGCATCGAAATATTTTTTACAGGCTAGTGGCAAAGAATGGAGTAAACAATTTAAGAAGCGATTAAAGCAATTCTTTTCGAAGTTTGATATGTATTTCTGTTTAAGATCTAAGATTTAAAGGAAAGGGAATAGAAAAGGAGGTTCATGAAGAATGTCCCATTTGATTTATTGAGTGGTGATGCTAAGAAGGTTATCCATGGATTGAGGTAATTCTGTCCATAAGAAGGAATGAAAAGAGTTGAAGATATGCAAGTTAGAATAGAAGAAAGGACGAGCATTCTATTTTCATCAAATTTATTTGTGCTGTTTGGATGAGGTGTGTTTGATAAAATAGAAGCCCAAAAGCATTTATTGTCAAATTACGGCCCTAGTCCTGATTCCTTCGGGATTGTTTCTAGCAATAATTAGCTAAGAAAAACAATAGAACTAAATATTAATATTACCAAGTTCTGCTTGAGAAAGAATGGTGTAAGAAGGATAGAAGCAGAGTGTCTAAAGAGACTGTATTAGCTTAATACCCCAAGACATATTATTTTAAAGTTTGTTCTCTATTTCTTAATCATTAGACCGAATAATTTTGAGCCTATTGTTATTATTTACATGCAAATTCTGGAGAGAATAATTTAAATTTTCATAATGCCAGAGCAATTTATTCATTTTATCTTCATTTTCATAAACAACTGGCATAATCTTAACTACTACTCGCAGGCAATTATTTAACGCATTTATATGTTCTTTAGACAGCTCCTTTGGATAATCCTTAGCAGTATCGAACAGAAAGTCAATAACAAATTAGAGTATTTTCTCAACATTTTCGCAGTGCTAGTGATAATATTATCTTATATCTTCTGAAGTTATACTGCCAACCCACTCAGATTACTCATACTTGGCATTTAACAAGGTATTTAATCTGTTATTCATGTCCATTTAGCTTGGTGATTTGAGAATTTGCTAAAATGCATTACTCATATCCATATTCACCTTAATATTTTTATCTAATCCAACATGATTACCCATAGATATTTTATTTTCAAGTAATATTGTTTTTCGCTTTGACTTATTTTTAGTAATAATTTTTCTATGATTATTCAATTCTAAATGCTTAAAAATATCACACCTTAGCTTATGGATTAGATAACAAATTATTCTGATGTTAAGATTTTTTAATTTTTGGGAAGTCCCCAGATTAATTAATTGAAAGAATGTCGTTAGAGAAAAACAAAAAACAAAAAATAATTAAAGAAAAATTTAAACTTGAATGAAGACTAGGGAAAAGTGAAGAAAGGAAAATGTTTTTTAGCGCAACCAAAAGTATCTGAACCAAACCCGTTATTTAGCCTCATTATCATTCCTTGATTTCTACTTCATCCCAACAATCTTATTTATGTCAATGTCATTTGTGTTTTACATGTTAAAAATTGTAATCAATCCCTCAAGATATTGGTAAGCTGAACTCTCCATCAGCTTTACTATTTTAAATATCTTAAAAAAGAGGAAGCACATGAATATATCTTTGAACAATTTTGATAAAGAATAAATAAATGTTCATGAAGATAAACTTGCTTAATATACATGAAAAAACAAATACAAGCAGTTTATTCTATCAATATCCCTTTTTGAATTGTTCTTTAGCATTCAATTGGGATTTATTATTTCAAAAAGCTAACGAAATTGCTTTTTAATGTAATAAATATAGACACATTTTAAATTCTTATTTTAATTTTGTAGAAGAAATGGTAAAGTTAGTCGATTATGGCAGTGATAGCGAATCAGATGGGGAAAGTAGCCAAGAAATGACTATATCTAAGCAAACTCCAATTGAATCAGCACAGGAGACGGTTGCAAGCAAAGCGAAACAAGAGCAGAATAAAGATGGCTAATAAAAAGTAAAAAACTAAAAAGATGAAAGTGAGATAGAAATCAAGAAGAAAGTGATGCTGAAATATAAAGACCTTCCTAAATTCTTAAATCCTGCAATCCACAAACAAGATAACACAGACGGATGGAAACCTAAGTCTTTGGCTGAAATAGAACTTGAAAGAAAGCGTAGGGCAGCTGACCTTTCAGAAAACACTGAGAAAAAGAGTAAATTTGTCAAGGTTATGCGCCTTCCCTCACCAAAACTTAAAATTCAAAATGAACAAATTTCAAGTTCTTCATTCAAAAAAGTTTAAACAGGAGCTATTTTACCTCCTTCTTTGAACCCAGAATCATTGTTTAAAGAAGGAATAGATTAGTCTACTGTAGAACAATTTGATAGAGATGACTTGTTTATTAGTCGAAAGCATTAAATAATTGCAGAAGATGGGGATAAAGAAGGAGATGCTAAATTTGCTTAGTTTAGAGAGGCAACTCAAGAAGAGCAAGATTTAATGAACGGAGGTAACAACGATAAAAGCATGAAGGTGTAAGAAGTTACAAGAGAATAGCTTATCGGCGATAGTAATTGGCTACTAAATCATTAAAAAGCCCAATAAAAAGGTGTGCTTAGAGAAGGTTTGTAGCTTAATTAATAAGTTGATAAAACATAAAAATCAAAAAATTAGCTAAATTTCCTCGCAGTGGAAGCTATTTCTAATTCTGATCTCCTTGATTAAGAGCGTTCAGAACAGATTCGCAATACTATGCGCAAAAGATAACGTTATGGATGGTGATTAAATATTACTTCTCTTTGAATTAAAAGTTTAAGGATAAATTTGTTAAGTGTTTTACCTGTTATTGCTTAAAACTAAAAAATAATTTGAGAGAGTTTATGAGGGGAGATCATGTGTAGAAATCAATTTGAGATCAGCAGGATCTTGTGTTTGTCTTGTGAACAGATTTCACATAATATAAATGGATTGTTAGCTTTGGTTAAGTCAATAGTTTTCTTAATTTGATTGCTGGAAATTTATCCGAATCAAAGAAGCACCTACCTTGGGGAAGGAAAAAAATAAATACAGGATTTATTCATAAAATCTGGAATATGCATATGCACTTGTTATTTTGTTTATGATCCTAAGCTCTTTGAATTGGATATTTTGTTTAAAGAAAAAATTTTTAAATGTAAAATATGTTCTTCTTTCTTATCCTTCAAGGGATAATTATTGTCGTTTAGGTTATTTAAAAACATTAATAGTATTAACAACTGTAATTTGCTGTTTGAAAGTTTAAGAATTTCTGAAATATGCAGCTTTTACTAACATGTATTAGGTTGTGTATAAATTAACAAAGAGAAAAGTTAAATTATTAGATTTCCAGAAAATCAAACAACGGATTGAAAAATGTCTAAAGAAAAATAATTCAAAAACAAAACATTTTTTATCAATTCTTAGTTACAATTTAGCTACA
>Ga0302271_10002410_pt1 | contig 16889 bp, 10 predicted proteins | sample III_Bog_N1_1_FD_198767 | JGI IMG/M metagenome (GOLD analysis project Ga0302271, IMG submission 198767) | Peat permafrost microbial communities from Stordalen Mire near Abisko, Sweden - III_Bog_N1_1 | ecosystem: Environmental > Terrestrial > Soil > Wetlands > Peat | place: Sweden: Abisko...
CTGTGGCGTTTTTTCACTTTTCAGCTAGGAAATGAAGAGTCTAGAAAGAAGATTTGAAGCTGGAACCTTTGCAAGGGAAAGAGATCCTTAAGATTAAGTAATGACGATAGATTAATCTTAGCTTTATGAGTCTGTGAAAGGGATGCTTGAGAAGAACTTGCTTTAGTAATCTTGAGCTAGGAATGATGGAGAAAGTGAGGAGGGTACTCCGAAGACATCTGATAAACTATTGTAGAGACAATTCAGGCATTGAGAGTTTACGAATGTGAGTGATGCCGAATATGAATCTTTAGGGATATCTATGATTTTAGTGCACTTGAAGTAAGCAAAGAAAGAGTCCTAGATGACGACCTCAGGGACAGATAACTAAGCTATGTCTGAATTAATACCCAAGGGAATTAAGGTTGTCTTCGGAGTGCAAGCATCATTAGGTGAAGCAATTTAGCTGAGATCTCCAACAAAATATGAGTTAGTGATGCTTAGTTTAAGTATTGGAAGAATCGATAAGTCAGTCAGTTAGGTTGGCAAATATTGCAGCTATTAGTTACCTATGGACACTAAATTTAGTATTTACGTGACCGTTTAACTTGAGTAAACAGCACCTGACATTGCAACTAAGTTTTAAGTCACATTAGAGCACTTAGGCATGTCAATTGCAACTCTGGTGCATTAATAGAAATCATTAAAGCTCACAGAAAAGCATTCTGAGCTTGAGATACCTGAATCCGATGCTTGGATAACGATATTCTTGGAGAATAAAGTGAAAGGGATGAGTGAAGTGACAGCAGTTGATACTTTTGCTATGAAATTATCACTGAATTCCAGAGTTAGAGTAGACTTCTGATTTGAAGGAATCGGATTGATTATTTGTTGATCTAAGGTACTATCTACCATAGCATTACTCTAAAAAGCAATATTTCTGCTGAAGAATAAATTTTTTGCGATATTAATCGAAGGATTCATAGGCTTGTCTGAATAGTAGTTGTACAACTAGTTAAGGGAAATGTAATAATCTTTGGAACTGCTAAGAGTAGCAGATTTATCCAGAAAAACTGAGGAGTTGATAGAAATACTTCCGATACCGTGATTGAATGTGATACTAGAGTTTTCGAATTAGACTCCAGAAAGAGAAATGGAAGGGGTGTATTGCATGAGGAAATTTTCAGCAATAATATTTGCATTTGTGATTTGAATTCGCTTATTCAGAGTATTGCTGAGATACGGTGATAGATTATATTTACTTGAACCAACCGTTATGCTCTCAAAGCCTTGCTACGAATACCCATGATTTTCATTAAATCTTATTGTAGTGCCTGCATCGCTTGAAGTCAATTCTTTAATTGTTGTCAAGAGAGTCTGTCCAGTTGTCGGACAAGCAAACAGAACTTCATCACCAACTTGAAATTATGTTGATATTTCTTCTAGCAATACTTGTGCCTCATCAATAATGGCTTTAACACGATACTGGAAAATATTATTGCTAGTCTCGCTATTTTCAATGATGAGTTTGTTATAGACCATAAAAGCTCCTTAGTAGAATTTCTACCCTCCCTGGTATGGGTTGCTGAATACCACCTCTGTGGCATCGGTGATTATGAAATTGAGGAAAAGTTTGCCTGTAAACTTCGAAGCCACTTTTATCACACCTGCACCTACGTAAATCCCCTTTGTATTGATTACAATATCTTCATTTCCAGCGATTTCGAGATTTCCTTGGACTACAAGTCCTGGTAAGTCATAAACACCTCCCTTAGAGAGCACCATATTCCAGCTAGGTTTGATTGTCCATCGAGAGTCAGTCTAAGTGGTTTTACCAGAATCATCTAGCCAGCTTTCAGCTTCTTCGAATTTTCTCACATTTTCTTCAATCACTTCAGCTTTAGATGGAATCACATCTGGGAAAGAGAGGAACTGAAGCGTTAAGGGGATATTTTAAGATTGGTAGCAAACTTAAACGAAATTTCCATTATGATAGCTCTGTCCATGAGTACAATTTTAGATACTTAAAAGACTTTCTGATTGAGTTAATAGGCTACTTGGAGATATATCAGCTAGTTAACTTGTTGACGTTATGCTCACATTAGCAACAAAGTAGGAAGATAAACTAGGTTAAACAGGAAAATTAATCAAAACAGCTAGCTAGTCATTTTGGCTGTAATCCGGATAGAGTGAGACCGTTTAAAACTAAAGAGCATTTCCTTGTTCATCTTCTAAGGTGGCTTCGTAAGTCTCTCCACATACAACGAAAAATCCTTCTTTTGATCCTTGGATTACTTGACCATTTGATCTCTTGAGTTTAAGGATGCTGGTTTCTTATGAATTGTCATAATTCACGAGTAATTACATAGAATTGAAGTGCAATAAATAATTCTAGCAAATTTACAGATCTGATTGTTGTTGACCAGTAATGCATGAAGAAGTTGATTGTAGATTTAAGGAATTCTCAAAGACATTGCTCCTTGTATTAGTATTCCCTGTGAATGAGCCATCAATATCATGAATAATCAGCTAAGAACCAGTGCCGAAGGTAGGAGAGTTCAAAGCAAAATAATTTTTGATTTATTTCAGCTAAAGCAATGTTTCAAACGACGAGAGTTTGCTGTCAACAAGTTATTTCTAAAAACCTATGAATTCAATATTTGTAAGGCCGATAGTCTGGAATGTGTCTGAAATATTTATGTAAAATAGGTTGGGAGGAGAAGAATTACTTATTACAGCCCCGCTCATAGCTTATTTAAATATCATATTTGCTTCAATTAAGGTGTAATTCATTTTTATATCACTATTTTAATATGGAAAATTTTATCCATAATATTCGAAATACAAGGAATTTATTTGTACCGCAGTATTTCGAATATCCATAGCAACCAGGCTGTACTTATCAGCTTTAAAGAAGGAATTAGGAGCTATTGAGAAGGCAGTCATACAGGATAAACATTTATTGTTACCGAGCAGTAAGGATTTTCCAGTAATATTATAAGAAGTACCTGGTTAAACAAGTTATAGAAGCGAAAGGCACTTCTCTGTGTTATATATTGTGTTATCTTTAAAGTAGGTATCCTAAACATCCAGCCATTTGAGATAGACTGCAATTCCTTGAAAGACATTTGAAATAATCTCTAACTATTCATACTAACCCACTACTAATTCAAACTAGTTCTTTCCGATAAAGATATTGTTTTTTGCAGATCCTGAAAAAGTTCCTAATGCCAAGTCAAAATAGATGAGATTCGATTCAAGTTTAGGACACTCCAATTAAGTTTATGATGAGGAAAATTAAAGAGGATATATAACAGAAAAATCAATAATTGACTTGGTTGCATTGATTGAAGCATAAACATTGGAGGGTTGTTAATCGCTTTTCTTGTAAAACAGTTCCACTCCTTGCAAATCTAAATTCATCTGGGGATAATATGAGTTACTTAAATCTGAATTCTGTAATATATTCAACACTACTGTCTTAGAAAGCCTAAGAAGGGAGGGAGAAACTTAGAAAAGAAATGTTTCAGTTGAGTCCTTGAGAGCAATATTTTCATCGACGCAGATGTGATCATATTCAAGGGCTGTAGTAACTGTGAGGGAGTCAGCATTCACTGTATCAATTGTGAGCTTTTCTTCCTTGGATCCAAGTGTTGTGCCAGTGACTAAAATCAAATCCCCAGATTTGAACCCTTGTTGAGATATAATATCAGATGAAATCTTAAGAGTTTATTATCCTGAAAGTGCAGATTCAGAAATACTAACAATATTACTGCTTGTATCTCCAAAAGCTATCAAATTATTTAATTAATATGAATTCTTCACTGTGAAGGACATCTTGTAGTCTATGAATGGATGTTCCTTTGAACCAATAACTAGCATACCTTACCCTTGGAGTTTGTTACAGACTATTTAAAAGTTCATGTTGGATTCAAATATCCATTGGCCTTCTATTAAAACACTATCATATGTGATTATTTTGTTACTTAGCAGTTCGGGGTCATCCATTATCACTGCAGATCCATGGGGAATGTAGATATCTGTGTTGTCTTGCAATTCCATAAGGCCAAACAGAGGAATAGGATCGATTAGCCGAAAAGAAATAGCCACAGTGCAATTGACATTAGCTTTGATTCCTTTTTGATAAACAATAATGCTATCATCTAAGCTGGTGGGCAAGCTTTAAATTTTGGAGTAAGCCCCTGAAGTGCAGATGATGTTTGTTAAAGTAGTTTCGATGACATTGCAGGTTACACCGAAGATTGTGATGAGTACTTAATCGATGGAACTATCCTTCAAACCCATCCCTTCTAGGATAATCTCTTCTCCTCCTAAATACGATATCAGAGTAGGTGCAATTGAAGTTATCTCAATAATACTGTTTTCTTAAAATTTCACTGGAAATGCTATTTGTGAGGCATTTAAATATTGAAGATACTTGGAATGAGTTGCTCTTTTCTTGAGACTCAAGGTGCAATTCTTCAGCACCACAACACTTGAATTTGTCTTGGAAACGGAAATCGTTTAAGGAAACTGAGGTATCTCAAATACGTGAATATTGTTTCCGATATCGCTTTAGCTTTCAAAATAGCGTTCTTCTGTTCGATTTCGCAGGCCAATATTGTAATAACTGCATCTTAGGCTGAGAACATTTGATTTGAGATCGAAATCTGAAAAATGTGCACTGAATTATTATCCAGAAAAGATTTTTCCTTCAGGAAAAGGTGAATTAACTAACTCCCAAGTTTATGTACCTTGATAAAAGGCGTATTAAGGAAGTTAAACAGTCGACATTTCATAAATAAAACTTCCTTTATTTGAGCAACCTTAAAGATAGAAACCATACTAATTTGAATCAATGATTTATTCTAAGCTGAACGTAAGAGGTTAGCCGTTTTGTGATGTACCCTGAATATCAACGCTGAGTTAGCCGTAGCTTTTCAAGACAATATGAGATATTAATAAATCTGAAAAATCACTTTTGACATTTAGCAGAAACCTTCCTTCTTATTGACCTTTTGCAAAGGTAACTTCTGAAATAATTTTCTAATAATCGGGTTGAATATATTTCAATGGAATCGGTGTGTCAAGGACATTTATTTCTGCGATGGTGATGGCGTTAATATTAAGAGATTTGAAACTGTCGTAGAATGGTATTTAAAAATTAATATTGATTTAGTTTTTATTTTCGGAGGATTAGGTGACTGTTGGTAGGAATTCGTTACCATCGTCCAAAGTTACTTTCAAGAAATATGTTGGATCGTAGTTGCTTAGACTCATATCGATAAATATCTATTGCTGTATTTACCCAACAAAATAATCTTGAAGATTGTAGGTGCCTTCTTTGAGACATTGAGAGCTGAGTAGTTTTATTGCAGGGAAGATATCATGTGATTCTGTTTAGCCATGCTTTCCGACGTAGATTGTGAGCGCTTGTTTCTCAGGAGGCATGTCAAAAGGAACAGTGAAATTTAGCTAAGATGGTGTTAACGCTGAAATATCCAGAAAGAATTCTCCGATTCTTAGAACAGTTGTTTCATTTGGGATTTGAAGATTCGTTCCAGAGACAACAACAGTCTCTCCTTGAATAACGATTCCCTTGATGTTGGAGCCGATTTCTGTAATGGTTGGTGCTAACGGATATTCAACAAACGTAAATGTAGTTGAAGGATCATTTTCGCTATGATAGTCTCCACTTGATATGAGAACAGGTAGAGAAATGGAAACTTATGGTTAATTAGCAGGATCGACTTCGATGATGCACGTAAGGAGTATTGGGGAGGCAGATAGAATCCTACAGCTAGCACTTCCAATGGTCACTGTGTTTTCTTTTTCTCGTGGACTGCAGTTCTCGCATTGGATTTTGAGGATAACTCCACCATTGATAGTGCCTTCTGTGGGCTAAAGGGATATTACTTTAGTTCTTATGGCGAACGTGGAAGAACTCTACAGGATCTATCCATTATTTAGCTTAACATTAATAGTATAGTCACCAGGTGCGCCTTTTAAACAAAAAAGTAATTCAATAAAGCCAGAATTTCATAGGGGATAATATTGATTCTTTACCTCCTTTGATAATGGTTTTTATGAGCTTAGGAGATTGCTAAAGGATGAAGGCATGGACAATAATATTCGATTCTTTTTGAAGATACACACTCTCAATGTTGTTTTATTCATTGGCTAAGCTGATTGTGAGATGTGAGGGGTAGACGAATGATCCAGATGTTGGCTCAAAGGAAAAAAGTGGAGCTTGCTCAGCGATAACACGATAAATTGACCATAATTATCTGCAGTAGGTGCCACACTTGATTAGACACTATTTCTGAGGACGTATCTCTTCGATATTTGAACCATTCAGTGGGATAAGGGGGAGAGCACATTCAACTGAATTCTAGTAAACCTCTAGTTATTCGATAGAAAACAAAGAGGAAAAATATGATTATTTTCTATTTTGGGGATAAAAATTAAGGGTTCACAAAACTAAAATATCTTTTTTGAGAGAAAAAGAAAAGTGTACTGCTAATCTTGCATTGGATCAGCTGATTTGCTGAATCTAATACAAAAAGGGATTGACAATCCTCCTCTGGACTTCTTGAAAGCTCAAAGATTAGATTCTCTGGATTATTGTTAACTCCTGTGATTACTACTGGTTCCTCACCTTAGTTTGGTTCAAAAAGAGACTTATTAATTTTCACAGCTTAAGATATTTGCTTTTATTTACTTCGAAGATGGCCATGCGCTAGATGAAATTCAGAAAGCAGAATCAGAAGCAATAAGATGCAAACTTTCATTAAACTGATTAAAGAAAACTTCAATTTCGAGTATCTCAATTTTTTTATTTAATTAAATAATTGCAAATCTTGGCTTCTTTTTCCAAGTTTTCTCCTAGGTTTTCCCTTGTATTCGATTAATTCTTCATTTGGCAGAGGAGGCGATAGTAGATGGGGGACTTTTATCTCAAAATTAATAAATAGAAACAAAATTTCTAAGTTACACTAGGAAGTTATTGAAGGTCTTTAATAATTTCAGATTTTTGGTTGGCTAAGCTCAATCTCTAAAATTATAAATGTCTTAGTTTTTACTGTTGAAACACCATTTGTAAGAAATATTGAATGAATTTGAGAGAAAGTTAAAATTAATTTGTTCATGGAAAAGTTATTAAGATCAAAAAGATAAAGAGCTTGCAAGTTTCCCCTTGTTTGTCTATTTTTTTTCTTCGAAAGAACTGATATTAATATTATGCTTTATTCTAAAAATCTGATGGCTTTAAAGCAAATAAAAACAATTAGAATGATCTATTTAATGTTAAATGTGCATGAAATCTTCAAAATAACCATGTAACTTTTTTGTATCACAGAAGAACAAAAGAAAATATATTGGTATGCAAAGATAATAGATCATTCATTCTCGCTAGAAGTATTTAATTGATAAGGAGAGGGTATCCAAAAGTTGAAAGTATTAATTAATAATAAAATTTTCAATCTATTCTCATCCTGATACCAAAAAACCTAATAAGCTTGGGAGGATTTTCATTAAGGATTTTTATTAAACTCTCCGCAGAGACAAATGAAAGAATTTTTATCAAAAGTGTAACCTCAGAAGCATAAAATAATCTAAAAATTAAAGCTTTTTTCAAAAAAAAATAATAATACTCAGAAAAGATAGTCAAAGTCAAGTTATTGAAAACAATAATAATACACCTTCTTTTTCTAAAAGGGCACGCTATTTGTGGACCACTTCATAAGGAATCTAAAAAATAGGAACTAGGAAAAAAGTTTTCTTTTTAAACCAAACATTTTTTTTAACTCCTTTCTTTCCTCTAAGTCTGACCAAGAGAAATCCTTGCATCTTAATCGCAATGAGTTCCTAATAATAAATTTCTTAGAACAAAACTGGAGGTTAGATTTAGTGAAGATCTTTAAAATGGATTACTGTCTGATTGATGTGAGCTGATTCTGGATGTTTCAGGATCTTTTTAACCAGAAATAATAATTTGATTGCTTTTTTTTTAACAAAATGGATTAAATGATCCTACCGATTAATATACCAAACATACAAGTTATCCAAAGGATTAAATCACTTAAAGCAGCTCCCCTTATTTTGAATTGACTAGACACAACTAATAATCCCTATGCCGCTTATGAGATTTAGAATGAGCCACGTTTTTGCCTTCCACACGCAACGTCTTGATCTTTGCCCCGTTGAAGAAAGAGAAAAGCATAGACAAACGCTCTTACGTAAGAAAATCGAGTCCGAAAGTAATCGTATCTTTGCGTCGAATTCTGTATGAGCTTATGTTCCAAACAGGAAGTCGTCTGTAATCTCTATCTAACTTATTTAATCTAAATGACAGAAAGAGCAATTTAATTGAGAATATCAGAAGGGATTTTACGTCTCACTATCCTATCAATAGAATACAATGAGATTCAAAATATACCACTCACTCTCCTTATCATTGAAGGTAAGGAAAGGCGAATGTATGCAAGAGTATCATTATCCGACACTATGTATCATGAATACGACATTGACAGAATGTCAGTTTTTAGCTATTAGGTAAAAAGTTTGCAACACAACTCCAGAGAAGAATAAAGTTCATTCAAGTACAAGACCCTCCTATTAGATTGCCAAGCCGTTAGCAAAAAGAAAAAGACATTCATAGACTCTAGGGTAGTCACAGAACAAGGATATCAAACCTGTAAAGACAATAGGCAAAATGAAACAAGAATTTCAAGATCACAGCATGCAGAAGATAAGTCCTCCACGGTACAAGACAAGGAGGATGAATCCCAAGAAGGAGAAGCTAGCAATAGCGATAAGACTGTCCTGAAAGGAAGTAATCGGAGATCATTACAAGAGGAACTTAGACTCACAAGCCAAGAAGCAAGACGATACTTAAGCCCCAGTGACAGCAAATGATAACAGCTTTTCTTGAAACATTGATTTGTTTATAAGTATTTTCCTACGCACCAATAGTTTTTGTGCTTTTATGTATTAGTATGCAACTAACATTTGAATAACCGAACATTTTGAAACAAAGTTTTTGAGAACATTATTATTAATTGTTCTGTAATCCCATTGAGTTTTCTATTAAGGTTTGTAGTTTAACACTCCTAGAAAAGAAAAACTCAAGAATTCTCAAAATTATCAGAATTCTGATGAATGTTACCTCAAATAATACATTTTTTCATCCTTAAGGAGTTTTAACTTAACATAAGGAAAAGAATTTCCAAAACTCTTAAAGAGAAAGAATGGCTCCTTTCATTTTTCTAGTTTCTATTCAAAATTTAGGAATCAGATGGCTTGGATATGCATCTTACCCTATGTAAGTAAAAAATAAACAAACACAACTCCTCTAAAACAATTTGTCCGTATTATCAATCCCATTTAAATTTTATTTCGAATTCTACTTTTCTTATCTCCACAGGCTACACGATTTTCCTAATCATAAGAGTTCAAAATGGTAAAGAATCAACCTCAGTAAATTGCTCTTGTAGAGCCTAAATAATCTTTAGTCTTCCTCAGTTCCTCAGGAGAATTTCGAATCAGGTAATAATAAAACAATTATTAGGATCAAAAAGGTTAAGAGCTTGCAAGTTTCCCCTTGTTTGTTGATTTCTATTCAAAAGAACTGATATTTATATCATGCCTTATTTTAAAAAATCTGATAGCTTTAACCCAAATAAAAACAATTAGAAGGATCAATTTCGTGCTTAATGCGCATAAAACCTTCAAAATATCTATCTAACTATTTTGTATCACAGAAAGTAAAAAATAAAGAAAAATTTTTGGCATGCAAAGATGATTGCTCATGCATTCAATCCAGAATAATTAAATTGATATGTCGAGAGTATCCGATGATTAAAAGTATTAATTAATGATAAGAAATCTCATTCCATTCCCATCCTGATATCAAGAAGTTTAAGAAACTTGGGAGGATTTTCAAAAAGAATTTTTATTAAACTCTTTGCATAGACAAATAAAAGAACTTTAAATTTTGTGTAACCATACACACATAAAATAATCTAAAAACCTAAATTATAATAGACTATTTTTCTAAAATGATGTATTATTTTTGTGAACCCTGTCATAAGAAAAATCAAAAAGGGATGCTTAGGAAAAAAGTCATTTTTTTTAAACCAACCATCTTTAATTTCTTTCTTTCCTCTAAGTCTTAAGTCTGAGCAAGAGAATTCCTTGCTTCTTAATGGCAATGAGTCCCTAACAATAATATACTTAGAACAAAAATAGAGGCTAGACTTAGTGAAGGTCTTTAAAATGGGTAAAATATCTGATTGATGTGAGCTGATTCAAGATTTTACAGGATCTTATTAATATTTTACCATTCAAAGATATTTAAACAGAAATTATTATTTAGAAATTGAGTACAGGAAAGTTTAATTAGGTTCTTCAAAAGTTAAGAGAAATAAAAGATGAAAGACAATATTTTTGAAAAGAACATAGCTTTATTTTTTAATAAACTTTTTTGTATTATGATTGGATATCAAATCTGGCTCGAAAATCAGGAGGAAATAAGTTTTTTTTTGTATGGAGACAAAGAAAAAGATTAGGTATAAAAAAAGAGAACCTTTTTCAAATAAAGTTAAAGTTTCATTTTTGAATACAACAAGTTGTGAAAATGAATAGAAAATGTATTACACTCTATTTCAAGGATCACCTCAATTTTCTCCTACTATTCGTTTTAATAGTATAGAAATATTATGCGTTATTTAAGTCCATAATCAATTAGATTGATTCTTTGCTATTTTTAAGGAGGAAATTCATCACGAAAAACAATAACTTTAAATTACAGAAACAAACACAAGCGCAATACAACCCTAAGCAAAATGTAAATTTTCGTTAAAACACTTTAAGGCAAAACAATCACTCTTGATGTTGAGCCATCTGATACTATCGAGAACGTTAAGGCCAAGATTCAAGACAAGGAAGGCATCCCTCCTGATCAATAGAGACTCGTCTTCGCAGGAAAGTAGCTTGAGGACAATCGCACTCTTGCAGATTACAACATTGATCATGAAGCCACTCTTCACCTCATCCTCAGACTCAGAGGAGGTCTTTGAAATATTGTTTAAGAATTTCATATTGTCTTCCATTAAAATATCAAATCATTTACCATTATTTTTAAAACTACTTTTTCAATAAATGCTATTATCCTTATTTTACATCTTTATTTTTAAATCCTAAAAAAGAAAGCATTTACAATTTAAAAAGATATCCACGCTTTAAACCTTTCAACTAAACTCATTACAATTCTACTTCCTCAATAGCTAAATCAAGAGAAATCCAAGCTCAACATACTCCAGAAATCATTCTAATGCCTTTCAATAAGCGTCAGTAGAGACTGCTATTTAATAATTGAATTCTTCATCAAGTTTAAAAACAACAGCTTTAAATGTTCAAATATCACTCAATATTTTCTTGTTTTTTTTTTGAGCAAGCAAAATATCAATATTTTATTTTTCAAATTAGACCTTCGATTTAACAGACCTCTAAAGATGATTTCAACTCAATCAATATTTAGATATTTTGGTGGTTTTCTCTTCGTTTAATAGCAATTCTATTTTCTACTATTTTTTTTTGAATCTCAATCAATAGGAAAGCTAAATTATCAAGCAATCCATTTGTTATTTTTCTGTTTATATTTTAATAGTCGCTAAGATTTTTAAGGAATTTAATTAAACTATTTAAATCTTTTTTTAGTTAAACATCACCATTTTTTTAAGAGTGCTTTTATTTTTATGTTTTTAAAAAGGGGAATCAAATAAAAAAGATGTCCCCACCCCCCTCTAATTATTTTAAAAGTTGTGATTCATTTTTTCTTGAAAGCATGAAAGTAAAGATAGTGATATTCAGAATATAGTTTTAAGCCAAATATTCAAGTTAAAGATAGTAAATACTCACCTTAAAAGAAATAGATACTCCTTGATTTTTATACTTTATCTCTATTTCATCTTTAAATTCTACCTTCTTTCTCAATTCGAGCATTCTTCTGCTACTGAAGAAGCAATTTTATTAAATTCCACTAAAACTTGAATTATTTCTTCAGATTCATCCATATTCTCTATGCTTTTGCTCACTTCGACAGCCCTACCCCTGAAACAGATTTCCACTGTCCTTCCTTCTTCCACATAAACACTCTTTGCCTTTTTTCTGCTGCCTTTGGAACTGCATAACTCCTTAGACTCTCCAGTAAAAGCTCTTTCTGAAAAAGTCATCCCACATTTCGGGAGATTACTAGGATCCAACTTAGTTATCCATTCAAACCCATTTTCTCGATAAGCTGTTTTACTAAAGTCAAGAGTCAGTTTCCAAATAGATCCACTGAAAAACATTTCATCTTAGATTTTTCCAATACCAGCAGATACCTAGAAAATAGGAATTGAAGGCTATCCTAATTGTTGTTAATTTTTCTATGTAACAATCTCTTCATGAATTCCTCTTTTCAGGTAGGAAGTTTGCTTTTAGAATTCGTAAGAGTGACTTATATAAAAGAATATCCAAGTTTCAAGATCTTCTCTTTCGATGGTGAGTTTTACTAGTTATTCTTCATCTTCATTCAGAGAATAGAAATACAGATTCAAGTTATTCCATGGAACAAAAGAAAGAGAAAATAATTGCTTTTAGCTTTATTGTTCGATGGAGATTTCAACAGGTGCAGTCACTGGAGATAGAGTAAAAATCCTTCCATAGTTCGACTCTGAAGAAATCTTGATCCAACCAAAAACAGCAATTTGATTGTTAAATAGTTAATCCTGATTGTTTTGATTATCAAAAGTGATGGTCTTAACAATCCCAGAATTATTTGAGATACTTTCGTCAAGTTTATCAATAAGAATCAGTTAAGATTGCACAGAAGGAGCATGAATTGACAGTATGGCTAAAACAATGAAGATCAAAAGTTTAGGACTTTTCACTGAGAATAGGATTGTTTTTTGAACCATTATTGTTAATCCGATTAATATTAAATAGTTTTTTTAGCAAAATTATTTTTATTTATCTTTATTCAAATCTTATTCGACTCCCATCTACTTTTTAACCATAAGATCTTTTAATTATTTTGTCCCCTTCCCTCTCCCCCACCTCTCATTTTTCCATTAAACTTCAAGGTTCTAGAATTGCTCATTAGATTTTTCAAGATGTATTTGCTTGATTTGTTCTAGAGAGCTTAACACTTTAGAATGAAATTATAAAAATAACAATTTATCTCACAAAAATGGAAGCACTTTTGGTAATCTTGAAATGAGATTACCATCTCAATGCATGTTTAAGATGTTTAGCTTTCTTCTTCTAACTATTTTAAAGGATCAATGAAATACAAAATAATTAGTTTTAAACAGTTTGGTTCTATTATTATAAAAAGTCATTAAGTCTACCTTCTCTGCTGCTTGAGATCAATTCTTTCTGATGTTCTTCAAATGATCTATTAAACAACTTATTTGAAGTGTTAACTGGAAAAAAAGTTCTAGTTCGTCCAGAGAAGGGAAAAAATTAAAAAAAGTTAGTTGTTTGAATTCCTTCCTCTTTTTTTCGAGAAAGCTAATTAATAACTCAAATAGATATGCTAACAAGTCACACAAAACAAGGTTTGAAATATTGATTTTCATTAACTGCTTAATGCTCTAAAAGTGTGCTTTAAAGATCAACTAAAATTGCTTCTCTGCATTTATGATTAGTTATATTTGCATTCATTTTGTATCATCTGAATAATCCAAGAATGAAAGGAAAGAAGAAATCAAGATTATTTATTAAAATACAAATTCCTTTTTTCACAAAAAGATTTTGATTCAGACTATTTTCAAACTATCCACAAAACTAAAAGATACAAATTTAATCTAACTCCACCTTTTGAATAATAATAATAATAATAATGATAATTACAAGAATAAAAAACATTATTGAAATTAATATTTTAAAGTAAGTAAACAGAAAAAAAGATTTAAAATTTTTTTCGATGCCTTGAGATAGCTCAACATTAAAGAGCTTTAATAACTCCATAAAATGAGCAAAAAAGAAGATTAATAGGAGAAGAAATAGGAGTGAGTTAATTTGGGATTTTCTCCTTGATTTGATTAACAATAGAAGTGCTATTTAATGTCTGACCATTATCAAGATAGTTGAATTATCATTATTTTTTCTTCTTTCGTTGTTCTATTAGTAAGCCAGAAAGGAATTAATCCTTTTGAAATAATTAAACTAAAGAATTTCCAATCATTAGTTCTTTTACAAATGAGGATATTTTCAAACTATGAGAAAAAATTAACAAATTAATGAAAAATTAAAGGAAATCTTAATATCAAATTAATTCAGATTTCTGAAGAAGATAGAAAAAACAAAATTGAGCACATATCCTTCTCTGTTGGAGTAACATTTCAAACTGCCTAAGGTCACTGACTTTTATGTGATATGAAATTCAACACACAGAGACTAAAACAATAAAAATCTATTAAATAAGAAGTGATTTTCAACAATAATAAATAAGCTTCAGCAAATAAATATTTGTTTGTTTTCTTCTTCACTATTCCTTAAGCGTGTTTAATAGAGAAAAGTAAAATGTTCAAAGTTATGTAGTTAAGTTAAGTAATCAATATTTTTTTACATCTCTACTACCTTTAGCAAAAGCATAAAATAACCCTAAAATCAGATTGCAGTTTTATGTTGGCTGCGAAATAATTTAATTCTCACATAGTGCTGCATTTCATTTGTAAACTATCAAATGTAAATGTTTTCCATGTGTCCTTTGAAAAATATACAATTTGAATTCCTTTCATCTTCAATAGTGCAAACATCTTGATAATTTTAGAAAAATTATTGCTTGTCCTGTCTCTTTCCTTTTTCACAGGGATCTCTCCTAGCAATCGAACCTATTTTAAACTCTTCTTTGTAGTTGCAAGATAAAAATGAAAGAAAATATGAAAATAACTATTGAAATTCCCTTATTTTCACTTACAAAAGAACATATTATCCAATACATGGAAATGTCTTGCTTCATTTTATCGCTTAAACAATCCAAACCTAAAGCCATCTTGGCAACCTTTTAAAAGCAGAAAGGAAAGAAGGATCTATTTTGCATTTCTTATTCCAGAAATGATTAAATCTTTTCAAAAATGAAAAATCATATCCCCCAAACGATCCGTTACGAAGAAAGAAATTCTAAGCCGAAAGCATTAATCATAATTTCCAAACAAACAAAAAAGCAAACTGATTAAAAAAAAAAGAAAACATACAAATCTTCGTTAAGACTCCCGCACGCGAACCCTTTACTCACGCTGTTGAGGGGTCAGATACTATCCGCAACGTTCAGATCAAGATCCAGGTTATGGAACTAGTTTTTTCCATCCTGGCTTGAAAAAGGTAAATTACCCTTCGCTTGCTTTTACAGCTTGAAGGGAATTTAATGTCTTGGTCTGAACGTTATGGATGGTGTTTGATTCCTCCATGGTGAGAGTGATAGTTTTGCGGTGGGAGTCTTCAGGCAGATTTGTATGCCACCTCTTTTAGTCAGTCCCCGAGGTGGAATAAATCCCCCTTTTTAGATGTCAAAGTCCAAAAAGGGGGAACACTATTGATTTTTTTCATAGCCTACCCAAAATAATAAGCCAAAGAAAGCCACAAATTATGCAATCAAGAGTTTACCTTGATTTTTTTCACCCACAAACACATACAAACATTCAAATGAAACAGCCAAATCATTTCCCGTTATTTCCATAACACATTATCACATAACTTTTTCATTTTTTCATCCAAAGAATCCCCTCTGATTTCTTCGAAGATTTTTTTTCTTAACATTTTTAGCTTGTTTAAGAGATAGGCATCATTGATTTATTCTTGTTTTTAGAAGATGAACTAGGAAGAGCAAACTAACTAACTGATAGTCTAATCAATTAAGAACTGAAAACTTTAATAAGCAGCTTGAACTCAAGGTTTAGATTAAAAGTCTTTGCAAAAAAATAATTAATAATTCTTAGGAAAAATCAAATAGGCGAAAATTAAGATTAGCAATGAAAAATCATCCAAATTTCTAAAGAATAGTTGAAGGCATAATTTAAGCAAATTGTAACATTTATAACTTATTACTGCGAAATTTAGTTTTATTTTGAGAAAAAAAAGGTAATATTTTGTTTAAAACAACTAGATTGATGATAAATATTGAAGATAGCTGATCAGAATTTTTCAAAAATTGATAGAAATCAATATCTTTTGAGATCTCTAATACCTTTTGGACAATATCGCAATATTTTTAGCAAAAGAATAAAAAAAGATCAGCAGAAATAGCAATAGGAATAGATTTGAAACTTCGTTTAGTTATGCATAAGTGATCAAAATTAAAGTATTTAATTCAGCACCTAAGCGAAAGAAGGCTCTGTAAGTTTGTGTATGCCTAACAAATAGCTAAAATAGTTTGTATTTTATGTGAATTTCTGTGTATTGTGTGTTTCTATGTAAATAAAGTATGAGCCTTACTTAAGAAATACTTTTCTTTTTCCTTAGTTTTCTTAGCATTAGGAGTATTTTTGTTTACTTTTAAGATACATTAAAAAACATCAGTAATGGATAAAAAAATTCAAATTGGAGTTAAATTCACAGGGAAGGATAAACTTAAGGAGTGGAGATTCTTTATCGGGTTTCCTTTACAAAAATTTGAGATGCAAAACTCAACAGAAAATAACAGTCCCCTTGTCTTAAATCTCAATTTGAATTATATAAAAATAAGGATTATTTCTGGGAAGCTACATCTTAATAAATACTTTTTCTAACAGTTTCTTGTGTTTCTTACAGGCATAAATCCAATTTTAAAAAAAAACAACAACAACAACGACGACGACTCTAGAGAAATATGCATACATACTTTTTGATTTAACTCACACATATTTTTTGCTGCTGACATTGACCTT
>Ga0302271_10002412_pt1 | contig 16879 bp, 12 predicted proteins | sample III_Bog_N1_1_FD_198767 | JGI IMG/M metagenome (GOLD analysis project Ga0302271, IMG submission 198767) | Peat permafrost microbial communities from Stordalen Mire near Abisko, Sweden - III_Bog_N1_1 | ecosystem: Environmental > Terrestrial > Soil > Wetlands > Peat | place: Sweden: Abisko...
TAACAGAGATAGAATAGAGTGGCAGGTTACCTACAGATTACAGTAGAGTCCAAATAGAACAACAAATACAGCCAAACTATCCAGTCTAATAATAACATGAGTAATAATAGTAATAACAGCTTCAACCAATAGATTCAATTCAAAGAAAAATCAATATTTTGTAAGATATCAATGCTATTAGCTAGTACGATGGATAATTAACTTCTAGCATTATCCTTCGTTGGAGAAACGCAGCAAGGGCTAAACAGTAGTTCCAGTTGAAGGAATAACAATAAGGCAGATATGGGAAAACTACCCTTTAGCTCTTAAATGTTTAGATCTTTAAATCTCACTAGCAAGTAAATTAGTATCCAGCTATCTAATTCTGTCCAAAGTTAAGTGTTTCATTGTTCTAACGACGGAGATAAGAGGGTCTTCGGAGAGTCAATGGAGAAGTATAATTTAGAAAAGATGAAGATAGCAATGGACTGTTTTACAATGAAAATCTCATGACAAAACTGATTTCAATATCTCAAGAGAGTTAGATGTATTCGTTACAGCAGAGAGGATCAACAAGCACAACCTCTGCCACAACAGTAACAACACATGCAAATTAAATCTATTAATGATTAACACAACGGGTGTCAATATATCAAATTGAGTAACAATATTTTTACTATTTCTTTTTTATGTTTTCCTGAAAAGTCGAAGTCTACTCATTCCCATCCGAATTCACAGTGCTTTTCAATCGAAGTAAATGACTCCTTATCTAGTGATGAAATAGTCTTTGAACTCTTCATGGATTCAACCAATTTTTCAATTGAGTAGCTTCAACAAAGCTAGCAGCTAGTTTCTCTGCAATCTCCTTAGATTGGATATGCTCGACTGAGTCTGCATGATCTCCTTAGCCAGTAGCAGTAACTCTAGAACTCGTTATGTCCGTTAAGCTCAGTGTATGTTCCTCTAACTCCAACAAGCAACTCAAGTCATTTACAGTGTCTCATCTTGCAGATCTAGATCTTCTCGGAGAATAATAATAATAATAATAGTAGAAATACATAAAAAAAACTATCCTCAAGCAAGCAATTACAAGCCAGTTAATATTCCTTGCCGTACTTCACTCCCAGACTTATCAAAATCATGAGCTATACATTACAAAGAGTGTTGAATGTCAAATTCAACAAGCTTTCTAGCAGTGGAATCACGGACTATCTGCAAGATCACATCCAGAAGCAAACCGTGCTTTAAGGAGTTCAATTACTGCCAAATAAGCACAATGTTTTAGTCGTCAAGGATGCAATAGCCAAGACGAACATCAGAAACTACAGTCGATCATTCATTTAGAATCTCTGCAAACAAGGTAACTTAAAATAAAACTTAACCCTTCTATCATTGAATTTTGTTCTGTTTAAATCTCCCCTATTAAGGTGTACCGATTGAAGATCGTCAAATGGTGTGGAGTTGGTTGAGCAACATCGAAGAAGCTAAGCTTGAATGTGATGCAATTCTCACTATGATTTGGAAGATCCGATGCTAAAGCTCTATCAACTAAGAAGAGAATCCTTTTCGAACTCCTTCCATAAAACAAGCGCCGATCAAGCAAAGAATCAATGGTTCTATGTCTTATTCTGAGCTGCTGTGTATTTCATCTGATGGAGTGTATTTACAGCAACTCAACGATGATCTCAATGAATTCTTCAAAGGAGATTAACCATAATCTACTACTGAAACCATGTCTCCCTTAAGAACTCGATTCTTGAATGTTCTAAGTGCTTATTCTGTGTACTGTTGTATTGTCCGCTAGAAACATCGATTTATATCATCTTACAGCCTAATAGAAATTGTTAATGTCCTAGAATAAATCTGTAGAGCTTCTAGGATACAAGACAAATCCAGTAGACTCATCACATCAGGAGAGATTCTCAGTGAACTCAAGAGAGGAGAGAGACTTGAATAACTCTTGAAGGGATATCAAAACAACATACAGAATCATACTATCAATTAGACAAACAACCACAACAACAACAACTTATATCAGTTACCATAATAATCAAAAGGTACTGGGTACCTTCCGCACTTACAGCATGGTAGCAGCGGTGATAAAAGCAGTGACGTTAGGGAGATAATAAATGACGAAGCGAGCAAAGTCAGTTGGATGCGTGGTGATGAAGTTATCAATAATCCTAAGGAAGCACCTGGAAAATAATAGCAATAGCTAAAAGGTACGCGATGTGAGGACTTGAAGAAACGAGATTAAGATGTCAAGAGATTCCTAGCAAATTAGCACAGCGAGAACAAAGAAAATGAAATGAATACTATTAGAACACAGCAGGCTAAGGATACAAAAAAACTAAAGCTCATTTAAGAAGAAGAATAGCTGTTCTGGACGCTTATTAGTTACTCCAAGACAGCTGGGTTGAGATATCTCTGCTAGGAGGGGATATCTAACCTTCTTTAAGATTTGAATGTCTTTAAAATCGCTGTCAAAGAACTGTTACCAGAGCTGTTCAAACATTTGCAGATCTCAGCTATGATCCCGTTTGCTGAACATTGGTTTAGTGAGCTCTTTATCACGAACTTTGCTAAGATATTTAATACTTATACTCTACATAGACTTTGGGATGTTTGCATGGTCAAAGAAGTAATCATAATTGATCATGTTAGTGAGCTCTTTTTAATATTTTCTACTTTGAATTAAAAAAGGAATCATAGCGCTAGTATTGGACGATAAGCATAGCAGTTACGCTATTGTCATAAGCTCAAGACAATCTTATCAAATGCAAGTCACCTCAAGAAATCATCTGGACTCTAGAGATTCATGGTAAGACATAGCTAAATATTTGCCATGCTTTTACCTTTCACAAAATTAATCTAACTCAGGGAAAGCACTGAGTGATGCTGAGGAGTTCGTGGAGAAGGTGCTTGCAACGGAAACAGTTTTGTTGAGGAAACAGTAGATGTTTGAAGGATTGAGCAGGGAATTCACAAATGAACTGCAGGTTTATTACGAAAATAGAATCCAACGCAATGAGCTTATCAAGAATGTACTTGGTATTCCTTAAACCAAAAGAACAGCAGCAGGGATATCTAACACGAGCAATTAAGCTCCTTAGAATCTTAAAACTACCAACAATGGCAATGTGTCTAGCCGAAAATAAGGAATATTTGATACTAAACTAGGGTCCAAACACCCTAACGATTAAGGATAGTATGTGCAGCAAAGTTAGTAGTAATAATAATTCCAACATTCTTAAGGGATGATGTTTTCAGACCTCTCCGATGCTCCAACTAACAGCCATAGCAACACTTCTCAAGCAATCCTGAGATTCGAGGACATCCGTGAGTTTATCTAAGTCATTTCAGCTATTTCCAGGAGTTCTTCTACTTCTACAGTATCTTCATATCAATCTGGTGTCGAATTGCAGTCAGGGAACACTAAAGACCATAGACAACTAGTGCTGCTCTCCCAGCAGCAATGCTTATCATAGCTGTAAGATTGTGAAGATCAGCTTGGAGAGGAGTTCGATCCAAAGAGTAAATTCTACACAACTTCTAGTCATCTTCGATCACATTAGCAACCACATCCATCTCATGTCAATAGAAGCTAGGTAGAGAATAACAACAACAATTAGCAGTTTAATCCTCGAAGTATTATTGCTAAACCTACAGCTAATAACAACAACAACATCTAGAACTAGCATACAGCTCCTGAGTCATTACTTTAACCCTCGAATATAAAGCTACCTGCTGGGAAAGCCTAAAAGCCTCTAGCATTCAACCCTTATTACAATCAAGCAGGGATTTAAGTTGGCAGCAAGTAAGGGATATTCCAAGTTGCAGCAACCACAGGATATAATGGGAGTAATGTTATTAAAAGTAACATTGGATTGAGCAGTGGATTGAGCAAATCTCCTGCAGAAGCTGGTTAGCTTTGTCTGTTTCTCCACAAACTCACTTTGTTCGGCAGTGAATCCACTGAACTTGTCTTAAATGTAACTTATGGCGAATGGACTGAGCAAGTGAAACTCATAGCGGATACAGAAGTTAAACTCAACTGCTTTTACAAGCTCAATCTTGAAGATCAAAGGAATAATAGTATCACTTATCCTGTTCTCAAGTTTACTTTAGCTCCTGATCAACATGCTGGTGACAATGGTGCATTAGATCCTAGCTTATAGTCTATTCTACAAGCCAGCATGGACCTTACACCATTCCCTTTGGATTATCTACATAAGCAATCAGTCAGATTCTTTCATGGCTATCTTAACAAAACCACTGAAATTAATTCACAGTTAATAACCAATAAAACAATAGATAATGACGTTGACTGCTTTTTGATAGAATTCTCTTTTATTTTAGCTTCCCAACCTAAACAGTCAGTTCTCAATGTTAACCAAAATCAACTCAATATCATTCCAAACAAAAACAACAACAACGATAACAACTCGAACAACCAATCTTCATCTCCTAGCATTCAAGCTCTTATATCCCCTGATCCTACTGTCATCGAACTCATCGAGAAAGGCTATCCTTAACGAATCTTGGATTATTTTCTCTTATCATTGGAGGAATCATCTCTAGGAATCGATTACATGGTGTTACTATAATTGTTCAAGTAAGATGCTCCTCCATTCTTCTCAGGATTTCTTTCGCATGCCTCCTTCGATCCAGCAGCCAGATTAGCATGGAGAAGAAGTAAAGCTCTTTCCTTTGCTTTTGTGTTTCCTTCCAATAAACATCTATTAATATCTTATTTTGAATTCTTGTTTTCATAACAACAGCTAGTGACATAAGCGCATCTGACTTAAAGTATCTCATCTAATGTCTCCCTTAAAATCAATTTGGAACTCTTAACTCAAAGGATAATTCACTGGCTGTGTTTTTCAATTCCTATTCGAGCCTTTCGTCTGCATCTAAACCAAACCCTACTGTTCTTAAGAGCACCAACTCCTAGCCTTAGAATCGCTTCAATTTAACTGAGTTCATGATGGACATTATTCTCTTTTCCTATGGTTCTGTCAGAGAAAAACTAGAAAGTATGTTTGATGTGTTGGTTGATTCATCGCAGTCATCATCTTAATACCTATCAAATCAAAATAACGGATCTCCTGCTGTTACCCTCACTGCAGTTCTTGAACTCATTAAATACATCCACGATGCTTATCTGGTATACATTCCAGATTCCTAAGTCTATGATCTGGGTGAATTTGTATTTTCAGGAGCAATCAACGGCATTGTGAAGGCTAACTATTCAGCAAATATCAGTTCTTCTCAGGAAATAGTCACTATTGATATCACAAATGAACTAAAGTTCCTTTAAACTCTCAAGAACCTCCAAGTCAAAGTAGAATGATCTTTTAAATGTTCAGCTGCACTTTATTATTGTTTTTATAAGCATTCTGCTTATTGATTTCTTGATTTTTGTTCAGAGCAAGGATTTCTTGATCGGAGAAAGAGGAAATTTAAGAATATTGCGATAGCTAGTGACTTCGAAGTTAGAAAAGGAACTTGGGAGAGTAGATTGGTATGAAAGCCAAGTCTAGATAGTTTATAGATCAAATGGAGAATTGCTGAAGGTCTCATTGCAGCTCGATTCAGAGTGGAACATCAAACAAATCAGACAAGATCAATCAAATGAAACATCGACTGACAAAATCAGTAGTTTAATGAGAGAAAATGAGAATCTCTTAGTCTGCAGTAGCTAATCCTGGATTTCAAAGGAATAGTTCATAGACACTTTAAACTCAATCTCACTGATTAACACATTACTTCAAAGCAACAACACTCTTTATAACGATGAAAATCTGCGATAGTTACTAGGAATGACCGATGATTGTGACGATTTAGATTTAGATTTCTTAGATCATTCTTCGATTCTTCAGTCATACACTCATCGATCTGCAATACAAGTAATATCCAGCCATAAAATGAAACCATGCTAGATCATCAGTTTTTTATTGTGTTTGTAAACCCAAAGGCAACATTCGCAGTTCTAGGCTTCGGAGGGGAGGAACTGATCAAGATAGTGCTATTCTTCGATGCTAATGAAAAGAATAAGATAGATAAATAGTAGGGATAATAATAATAAACAAGATTTTATGGAAATTTTAGTGATAACCAAGGAAATCATCGAGAAATTAACGAGCTCGTAGAGTTAATAAATATTGAATAAGCTAGAAATATTCCCTAGCGATCATCAAAAGGAAAAGAGAATTCTGAACTTTTTAATGAAATCAGAGTAGCGGCTAGTTAATTTGAGTCTTTGTAATCGATCGTTCATAACATTCACATATCTTTGCTTAAAGATACACTATATAGGATCCAAGCTCATTATTAGTATCTACCAATGCTTTCACTTGTAAAAAACTTCTTGTCGGTGTATTTCAACTCTAATAACATTGACGCACTCATATCTACAAACTCCCTCTTCACAATTTCTAGAAAGCTCAAAACTAAAGTAAAAAATGCACTTTTTACTATTTATTTTGGCAGATTTAAAAGCTTAATTTGTGGTTTTTCTTATCCTCAAATAACTAACCGTTTCTGCTTCGTTTAACAGGATCTTAACTTCAAGTTGGCACTGATTCCAACAGCAACAAGAACATCGCTGCATTCATAGCAACTTCTATATTCTCCATTTATTATCAGTTCTAACTCCAGACAGCTTGACAAGGAGTACCCTCATTTATCTAAATTCTTCTATTCCGACATGTTGTATGAATATCTCCCATGTGCTGTAGAGAGCTTAATTTCTAAGCCCAGAAACCAAATCAAAGCTGTCTCCTTAAGATTCAAGCATCTCCCATAGAGTAAACATAAATAAATAATTGTATTCAACATACTTGGTTGAACTTAACTCATAAATGATTATTTTTGTTTCTTTAAACTCTTCATGCTTGCTCCAGGAATATTTAAGAAAAAGATAGAAGATGTCATTATTATCTGACTAACTCGCAACATGGCAGGAGAGACCGTCAAGAGATAGGAGTTTATTATGATGGAGAAAACAATTTCAAGCCTTAGAATGACTCCCCTTGTGAGACCAAAATTATTGACCTTCCTCCTACCCTGCCTTGCTTAATTCAATTTTTAAACTAATTATCTACATTTTCCTAATATGTCATTAATACCCTGTTGATAAACAAGTTTAGGTTTATACTTGCTAAATACTAAAATCAGTTTAGCTTCTAAGTGTTATCTGATAATTGTTTTACATGCAATATGAATTTAAAACTACAAACAAGCAAGAAATTATAATGGAAATGCTCCAAGTAAGACAAATTATATTTTGTTCTCCTGCTAATTCAATACCAAACTCAAACTAATTCTTCAGGCATTTTATCATCATCTCCCTAATCATCATCCTCTCCCCCCTCATCTTCTTTGTCTGTTTAACTCTTTAGAGATTTAATCTATCCGACCTGTTCATTCTTCTCATCTGCCTTTGTGGTGGTGAAATAGTTTTACCTTGTTTATTAATTCTCAGCAACTTGTTCATCCATATCTCTTTGATTGTGTCTGTTAAAGAAATACGATCCACCTGTAGTTCCAAAGAAATGAGCAGCAGAATCAGTCAGATTTCTTGGAGAATGCTTAAGATTATGACCTTAAGCACTCGTTTCAAATTGATCCACTGCTGGAGGAGGAGATGTTCCTTTATTTTCCTCAATATTAGTCTCACTGCCGTTATTATTACTATTATGTTGACTCTTGTTATCATCCTTACCATTATTTGTATTGGTTTGATTATTTCGTTCATTCAAGATATTATTACTGGTATGGATTATGTCATTTTTGTTCTTATCAAGAATATTAAACAAATGAGAATCGATTGCAGAATTTTAGTAGCTAAAGGAGGATTCGCTTCTAATCGGTGACTTAGGAGAGAACATTTAGAATAACCGTTAACGATCTTCATTGTCAGCTCCGAGATGATTCGAAAAACCACCTAAGAAAATACCAGCAGGTTTTATATGCCGATTATTTATCTTAGAAGCTGGGAATTACACCATAGATTATTGTTCGCTTGATCCAATTTCGAAGAATGATTAAGCCAATGTCGAACTTGATTGTTCTTAGTTAGGTGAGGCGAGTTGAGCGAATTCAACTATATTGCAATTACTCAGGATATTCTCATGATTTTTGTTGAGATTTTGATTATTTGGAGAAGCTGTTTGGTCTCTTTTATGGAGCTAAATTAGTTCGTGCTCTTGTAAAATATTATTCTTTAAATTTGAGCATGATTAAGCTGATTAAATAGGAGAATGCACATTATTAGATATTTTCTGTCCTTAGAGAGTCAGTGACTCAACCTAGAAAACGTATGAAAGGTACGTGAAAAAGTTGGTTTATTGAAAACTAAATCAAAAATTGTGTATTTTTTATCTGATATTTCTTACTGATTGAAATGGCAGGTCCATGATATTTTTAAGCGACATAAGCTATTGATTCTTAACTTATTGTCTCACCAGGTCAAGTGGTGTCTTCTTTACTGAGTTTGGAATCATAATTGACTGTGATTTCACCTCCAAGAGCTTGAATATCTCCTCCTTGTTCACTTTGATCTTCCCTGTCCAAGAGTTCACCATATTGTTGACTTTCAAATTATCTAGAATTGAATGAAGCCATCTCCTGCGGATGTAATACAATTTCGATTTTTAGGAGAAGCAGTACCTGCTGCAGCATGACACCTTAACTAGCTTCATTTTGACATTCTCAAGGTTATTTTTGATTTTAAATCGATATGCTTTCCCAATGATTTTCATGCACCAAAAAACGAATACTAAATTGATAAGACCAAGCAATGACAAAGAAGAAAGACGCCAGAACAATCCATCGATGTTTTGATAAGCTACAAAGCCTAAATAAACCGATACTCCTTGAACCGTTGTTTAGAATATGTCCATTTTATTGTAGACTTAGAGTTTGTAGGGTTTAATGTAAAATAACAAGAAACCGTAAAATGACACCAAGAAGAAGATGAATAGAATCTAAAGATAAGTGATTAAAATAATGTAAAGTTAAGAAATTGGGTTGAGATGGAAAGAAGTGTTTATTTTCAGTAAATAAATATGTTCTTTGTATTTGTGTAACTTTATTTGGTATGTCATATTCGTAGAAGGTGAGACAACACATGATGAAGAGCTTCAGATACATCTTGACAAACTCCCAATACCAGGCATATGACTTGTATTCTCCTGTCATGAAGATATATTTCTTCCTAGCGATCACATTAGTTCTGCCTTTGAAAATCTAGAAAGCGAGGAACGCTGGTATGAATACTCCTGTGATTAACACCACTGGAAGAATCAATAGGAGTGACCATGTTATGTATTCGTTAGTATAGCACTCAAAGAGCACATTTGCTCGAATGTAGTCAATCTCACCTTAGATAATAAGAAGAAAACACAAAAAAAAGAAAACCTTGAAGTAGATGGCAAGCAAACAAGATTCTTAATGTTCTTAGCGTACCTATTCTCCTGCATGAAATGGATGAGATGGAATACTTGAATATGGAAGGTTGGAAGTACATCAAGCAGTATAAAAAAGATGTGTGCAGATAGAAGCTTCTGCGGTATTTGTCTTTCCGGAACTAAAACCAGCCTGAGGTGAAGAAGATCGCCAAACAAATCAACGGCAAGAGAACTGAAGATATGATCTAGATGTAGATTCGATTAATGCCTGTTACAAGAGTGAATTAGTAGAAAAAGCACTCGAAGGAATAGAAGATCTCCGTTGTTGGACTGGACACAACATCCAAGGAGGAATTGAAAATCAATGGGATATTAATCTTGAACGTGGTGAGTACCATAATGATTTAGAAGTAATTCAAGATGAGTTTGAGCAGAATTGAAGAATTCATCTCGACTCTTTCGAGTTCTTCCACGCTCATGTTAGATTTCACCTTGTAGAGATTCAAGATCTTCTCGAGGACACCGTCGACACTTAATTTCGCACAGATAATCTAGTTTTATTGCAAGAACACACAGATAAAAATGACATAATAGATCAAATATCTTTAAATTAGAGTTTACATAGAAGGCAAATATCGCAAGAATCTTAAATGCATTGAGTGTTTCATCTCCGCATGTTCCGCATTTGAAATTTCTAGCTGTTGCATAGTTATTCTCGATATCACAGCTTTCGCAAAGTGGTCCAATGTGTCCAGTTGCGCATGTTGAATTAGTTGTTCCTCCTAGACAATTCGATAGGTCATTGCTGCATTCTAAAATCTAATCTGATTAATCACTGATTCTCCAGTAGCCAGGGTTGAGTTCGAGTTTATTTCCACCAGGACAGTAGGCATTGGAGGAGCATTTAACACAATCTTGAATTGGGTTTGAAAGATTCGGATATTCCAGTGAATACGATCCTGAAGGACACGCATAGCATTAGTAATATGAAATAGAATCTTAAACCACTTATTTAAACACTTCCCCTTGAACACAATTTCGTAGAGTTGTCTAAAGTATGATTCTATATGCATTCGAGGAATCAGCCTCTATCGAAGAAGAAGACACTTGCAATTCAATGCGTGTTCCAGGTACACCTGTGATTACCAATCCAGTTACGTTAAAATATTGATTTCCCAGTAAATAATCAGTTGTTGAAGAAGTAATAACAAAATTCGAAGATAAAGTTGTATTTTTGGTAATCGCTAGAATTATCGATGACCCCACAGCTTCAGCGTAAGAGCCATCAATTGGGTTGTTATTCTCATCAAGAAGATTGAAAATAAGATTCGGCAAGGCTACTCCACTGACTTGATCTTCTAGAATAATAACAGTCTCCCCGTTTGAGTTAGTTTGAATCAAGTATTCAAATGTCTTTTCTTGGGTGCTGAGAACTTCATTTAGCTTCAGTTTCCTTGGATAAGAGAATATATCCTCACCAAACGAGATTTCTTTATCAAAAAACCAAAACATAACAAAGCAATTAATCCTAACAGTTTATTCATCTTGTTATTTTCATTACTTGCAGTGTTATCCACAATCGCTGTGTCTGATGAAATATATGGCTTGCTTCCTTAGTAGTAGATACCTCCTCCTAGTGTTTCCGCTGAATTGTACGAGATTGATGTCCCGTAAAAATACCATAAATACTCAGGTACTGTTGGATCAAGCAAGAATTCAAAATACGCTCCACCTCCTTTCGACGCTGAATTGTAGTCAACATGAGAGTCATACATACTAACAGCATATGTGTTTGTATCTGTGTACATTGCGAGTCCTCCACCGTTTCCTTAGTCAGCTGTATTGTGAGTAATATCAGTGTTTTTGATGGTGATATTCTTGCTTAAATTCACAATGCCTATTGCACCACCATTCTCATAGCAGTAGTTATCAGTGAAAGTAGAAGATTCGATGCTTCCACCAGAGTTTAGTATGAGTAATCCACCTCCAAGACACAGAGATGAACTGCAGGTTATGTCTTATACGATTACTTGAGTTAAAGCAAAGGAGGATTTGGATTGGAAGATCAGAGCACTAAAAGCAGAGCTCGTGAGTGCTGCAATACTAGTAGACGCTAATATACGGTTATTCTAAGTGATATACTTGGAATTCGTAAAGTTTGAAGCAGTTATGGAGATCGTCGAAGCAGACGAAACAAGAAATCCAGAATTCCCAAACTCGTTTGAAGTAAACAATGAATTCGCAATGGTGACAGTGCTTGAACTCGCTTAGAGGAAGACAATGCTAGAAAATTCTGAAGACATGCTAGGGTCGATTGTGTGACCAGATATTACTAAGAAATCAGCCTCTAAAGCAGACGAAATCATAGATAAATACTCGCCTATACCAGAGAAGCTCGAAAGGAAAGACTAAACATTCTAATCCAGATTTGTATCACTTGAATTATTACTCGATGACTCAAGCTTGGTCAATGAGACTTTTGAATTCTCTGCATAAATCAGCCCACCTTATATTGAGAATATATTAGCAGATTAGCAGGATTCCATTGTCACTACTGGCAACACTGCAGAATATGCAGATTTACTGCTCGTTTAAATCAAAAAAGATACATACACTGCTCCTCCATAACTCGCTGCAATATCTCTGAAGAAACAAGAAGTAAAACTCAGGTTAGTGGAGTTCAACACTTAGGCTATGTAGACTGCACCACCATACTAGGATCCCAAGATTTGAGTGAAATTGCATGATGTGAATTCATACACCGCGCTGATCTTGCTAGGTGTGAGGGACACTGCTGCTCCATTCTACCCTCTGCTCTTAGCAAAAGTATTATTCAACGCAGATAGAAGGTTAGATTATATTTCTAAGAAACCACCTCCATAGTATGCATCTGGGAAATCAAAATTGTTATTGTTGAAGCTACTATCTGTGAGAGTTATGTTCTTGGTATTCAAATATGCAGCTGCCTAAACAAACAAAAACAAACAGAAGTGTGAGTGAAAATAACATAAATAATTACAGATGGCGAGGAATTCTAGATATTCTTGAAATCAGTGGAGTCAATGAATAAAACAGAAAACGGTGCTTCGATCAAAACACATGAAGCTTAGCTGTAGAAGATTTTCTAAGGTGTCGCAAATTCAATATCGGTGAAGGATGATTCTGTGATGTTGATCAGCAGCAATTAAAGTGAATTTATGTAGATCTGAGAGGATTTAAAAAAGGAATTCTCCGTTTCAAGATAAATATCCTTGAAGACTGTGTTGACTACAGTGAAAGAACCATCATATGTAGAGGTACTTGAAACGTATTCATCTGAAGAACCTTGGACTAAGTAACTGTTGTAGACGGATTTGTTTTCGAAAATGGAATTAGCTAATGTGAAGTTAAGGGTCTTGAAATTAGATAACTAAATGCAGCTCTAATCGCGAACAGAGTTATCGGCAATAGTGTTCGAACATGTCAGTTTATTAACATCTAGTGTCAGTGTGTGAGCGGAGTAGATCAAAGTTAAGATGTTGTCCATGGAAGTCACACTGTATATCGTAGCTTGAGTTACTTTGTCCAATGTGAATAAATAATAAAGTTAAACACTTTAGATCTCATCGGATGTTGTTGTATCGGCTACTGGACAATTTGAAGCTAAGAACAAAGAGTAGGAGCATACTAATTTAGTATTGGAGGACATAGTTGAGTTAGATAGGGTAAAAATTGATGCCGTGGAAAGGTACGAGGTTAGCAACCCATCAAAGAGAACACCTGGCGATGAAGAGGTAGTCGACGAAGAAGAAGAATCAACTAAGAATGTATTGGAGATATAATTCGTGTTATTCAGATTATATGTCATGTAACTGGTGTACAAGTTCAAACCTTATGAAGGAAAATAAAGAGGCAATTATTTTAAAAATTTAGATAATTAATTGTACCTTAGATAGTTGTTTTAGCGAACACATTCGATTTGAATGTGACATTGTCGAAGGTAGCGAATTACGCTGTGATGAAATACGGAGACTACTAGATAGCTGCGTTTGATGCAACTATATTGTTTGAGTCGAATACTGTGTTTAGCATATTCAATGTTAAGGATTTGGAGGAATAGAGGAAGTTCGAGTCTATGAAGGAGTTAGAAGAGAACACGGAGGAATTGAAAGTGATTATGTAATTGCTAGCTTCGATGTTGAACAGAGAGAGAACACTAGAAAATGTCTGGGAATCTATAGTGAGATTGGAAATGGCCATCTCAGTTCCAGATGAAATCTATGCATACCGATAGATTGAAGTAGCAGATGCACTGAGGGTTTGTATGTATTTCATAAATTCATCAAAAATAATCAGAAAAATAAGGGGATATTTCTATGTGATTACCTGGACAAAGAAACTACGATTCCATCTAGAATGAAATATCGATTGCTGACGATAAATAGATACTACACAGAAGACGATGATGACGAAGAGAATTTCATAATAAAATTCAATTTCTTTAACTCCACTAACTGATAGTATTTTAGTTATAAAGTATCAACTTTATTCACTGTTGCTATGCTAGTTGTTGCAGTGATGTCAGCTAAGGAAAGATCGACTGCTTAGATAATTAGATTCACACCGTAAGAAGAAAAGAAGCTGGTGTTTGCTGTGTAAATTAAATCTAAAAGGAAGTATCTGTCGATGATATTAACTATGCTGTTTGCGTTTAAGTTGATTATGTAGTTTATTTGGAATATCGGTGCGTTGGAAATGATTGATTTGAGACCGAAAAATAAGCCATCCAATAATTCGATTCTTTATTGATCTGTGTCGGAGAATATATCTGCCATCGTGCTTGAAGAATTTTATGATATTGTTGCTGTGTGGGAGCAGGATTATTCCTAACATTGATTGAAAAGGCAGTTTCTGAGGCGAACACTGTTCAAAAAGGATTAAAAGAGAAATTGCATTGGTTGGAGTATTCCTCAAAGGAATAAAATAAAATAAGTAACTTATTCTGCTTAAATACCTTTGAAAATAGGAGTTATATTTGATTTTGAGGAGATAGTATTCAGAGGATACTTTAAATGAGAATAATTACGCACTGTTGGATTGAATTATTGAATTATCAGTATCAGTGAAAGTAGCTTGCAAGGATAGTGAGTAGGTTATTGGAGATATATTGTAGACTTTTGTGTAAGGCCTGATGTAGAGAATGATAGCATTTGGAGCAACGAATGTAAAGGAAGAGATAATATTTGGCATGGCGTCATTGACTGAGGTAGAAAGAGTCAAGGAAAGAAGAGACAATGATAGATTTGAAGTAGTTTTCCAATTTGCATCAAATGAAAGAATGGCCGTGGAAGTAGTTAATAAATTTTGGATCATGAACTAGAGGAGGATCTAAGATTGCTCAGGAAAGAAATATGCTGATAAATAATTATTGATCAAGGTTATTGTGCTGTTTACTTGCTACAGTAATGGTAGTAAATCAGAACTTTTCACTTCCAGATATTATAAACTCATTGTATTTCCAGATTCATTTGAACCTGAAACTCCAACGAAGATAATTAATTCTGCGAATAGAACCACTAAACTCTAAGTGGTTGCATGGAAATCGCATGACAAATAAGTGTATGTCTTTGAACTCATCTTCCAAGACACCAATTAAGTGCTTAACACAGGAGAACCATAGCTATTGTAGAAAAACACATTAAGGTTATACTATGTTGTGGAATCTGAATCTAAAATAGAAGTTTGCGTGCTGCCATAATCTTCACCGTCAGTGGAAGTACAGTAATTGCTGAAGATAAACGACTACGTTAAGAAGATAACCCCTGCGTATTGCGCTGATTGAATTGTCATTGTTTTTATACTATAAATTTCTAAAATAGCCTTATTAACGGAAGCTAAATCCAGAAGAATTGAGGAATTCTAGTTAGAAGATGAATCCACGAATGCAACAGAGTAGACATTTAGAATAATTGCAGCATCCGCATCTTGCACTGCTGGACATGCTAAGCTTTCTTTAGGAAACAAGATAATCAAAGAAGGATTCTTGAGCAGACCGAAAACAGATGATTAAGTGAGGATTACAAGATCTTGAGAAATAAAAGCTGGGCTGATCTAGATTATCCATGAAGATGAAGAAATGAAGGATTAGGATTGGATATTGTAGGTGGAAAAGAGTACTGATGAGACGACCATATCGTTATCAAGATAACTACCAAGAACCTAGATAGTATCAGATGAACTAGAATAAAGAATATCATATATGGTTTAGTAGCCTAGAAAGAAAAAGGGAAAATATTTAAATAAAAGAGAGAGAGGGGGAAAAATATTAAAATGATAAACCTGGAAATGATTGGGAGAACAAAGGAGAAACTGCATTGGTTGAGGAAGTAGCTGTTGCAGTAGCTGATGAAATATAAGAACTTACATCGATTCTAGTGACTGTCCCACTTGAGAATCCAACAAGTAACTATGTGTTAGATGGGATATCGATGGAGGTCACTTATGTGATTGTCTCTGAAGACCCCGTTATGGTGAGTTTGGTTGCGCCAGAAATTGAGTAATTATTCGCTATGAATTCGGAGAGTTTGTAGATGAAAATCTGATTCTATATATCCACGAAAACGATGTAGAAAGCAGCATCGAATGAAACCATCTTCATTAGAAAAATATAGTTTGTCGAGCCTAATGAATTATTAACAAAAATAAAGATTAGATTTATTTTCAAGAAATGTAATAGCAATTAATATCCAACAGAAGAAATAATTAATGATAACATTATTTAAGTTTTATTACTGAGTTTTGTAAGAAGCAATGGCTAAGAGAGCATAGAGTCGAGAGAGAAATCTGGAGAAGATGTATAAGAGTGTTAAAGCAACTTAAGGTTATAGAAACCTAGCGAATATTTCGTTGAAGGAATTGAACCTGCAACACTATTATCAGCACCATATTAAATAGCAAGTATGTTACTCCCAGTCAAATACACAAAGGATATCACGGAGCTACTAACAGTGGTTCCTGCCCAATATGCATAAGAATATTTATTTGTATTCTTATTGGAAAAAGTACACGCAAAAATCTCGCTGGCTGGTGAGAATCCAATGATAATGTGAATAGGAGTTGAAGAACCTGCAACACCAACAACATTCTAAGCGAAATGAAACCGGGTAGGCTGCTACATTGATGGATAACTATCTGTATCAATATACGCTGGGGAGGACATAAAAAATTCAAATGATTATTAAAAAAGGAGAAAGAGATAAAAAATAAATTTATGCTAAAATTAATAAAAGCTATGAAATTTTTGAAGTTTCTTGGATCTTGCTTAAAAGCTTTCCAATCAATACGCAAGAATTTTCTAATCTTCTATTTAAAAAATATTCTTTTTGTAACATACCATCTAGAATTGAGGACATAGTGCGATCGTCGTTGATTTTATTGATCGTTGTTGTGTAATATGATTTATCACTTTAGACGAGGAAAACTTGAGTTGACGTTGAAGCATCCACTGT
>Ga0302271_10002413_pt1 | contig 16878 bp, 15 predicted proteins | sample III_Bog_N1_1_FD_198767 | JGI IMG/M metagenome (GOLD analysis project Ga0302271, IMG submission 198767) | Peat permafrost microbial communities from Stordalen Mire near Abisko, Sweden - III_Bog_N1_1 | ecosystem: Environmental > Terrestrial > Soil > Wetlands > Peat | place: Sweden: Abisko...
AGGATCTAACATAATGTCGTCATAAATCAGTTTATCACTGAATCCAGCTTCTTCGGCATCGGCACGGTCACATGAGTAAACAACCTTTTTGATTCCTGACCAGTAAATTGCACCAAGACACATGGGGCATGGTTCACATGAGGTATACAAAGTACAATCATTCAACTCATGTGACTTTAGAACCAAGGATGCCTGCCTGATAGCAAGTATTTCAGCATGAGCTGTTGGATCATTATTCAAAACAACCCTGTTACAGGCTTCAGAGATAATTTTATTATCTTTTACTATGATTGCACCAAAGGGTCCTCCTCCAACATTAATACCATTTGAGGCAATTTCAATTGCTTTTGAAAGAAATATTCTGTCTTTTTCCATTTATGCTGAATAATGAGTGTCAAATTATATTGTTATAGCCCTTTGCGTTCCTTTGTGATGAACTTTGTGTTCCTTAGTGTTAAAAGAAATTTAACCACAAAGGTGCACAAAGTCCCGATACCTATCGGGATGCACGAAGGCTCACAAAGAATCTTAATTCAGGAATAATAAAACATCACCTTTTTTATTATTACAAGAGGTAAAATTAACCTACTTTCGCATAACAAAAATAAAATCTATACAGATTTCTTTTTTTTTAGGAAATATATTGTATTTTTGCAGACCCCAAAATAATGGGGTAATTACATTAAATATAAGTGTATCAATTAAAAAATAAGAACTAGTGAACACCTTAAGTTATAAAACAGTTTCGGCAAATAAAGCTACTGTAAACAAGGAGTGGGTAATTATTGATGCTGAAGGCAAGGTTCTTGGAAGGCTTGCATCAGTTGTTGCCTCAATGCTCAGAGGAAAGCACAAAACGGATTTTACTCCTCATGTTGATTGTGGTGACAACGTAGTTGTTATCAATGCCGAAAAGATCGACCTGACTGGTGAAAAGTGGTCAGATAAAGTATATGTAAGGCATACTGGTTTCCCGGGAGGGCAGAGATTTACAACTGCTGAAGCCCTTTTGAAAAAGAATCCAATCGGATTGGTTGAGAAAGCTGTAAAAGGCATGTTGCCCAAAAACAGGCTTGGAAGTGCGCTTTACAGAAATTTACATGTTTATGCCGGAACAGAACATCCGCATGAAGCACAGAAACCTAAAAAAATTGAAATTTAAAAAATATTAAGCAACAGATATGGAAACCATCAATGCTCTTGGAAGAAGGAAGGCAGCTGTAGCCCGCGTATATTTAAGCGATGGCAAAGGTAAAATTACTGTCAATGGCAGGGATTATAAAGAATATTTCGGCGCTGAAACACTTCAATATGTTGTTACGCAGCCGCTTGTTCTCATGAATGCTGTTGACAAGTATGATATCAATGTCAATCTCGATGGTGGTGGAGTAAAAGGACAGGCTGAAGCTCTCCGTCTGGGAATTACAAGAGCTCTTATCATGATTGATGCTGAATGCAAATCCAAGCTTAAGGCTGAAGGATTTGTCACACGCGACCCGCGTGAAGTTGAAAGGAAAAAACCCGGTCAGCCAAAAGCACGCAGGAGATTCCAGTTCAGTAAACGTTAGAAATTATAATAGTCAGTCGCAATAGATGCAAGTTTAGTATCTAAATTGTAAAGACTTCCTTAACTGGAGCTACTTTGCAATTGATTGAAAGAATGTAAACTTAAAAAACCAAAAAATGCCAAGAACAAATTTCAAAGAATTACTCGATGCCGGTGTGCATTTCGGACACCTTAAAAGAAAATGGAATCCAGCTATGGCTCCTTATATATTTATGGAGCGTAACGGTATTCACATTATTGATCTGGAGAAAACAGCAGTAAAAATTGATGAGGCAGCTTCAGCAATGAAACATATTGCCAAATCAGGTAAGAAAGTACTGTTTGTTGCTACAAAGAAACAGGCAAAAGAGATCGTTGCCGAAAAAGTAAAAGCGGTTAATATGCCATATGTGACAGAACGCTGGCCAGGAGGTATGCTTACGAACTTTCCGACTATCCGTAAGGCCGTGAAAAAAATGTCATCCATCGACAAGATGGCTACAGACGGAACCTTTTTGAACCTTTCAAAACGTGAGAGATTACAGGTTACACGGCAGAGGGCAAAACTTGAAAAAACTCTTGGAAGCATAATAGATCTTACCAGACTGCCATCAGCACTTTTTATTGTCGATGTTTCCAAAGAACACATTGCAGTCAGAGAAGCAAAAAGACTCGGAATTCCGGTTTTTGCTATGGTTGATACCAATTCTGATCCTTCAGATATTGAATTTCCGATTCCAGCAAACGATGATGCATCAAAGTCTATTTCATTAATTATCGGAATCCTTTGCCAGGCAATTGAGGAAGGTCTGAATGAGAGGAAAATTGAAAAAGATAAAGAGCCTCAGCAGAAAGATAAGAAAATAATGAGGAGAGAACTTGAAACCAAAGATATTCCTGCTGCAATTATCGAAGCAATCGTTGAAGAAGAGGAAGAGGTTGAGGTTGATGATGATGTTATAGACGAGTCCGAAGAAGATGAAGACATCGTTAAAGTATCTGATGAAACAGAAGAAGAGTTGTAAAAAATAATATTTGTAATTATATAAAGATATTCCTATGGCTGCTATAAATGCTGCTGATGTTGCTAAATTAAGAAGAGTTACCCTTGCAGGAATGATGGACTGTAAAAAGGCTCTTGAAGAATCTGAAGGCAACTTTGATAAAGCAATCGAAATAATTCGTAAAAAAGGACAGGCAGTTGCAAATAAACGTGCCGACAGAGATGCCACAGAAGGTGTTGTATTCTCAAAAGTGAATCCCGAAGGGAAAATGGGAGCTATTGTCGTTCTTAACAGTGAGACTGATTTTGTCGCAAAAAATGCAGATTTTATTGCATTTGCCACCAAAATTCTCGATCTCGCACTCGCTAAAAAACCAGCTGATCTTGAAGAACTTAAATCTCTCCCACTCGATGGCGGTACTGTTTCTTCAAAGATCGTTGAGTATTTAGGTATCATTGGTGAAAAAGTAGAACTTTCATATTATGAAAAAATCGAAGCACCACATGTTCAGGCCTATATTCATCCGGGTAATAAACTTGCAACACTTGTTGGTTTCACGAATTCAGGAATTGACATTCAGGTTTATAAGGATGTTGCTATGCAGATTGCCGCAATGAACCCAGTTGCTATCGATAAAGATTTTGTAAAACCTGAGACAATAGCACAGGAGATCGAAATTGGAAAAGAACAGGCAAGACGCGACGGGAAACCTGAAGAGATGCTTGAGAAGATCGCACAGGGTAAACTTGCTAAATTCTTCAAGGAAAGCACACTTCTCAATCAGGATTTCGTAAAGGATAACAAGATGACTATCAAACAGTATCTTCAATCTGCCAGTAAGGACCTTACAGTAACCGATTTCAAACGCTATTCATTAAATTTATAATACGTAGGTTCATAATTCAATATCAGGTGGCGCTTCAGGGTGCCACTTTTTTTATGCATTTTATGCAAGCATAGTTACAAACTACGCTTAACTTTGGTATCTCTATACTACAACTGAGTTTTCTGGTATCCAGGATGGTTTTTTTTCAAAACGATATTTCAGAGCATTAGTTTAATTCAATTAGTTTTATATATTTGTTAATACAAATCATAAAGTAAATTCCTAATACATAACAAAAAAACCCCACTAAATGAAAGAACAATCAAATAGCAATTTACGGATGGGTATGACCCTAATGTTAATGATCTTTTTTATTTTCGGATTCATTACCAATTTCAACATTGCATTAAAAGATCAGGTTCAGGCGACCTTTCACCTGAGCAACTTCATGGCAAACCTTGTCAATGGAGTATTCTTTTTCGCATATTTTGCATTTTCATTTGTATGCGGAAAAATTATTAAGAAAACAGGCTATAAAATGGGACTTATAATCGGTTTACTCCTTATAAGTATAGGTAGCTTTTTATTCTATCCTGCTGTAGCTGTACCTTCATATGCACTTTTCCTTTGTGCAGTTTTTGTGATGGCAACCGGAGTGGTTTTTCTTCAGACAGCTGCAAATCCTTATGTTGCAGCACTTGGTTCACAGGAAACAGCTTCATCAAGGCTTAACCTGGCGCAGGCATTGAACGGATTAGCCACAACTGTCGCTCCTTTTGTCGTTGGAATTTTAGTTCTTACACCTGCTGCCATTGCAATGGGACCAACCGCTGTACAGACTCCATTCCTTATAATCGGAGGAATTGTATTATTGATTGCATTAGCTATTTACTTCATGAAACTTCCTGAAATAATTGGCGGGGAGGAAGTAGTTGGAAGGAAGAGTATCTGGAAGCATACCCATGTTTTATTAGGCGCTCTTGCAATTTTCTTTTATGTTGGTGCTGAAGTTGGTATTTCGACAGCAGTAGTTCCATATTTAAGAGAGAGTAAATGGGCTATTGGTGAAGCTGCCAAATTAGCTGCAATGTATTGGGGTGGTGCTATGGTTGGTCGTTTCCTTGGATCTATTAACCTAAGCGCGATGGAACAAAAAAAGAAATTCATGTACTCAGGCGCTGTAATTGTACTGGCATTTTTCGTAGGCTGGTTAGTAACAAGCAGTCAGATAAAAGAAGGCGCTTTTGTTTTCAATTCTCAGCCGGTAAACGGCCTTATATTCCTGGGTATTGCTATTGTTAACTTCCTGGCAATGACCTTCTCAAAAGGGAAAACAAATGTTATGCTTGGGGTATTCGCTATTATTGCGGCAGTTTTAGTATTTTCTGCAACAGTTCTTGGTGCCAGTGTTGGTATCTGGGCACTTCTTTCAATAGGTTTCTTTAACTCAATTATGTTCCCGAATATTTTTGCACTTGGAGTTAAAGACCTTGACAATTTTGAGATGCCAATGGCTTCGGGTATTATTAATACTATGATCGTAGGCGGATCAGTTATTCCGTTGATAATGGGTTATTTCACCGACAGTATCAGCGTTCGCGCTGCTCTTCTGGTGCCTCTTGTTTCTTATCTCTACATTGTCTTCTTTTCATTTAAGGGAAGCAAAATCAGATAGTCTGAATAAAATATTGATGGATTTAAAAAGCAGCCATAAACAGTAATTATTATGTAAAATTCTGTTTATGGCTGTATATTCTGAATAATGCGTTACTAATTTAAAAAAATATTAAAATGAAAAAGGTATCAATTGGAATTGATATAGGTGGAACAAATACTGCAATCGGAGTAGTTGACAGCGAAGGCAATGTGCTTTATGAAAGAAAACCACAGATGCCAACTCCGCAGAAACTGGAAAACCCCCATATGACTCAGGCTGTGTCTGATGCATTAGTAAGCAAATACGTAAGCGATCTTACTGCAGAGATTAAAAAAGCCATTGAAGTTGTAAAACAGATAAATCCCCAGATAGAAGTCATTGGTATTGGTATTGGTGCACCAAATGCAAATTACTACACTGGAACTATCGAATACGCTCCGAATCTGCCTTTTGTGGGTGTTGTTAATTTTGCTTCACTCATACATAAAAATTTCCCGGAAGTTAAATTTGTTAAATTGACAAATGATGCCAATGCGGCTGCTCTTGGGGAGATGATATATGGTGGGGCAAAGGGGATGAAAAATTTTGCAATGATGACTATCGGCACCGGACTTGGCAGCGGCCTGATTGTTAATGGTGATCTGGTTTACGGGTCAGATGGTTTTGCAGGCGAATGCGGACATGTAACCGTTGTTCCTGAAGGACGTCTCTGCGGTTGTGGAGGTCATGGCCATCTTGAGGCCTATTGCTCTGCTACAGGTATCAAACGCACTGTTTACGAACTCCTCGCGAAATACAATCCATCAGAAAGCCCGCTTTTGAATATCCCGATGAGCGAAATGTCATCAAAAATTGTTTTTGATGCTGCTGAAAAAGGTGATTCTATTGCCAAAGAGGTCTTCCTGATAACAGGGGAGATCCTTGGACGTGCTTTAGCTGATACTGTTCACTATCTGAGCCCGGAAGCAATATTTCTTTTCGGAGGTGCAGCAGCAGCAGGTGATTACATTCTTAAACCTACAAAAGAGAGTATGGAACGTCACCTGATGCCTGTCTTCCGTAATAAAGTCAAAATCCTTTTTTCAGAGCTTAAAGAGAGTTCAGCAGCCATTCTTGGAGCAAGTGCTCTCGTATGGAAGGAGATTGAAAAAAACAAATAGCGGATCATTTCTCATGATAGAGAAGATCAAATTATAAAGAACATCCCCGGTCAATCACATTTTGACCGGGGATTTGTTTAACCGCAAAGCACATAAAGGCCACCTTAGCTAAAGCTACGGTGGCTAAAAACGCAAAGTACGCAAAGCAAAAACACTGTAATTCTATTCTTTGCGTTCTTGGGATTTGGAACTTTGCGAACTCTGCGGTTAATGGATTTCGGCTTTTGAGTCAACTCCTGCAAGAAACAAAGTGATCTCTCATCTATAATTAGGTATCTCTTTATATTTACATGCAGATTTATTACTTTCGTTGCACTAAAAACCAGATCATCATGCAATATTCCAGAATTCTATTGAAACTAAGCGGCGAATCGTTGGCCGGAAAAGGGAACCAGGGAATTAGCGATTCCGTTCTTGTAGAATATGCAAAACAGGTAATTGAAGTCGTTGAGAAAGGTTGTGAAGTAGCAATAGTTGTTGGCGGCGGAAATATATTTCGTGGACTGAGTGGAACAAAATCAGGTTTTGACCGGGTAAGAGGCGATCAGATGGGGATGTTGGCTACAATAATAAACAGCCTTGCCCTTGAGAGTGTAATAAGCAGGCTTGGTGCCAGAGCTAAGGTCTTCACTTCAATCAGGATGGAGCCGGTAGGTGAACTGTATAACAGTGACAAAGTAATTGAATCGATGAAAAACCAAACAGCTTGCATTCTTGCAGGAGGCACAGGAAATCCATTCTTTACTACTGATACTGCTGCTGCCCTCAGAGCAGTAGAAATCAGAGCAAATGTTCTGTTGAAAGGTACAAGAGTTGATGGAGTATATACATCCGATCCTGAAAAAGACCCAAATGCTGAAAAATTTGATAAAATTTCGTTTGAAGAGGTAATAAACAGACAGCTTAAAGTAATGGATTCCACCGCTTTTACAATGTGCAGGGATAACAATATGCCACTTATAGTTTTTGATATGAATAAACCTGGAAATCTCATTAAATTGATTGATGGAGATAAAATCGGGACTATTGTCTGCAATTGAACACGCCATTGCTATTCCGCCTATTTTACTATTTTTGTTGTACAACTCTCTAACCTGAACCATATGAACGAAGAAACTGAACTTATCACAGAAGAGACCAGGGAAAGAATGGAAAAAGCCCTTGAACACCTTGAACATGAACTTGCCCGTCTTCGTGCCGGAAGATCTAATCCTGCTCTACTCGACGGCATTACAGTCGACTACTATGGAGTTAATTCACCCTTGACCCAGGTATCTAATATTAATACACCCGATCCGAAAACTATTCTTATTCAACCCTGGGAAAAAAATATGCTCGGAACGATTGAAAAAGCAATTATGGCTGCAAATATTGGACTTACTCCGGTAAACAATGGTGAACTTATACGTATTAATATACCTCCCCTGACTGAAGAAAGAAGACATCAGCTTGTTAAACAGGTCAGAAACGAAGGTGAAACAGCTAAGATAAGTATCCGTACTGCTAGAAAATGGGCAAATGATGAATTGAAGCAGTTACTTAAGGACGGGTTACCTGAAGATCTTGAAAAAGAAGCTGTTGATATAGTCCAGGAAATGACACATTCATATAATACAAAAATAGATAAGGTAATGGCAATGAAAGAGAAGGATGTTATGACGGTGTAGTATTTCCTAACCCCCTCGCCCTTCGGGCACTCCCCCTTTGCAGGGGGAGAAAATTAGAAATCTAATTAATATACGTGAATTTTCGCCCCTTATAGGGGAGATGTCGCGAAGCGACAGAGGGGTCCTTTTAATTAATACTTTACTCCTCTCAATCCCGAAGTACAATTCCTGCACATTTCTATCATATAACGACCCGATAGAATACTTTTCCTGAACATTTTGTATTTAGGTCCGTCCCAGATATCTCTGAAAGAATCATTATTAAGGTCACCCATTACATACTCTGCGTTTTTATCAAAACAGCAAGGAACAACTTTACCATCCCAGGTAATCACAGGATTAAACCAGAGTCTTGCACACCTGTCAGGCAAGGAACTTTTTAGTACATATTCCCCTTCTTTAATTTTGTATCTCCTGAATCGTCTGACTGATGGCTGCCATGAACCGATGTCCTCTTTTTCAAGAATTTGCATCGATTTCAGTTCGACAGAAGCATGAACACTTTTAGCTAATTGTCTTATTTGTGGTATCTGTTTCTCATTATAACTATTCACCAGAAACTGAATTTCTATTTTCAATGATGAGTTATTCTTTTTTTTTGCAGTTGCCACATTCCTGATTCCATCAATAACACTTGTCACATTCCCATTGACCCTGTAAGTAGAATAGGTTTTCTGATCGATACCATCAAGGGATACTACCAATTTATATAACCCCGATCTGACCAGCCTTTCGGAATTCTCCTCCGATAAAAAATGACCATTAGTTGAAACAATGGAATGAGTATTACGACAATTGTTTAAAAAAGAAAAAAACAAAGGATGAAGCATAGGCTCACCCTGAAAATACAGATTTACATTAAAGAGATAAGGGCTTAGTTCCCTCATGACCTTTTTAAAAAGATCAATATCCATATAGCCGCGCTTTCTTGACATACTACCAGATCCTGAGTAACAGTTCGGGCACTGCAGATTACAGTTATTCGTCAGTTCTGTGTTAATGGATATGGGCATTCCTTCTATAACTGCCTGACCCGTCACAGAACCAGTAATATATGAATATCCTGCTTTTAAAAGATTAGCAGGTTTAATAAAGCTTTCAATCATCGATTTTAATAATATAAACCAGCACAGGTGTTCAGATAACTATATAAAGTCCTCTTTTCCTTTGTGTTACTTTATGACGAACTTTGCGCCCTTTGAGGTAAAAAAATATTTAACCACGAAGTCTCTCAAAGGTCTTCACTAAGGTTCACCAAGGTTATATCTAATCCACGGTAAGATATGAAATAAATTATCATATAAATTATAGGGTAAAAGATAAGCTTACTGGTCATAGTACTGAAATGGAAAGAATACAGTATTCGAAAACAGAATGAACTTAAATTTTTAACTTAATAAATTACAGCCATGAAAACTTTTAAACACATTTCGCTTATTGCAGTAGTTCTGCTGCTGGCCGTTGGGGCCCAGACTGCATCTGCCGGGAGCCTTTCAGGTAAAAAGAAAACCACCCAACAGAATCTTATTGTAATCAAAGGTAAGGTAATTGATGCTGAAAGCAGAGCTCCACTTGTATTTGCTACTGTTGCCGTAAAAGAAACCAACGTAGCTATTGTAACTAACATCGATGGAGAATTCACTCTTAAAGTAGGTGACCTTTCAACATCAAAAACTCTTGAAGTCTCTTTTGTGGGATATAAGAATAAGGTCGTCCCTTTAAGCGAGCTAAAAGACAATGGATCCAAAAACATTATCTCTCTTGTTGCAGCCCCTATTCCCATTAAAGAGATTATTGTAAAACCGCTTGATCCGGTGAGCATTGTCGAAAAAGCCATTAGCAACATTGGCAAAAACTACGAATCGGTGCCAAATCTGATGACAGCATTCTACAGGGAGACAATAAGGAAGAACCGTACCTATGTTTCAATAGGAGAAGCCGTTGTGGAGGTCTTCAAAGCACCGTATGACAACGATCTGCGTTTCGATGGAGCGAGGATATACAAAGGAAGAAAAAGCTCTGACGTTGAAAAAATGGATACTGTTTTATTTAAACTGCAGGGCGGTCCAGTAAGCGTACTGGATCTTGATCTCGCTAAAAACTCTGAAACCGTTTTGACTAAAGAGGCTATGCAGAATTATAATTATACTCTTACCGGGGTCATTGAAATAGATAACAAACCACATTATGTAGTTGACTTCATTCAAAAACCATCAGTAGAAATGCCTTTATTCATGGGAAGTCTTTATATAGAAATGGATTCATATGCTATTACAGAAGCAGAATTTGGATTCAATCTTTCAAACAAAGAGGCTGCACAGTCAATTTTTATCAGGAAGAAACCGCTTGGTATGAAAGTAACACCTGAGATTGCATCCTACAGGACCAAATATCGTGAACAAGCAGGTAAATGGCATTTTGAATATTCCAGGGCAGAAGTCAAATTTAAAGTCAGCTGGGCTAAAAAACTCTTCAATACTTATTATACTACTATGTCAGAAATAGCCGTAACAGATCGTACTGACCAGGAAGTTATTAAATTTGCAGGAAAAGATAAAATAAAGTATAATGATGTGTTCTCAGAAAAAGTCACTGCATTTACTGATAAGGAATTCTGGGGAGATTACAATGTGATTGAACCTGACCAGAGTATTGAATCAGCTATACGCCGACTCAGCAGAAAGCTGAAATTCAGCGACAGGGAAGAAAACAAATAACAATTGATCTATGATCAGGGACACTGAGATAATACGGAGGATCCGAAATGGCGATACTGGACAGTTTGAATCGCTTTTCAGATCCTCCTATGTTTCCCTGGTACGTTACGCCAAGACGCTGATAAAAGATCATGATACTGCTGAAGAAATAGTTCAGGATCTGTTTTTCAAACTCTGGCAGGATAGGGAAAAGCTGAATATTGAAAGTTCTTTGAATGGATATCTCTTCAGGTCGGTTCACAACAGATGCCTGCACCATATTGAGCATGTCAGGGTTGTGGAGCGACATGCCGAAGAGATGTCATACCGCCAGACAGAAAGCCAGGAGAGTCCATCCGATATTCTTAATTATAAAGAACTTCAGGAAAAAGTGGCAAGAATACTTGAAAAACTCCCCGACAGATGCGGTAAAATATTTACAATGAGCAGGTTTGACGGTCTTAAATATACTGAGATTGCTGAAAAACTATCAGTTTCGATAAAAACGGTTGAAGCAAATATGGGCAGGGCTTTAAAAGAATTCAGGAAGGAATTAACACAATAATGAAAGAGATGAAAAATACAGAGACATTCACTGAAAAGGAATGGGAGGAACTGGCTTCCATGCTTTCAGAAGAAAAGGGTGAACAGAAAGATCTCCTTGACAGATTCATGGAGGGAGATACAAATGATTCAGGTAAAAAATGGAAAGATTTAAGGAATATGTATAAAAAGGATGAAATTGATGTTGATAAAGCCTGGAATAATGTTCATTCAAGGTTGATGGAAAATGGTCTAAAAACAAATGAAAGCCATGTCAGAATTAGCTTTGTGAAAACTACATTTTTCAGGATTGCAGCTGTTGCCTTGATTCTTCTGGCTCTGGGAACTGCGGCGATTTACTTGAATAATTCAGGAATTCTAATCAAAAAGATTACTGTTGTAGCATTAAATGATCAGAAGAATGTTCTGGTTTCACTTCCCGATGGAAGTAAAGTTTATCTGAACCGGAATTCTGAATTCAGCTATGGAAAGAATTTTGGCCAAAAAGGAAGGGATGTGAAACTTACCGGAGAAGCTTATTTCGAAATATCTCCCGATAAATTAAAACCATTTATAATAGATGCCGGTAAAGCCAAAGTAAAAGTAGTCGGAACATCCTTCAATGTCATTACTAACAATAATGAATCGGCAGTAGAGGTATTTGTAACCACAGGGAAAGTTATGGTGTCAGATAATTCAGGTTCGCAATCCATTCAACTTGATCCGGGTTTTGTAGGAACAATGAGTTTAAAAACTTCTGCAAAAACGATCAATAGCAATCCAAACTATCTTTCATGGAAAACCGGATACCTCGATTACAGCGGACAAAAACTAAGTATTGTATTCAGTGACCTTAAAAGAGTTTACAATATGGATATTATGGCCGATGATCCCGCAATACTTGAAAATACATGGGTTTCACCGATCGATAATCTCCCTCAGGAAACGATAATTCGTTTAATTTGTACTAGCTTTAACCTGGGTTATACAAAAGATGGCAGTGTTTATCATCTTTCAAAAAAATAACCACTTTCTGAAAAATGTCATCGTCCAATGGCAATATTAAGATAAAATTCACGGCCATTGCATTTTTATTTTTATTGATCTTCCCGCATAGGCTAGAATGCCAGCAAAGCATTCTCGACTCAATTTTCACTTTCAGAGCCGGGACGGTTAAAACAGGTAATGCCCTGAATATTATAACCCGGCAGACAGGTTACAATTTTACATACGATAGCCGCCTGATAGATCAGGAAAAGAAGACGGTTATGACATTCAAAAACACCAAACTCAGTGTAGTTCTGGATAGTGTCCTTAAGAATGATTCACTTATTTTTTCTGTAATTGATAAATATATAATTATATCACATGCAGAAAAACCCCCTTCAGTCCATGCAGATTCAACAATTGTTGGAAAAGTAAAATATATTACCGGCAAAATAGTTGATGATGAAACACTTGAACCTTTGCCTTTTGCAACAGTTGCACTTAAGAACAAGGGAAAGGGAACAGTCTCAAATAATAATGGCAATTTTGGTCTGAAAATCACTTCTGATTTTTTCAATGATACCCTTTCTGTATCATTTCTCGGATATTTAGGAAGAGAAATTCCGGTTAAGAAAGCTTTTGAAAATAATCTTACAATTTCGATGAAGAGAGAATTTATCTCCATCCCTGAGATTATTATCAAAAATCAGAATCCACAGGACATTATTTCCCATGCCCTTAAAGCGATACCTCATAATTATGGCGACACACCTGTATCAATGACGGGTTTTTACAGAGAAGGGATTCTGAAAAAATCTGAACTGCAGACGTATTCTGAAGCAATATTACAGATTTATAAGAGCGCTTACAGCGGAACACTTTACGGTGATCAGATTAAGGTTTATAAAAGCAGAAAAATTGAAAATACCGATCGCAGCGACACACTTGCAATCAGGCTGAAAGCAGGTCTGAGCACATGTCTTGAACTCGACGGGGCAAAGAATGTCTTTGATTTCCTGTCGGCACAGAGCACGGGCGATTACACATACAGGATGACTGATATCGTAACTTACGATGAGGAAACAGCATATGCTATTGATTTTGAACAACATGAAAGCATTGACCTTCCTCTTTTTAAAGGCACTATATATATTAATACCGTTGATTACGGGATACTTAATGCTGAGTTTGAAATCAACCCCAGGTTGATCCATAAAATGAAAAACTCATTTATTTCTGCCTCCTCACACGGATTTGATACCTGGCCGGTTTCTGTAAAATATTCTGTGAGTTACCGTAAAATGAATGACAGGTATTTTTTAAATCATGTAAGAGGTGATCTTGTATTCACGTCAAACCAAAAGAAGAAATTATTCCATACACAATTTAAAGTATTTTTTGAATTGGCAATTACAGAAACTGTTACAAACAATGTTGCACGGTTTGACAGGGAAGAGCTTGCCCCTGTTCATTCAATTTTCTCAAAGACTATAACGAATTATGATCCCTTGTTCTGGGGGAATCAGGACTTTCTCAGACCCGAGGACAATCTGCTTCAGGCTCTGAAAAACATGAATGTGAAACTACAGGAATTCTCCAAATAATCATTTCGGATTTCGGATTGTTTTTAAATCCGCAATCGAAAATCCGAAATCCGAAATCAATTCTAGTATTTATTGATCAGATTATATAACTCCGTGAGATCCGGAGTCAGAATTATCTCAGTACGTCTGTTCTTCTGACGGGCATCTGTAGTATTGCGGTCATCAACAGGCATATATTGACTTCTCCCAGCGGCAGTCAATCGTTTTGCATCAATTCTTGATCCTTCAAGAAGTACTCTGATAACAGTGGTAGCACGTTTTACACTCAAATCCCAGTTGTCCTTAAGCTGACTGTTTCCCGGATTATAAGGAACATTGTCAGTATGACCCTCGATTGTGACCTGAATATCAGGGTTCTTCTCGAGCACTCCTGCAAGCTTTTTTAAAGCATTTTTTCCATTTGCATCTATATCCCAGCTGGCTGATTTAAACAAGAGCTTTTCGTCGAGTGACACATACACTTTACCATTTTTCATAGTTACTGTAAGTCCATTGTTCTCAAAACCCAGGAGAGCTTCAGATACTTTGCTCTTAAGGTCCTGTACAATCTTCTTCTGAGCATCCAGAATTTTTTGAAGCTCCGCTAATTTTGCATTCCTTTTTTCCAGTTCAAAGGTAAGTTCATCGAGAGATGCCTTTTTTGTATCAAGGTTCTGCTCAAGCTGACGAAGCAGGTCCTCTTTCTTCTGAAGGTTAGCCTGGGCAGCCTGAAGCTCAGAAAGCAGCTTTTGAGTCTCTTTCACGTTTCCCTTAATCAGATCCTCCTGGGCATTCTGTAATTCGGTATACTTTGAAGATACCCTGTTATAATCCTCAACAGCTTTGTCCCGTTCACTTTGCGCTGTCGAAATCTCCAGCTTTATAGTATCCATTCCTTTTTCAAGAGAAGCGAGTTTTGCTTTAAGTTCTTTGTTTTGCATTTCAAGCCCTATGTTATCGGTTTTAAAAGCATCCCGCTCATTCATAAACTGCTTGCTTGTATCCTGCAAACTGCTGAACTTCTTTCCCGAAACACACGATAATGAAAAAATTATCAAAGAACAAAAACCCAGAATGTAAAAAATTGATCTCTTCATAACCTCAAATTGATTTATTTATAACATCTGTATTTCATAAAAATTGCATCTTCCACATCAAATACTGAAACAAAAATAAGAAAATCCCGGGTATGGTTCAGCAAACACTCAGGAATAATAATTGTTATATTTGCTGGTCATTTTTATTAACCATCTCTCAATGCACCAGGCAGAGAATTTACTCTCCAAAATATATACTCCCGAAGATCTCAGGAAACTTGATCCGGAAGACCTTGCACAGGTTAGTTCGGAACTCCGTCAGTTTATAATTGATGAGGTTTGTAATAACCCCGGCCATTTCGGAGCCAGCCTGGGCGTTGTTGAGCTTACCGTAGCGCTTCACTATGTCTTCAATACACCGTATGATAAAATTATCTGGGATGTCGGGCATCAGGCTTACGGACATAAAATACTTACCGGACGAAGAGAAAACTTCTCCACTAACAGAAAATATAAAGGAATAAGTGGTTTCCCAAAGATGGCTGAGAGCGAATATGATGCATTTGGTACAGGTCATTCCTCAACATCAATCTCAGCTGCCCTTGGGATGGCAGTTGCTGCAAGCAATAAAGGAGAGAACAGGCATGTAGTTGCTGTAATTGGCGATGGGGCTATGACAGCAGGCCAGGCTTTTGAGGGTCTCAATAATGCCGGTATCGGAAAGTCCGATATTCTGGTAATCCTTAACGATAATAAAATAGCTATCGACGCCAATGTAGGAGCCCTGAAGGAATATCTTCTGGATATCACAACCAGTAAGACTTATAACAAATTCAAGGACAAAGTCTGGAAAGTTCTTGGTCTGTTCGGGAAACTCGGACCGAATGCCCGGACTCTGGCAGCCCAGATCGAAGCCGGGGCTAAAAGCACCATTCTCGACAGAAGCAATCTTTTTGAAGGGCTCAATTTCAGATATTTCGGTCCTATTGACGGACATGATGTTCTGCACCTGGTAAGAGTTCTCGAGGACCTGAAGAGAATCCCGGGACCAAAACTACTTCATTGCCTTACTGTTAAGGGGAAGGGTTTCAAACAAGCTGAAGAGGATCAGACAGCCTTTCATGCTCCCGGCCGGTTCGACAAAATGACCGGTGAGAGAATCAGTACAACATTACCGGATGCCCCACTTGCTTTCCAGGAGGTTTTTGGGAAAACCATTCTTGAGCTGGCAGAACAAAACGATAATATAATAGGCATAACACCAGCGATGACGACAGGCAGCTCACTTAATATAATGATGAAAGAGATGCCGGAAAGAACATTTGATGTTGGTATTGCTGAACAACATGCTGTCACATTTTCTGCCGGACTTGCCAGTCAGGGGATGATACCATTCTGCAATATTTACTCATCATTTATCCAAAGGTCGTACGACCAGATAATTCACGATGTTGCCCTTCAAAATCTGCATGTTGTCTTTTGTATTGACAGAGGGGGTCTTGTCGGTGCCGATGGTGCCACCCACCACGGCTTTTTCGATATGGCATTTATGCGCAGTATTCCAAATATGGTAGTATCTGCCCCAATGGATGAGATTGAACTCAGAAATCTGATGTATACTGCACAGCTTGAGAAAAATAAGTTCCCATTTTCTATCCGTTATCCACGCGGCAGAGGAATCTTCAGTGACTGGAAAAAACCTTTTGCAGAAATTGAAATCGGGAAGGCACGTCAGATAAGCGAAGGAAATGATCTTGCGGTATTATCGATCGGTCATCCTGGCATAACTGTTGCTTCTGTGGTAACGAAACTGGCTAAAGAAAATATATCTGTCGCCCATTTTGATATGAGGTTTGTGACACCTGTTGACAAAGAAGTTCTTCATTCCGTTTTTAAAGAATTCAGGCATGTTATTACAGTTGAGGACGGAGTGCTGAAAGGAGGATTCGGAAGCGCAGTGATTGAATTTATGAGCGATAATGGATACAATGCTGAAGTCAGACGGCTGGGTATTCCCGACTATTTTGTCGAGCATGGCACTCAGGATGAGCTTTACCAGGAGTGTGGATATGATGCTGAGGGAATTGAACTGGCAATCAGGGAGATTATTTTGAAATTGAAGGGGTGACTGAGGGACTAAGGGACGAAGGGACGAAGGGACGAAGAGACAAG
>Ga0302271_10002416_pt1 | contig 16866 bp, 11 predicted proteins | sample III_Bog_N1_1_FD_198767 | JGI IMG/M metagenome (GOLD analysis project Ga0302271, IMG submission 198767) | Peat permafrost microbial communities from Stordalen Mire near Abisko, Sweden - III_Bog_N1_1 | ecosystem: Environmental > Terrestrial > Soil > Wetlands > Peat | place: Sweden: Abisko...
ACCCTCTGCTAAGGGTGGCGGCTGCAATTACTACTGAGAATACTACTTTCACCTTGCATGATATTAAGATTATTTTTGCTTAATCAAAGTTTAATTTCACACAGAATCGATTGTCTAAGATCATATTCCTAAGAAATTAATACCACTATTACCTTTAGCAATCTGGCTTTCAAATCAACAATTTTTGGCAATGTATTGGAGTAAATTTGTCAAGGTAAGTGAAAAGCAAAGATCATCTTTTGGCTTTCTCTTAGTTAGAAAAGGGCTAAATATCCGAATAATATAAGCATAAACATAATACATACTTTAAGCAGAAGAATCTCAAATTACTTAACAATTATTATTAATTGTTCTATCAACTTAAGCATCCTAAATGTGAATATCCCAACAATCTCATGATGATTTCCTTTCTGAATGTAAATAGCGGATATTTCTTGGTGAATTACTTCATTACTCTTATGAACGTTATTATTTAAGCTCTAAGCAAACACAATTCATTGTTTTTTTCAGTGATTTTGAAATAATTCTCAGCAACAGGAGATAGATACTTTACATCAATGAGTGTTTTCTTCTACATCAGCAACCTCGCAAAGTTAGCATTCTCTCTGAATCTGCACTGAATATTCTTGAGATTTTCAAACGAGCCCATCACCTTGCTCAAAAATTTAGCATTCCCGTTCTTCATGCCTTCAATATATTGTTTACCCAGTGGCAGTATCCCATCTAGTTATTTATTGTTGGGTGTGAAGATATTTCCTTGAAGTACATCATGCTTGAACTCAATGTTTAGCTTATTCCTGATCAGCTCAGCAAGCTTTCCAATCTGTTGAAACATACCGAAGGGTTTATTTTGTTTAGGCAGAAGATTTCCAGAAATTAGCTTAAACCATGATACTTTCTTCATTGAATCACTCTTGAACCAGAACGAAAAGCTAAAGAACTTCATTTAAAACATCATAATAGTTCTATTGGAGATGCCTTGCAATATCTAAATGATCTAATCCATAAGAAAAGACACTTCCTGCTCATATTTAATCGCTGCTTTTTTCATTTATGCTTAGTTTTTAGAACTCACTAGACCGTAACAAGAACTAAAGTCAAACACGAAACTATCAGGACGCACTAGCTTCATAAACAATTTCGCGAATTTCTGCATGAAAAGACAATGAAACTCCTTGGAGCTCAGCATCTTGGTGTGTTCCTTCCTTTGTTTGTCTGAAAAATGTCCTAATGGCTATGTTTTAATCTCTACACAGCTGCCTCTCTTAGCCACTATGAATCTCTAGATGTTCAGCTAGAAATCCAAAGAACTGTTTCTCTCCATCATTTCGCGTAGTATTCCTAAACCAATGCTAATTGTATCCTTTTCATAATACCCATTCTACTCTGGGTAGTAAAACTGCAAGGAAAGCAGCAGCACTTTAAGATTCGGTAAATTTAAAAGAGTGTCTCTTAGAGCGCTTTCAAACGGGAGCTGATTAAAACACCCAATTATGTCTCCGATGTCTAATTCTAACTTGAAAATACCTTCGCCTAATTTCTTTAGAGCGTTGAATATCTTATCTGTGTGCTCCCAATCAATTCCCTTGGTCAACATTAGTTTGAGATTCTGTGGTCTTTTATCCGTTAGCTCCTCGCATACTTACTCAGTAAACTGTTTATCACTGAGAGATAAGGATATTTACTTTTTCTAAGATATCCTAACATATGTTATCGATTCCGATTTGAAAAAGAAGTTCTAATCATCTCTAAACGCTTGAATGAATTCCCATTTGGTTCTATTATCAATATCCGATTGTGTTTGGCAGAGATTCATTTATATTCCTTTGATCACTACTTTTTATGAGCATAATTCTTATTTTAACTGTATTATTCGCTGTATTAGTTCTTCTGTCTCTTTTTCTGAAAACAACGATAGCTACAGAACAGTCTCTGATATCCTTAACCAATTCTTCTAAACTGTCCAATACTACTTCTATTCATTGCTACTGCTTCCAGTTGTGGAGAGTCTCTTCATCATAATATTGAATCGTTTTTCATCTTCGTTGTGATACAATTTGCATGTGTTCTATTGGTCACACTTATCTCCATTTGGACATTGCTTCTCTTTATACTTTCTGTCCTTATTGTAGTAATTCACAGGATTTAATTCTTCTTTGCAGTGCGCGTAATGACATCTATTCCCATAAAAGCATTACTTTTGTTTCATATAGTCTTTGCATAATTTAGTCTTGTTTGTTATCAAGTTTCGAGCTCTACTCCTTGTCCTTTTAGAGTTTCTTTTGATAAAGCGAGGGATGCGAGAATCTGATGAGGGACCATCAGATAAAGATGCTGCTTTAATATATGAATGTTCATCTCCTTCTAACAAATACTGCCTTCGTGATAACAAATACATTGAAATTCCTCTATTTTCCTAAATGAATGAAATGTGTTTTCAATTGAAAAGTTAATTTGTCTGAATATCTTTTATGAATTAAGAACCTAATTTAACTCTTTCTAGCTGTTTTTCTATTCCAATATTGTTTATCTCATCAGAAATAGGGAATTGGTTTTGAAACTCTTAAAGTCTGACAATCTGAATATTTTTTGAAAGACTTGTGGTTATTCTTGCTTTTAAACATAATTAAGTTCTAATGATAAAAATGAAAAAAAGAAAATCATGAAGAAATAGAGAGAGTTCTTAGATCTTTCTCTATGTCATTAACAATTTATCAGTAAATTATTGATCAAAAGGGTAATAGGTTTTTCATACCATCTAATATTAGTGAACTATTAAATTCACAATGTTAACGAGTAAATAGATAAACTGGTTCAGCTGTAGGATATCTCTTCTAATATTGTCAAGGCTCAGTTATGACAGTAATAAACATTCTTGAATTTTCTTCTTACCAAACTCAGCTTTAATTCAACATTTTTTGGATTAGACTTTAAGTGTATTAAACTAATGAATAACATTGTTATTTGTATGGAGATGCATAATTTATTTGCCCTTGTATTTTTTATGTTCTCGATTATTACTCATCATTCCTTTGCCTAATAAAGCAATCCAGATTAGATTTAAATTTCAAAAAAATCAAAAGAAAGAAAAAGTTTAAATGTGAATGGATTTATATGCCAAAAACTCAAATAAATAATATGAACCCCTAGGATATGATAATAATAGAAGGCATTTCACTGGTTTTACCATAGATACTTAACTATTTTTTCTCTAGAAGTTTAATAAATATCTTTTCATTTTTTCTTCAATTTAAAGTCTTAAATTACAATTCTCCAATCCAAAATATCCATTTTAGAAGAAGTATTATGAGTTTTTAAGCAATCCATAATTATAATTTACACTTTTTAAATCATGTAACTCTTTGTCTGATGATTCTATCCTGAAATTTAATTAATCACAATGATAAATAATTCTTGCATTTAAACACTAATCCCCAATATCTATTCAGCTTCGATAAAGGAAACAAAAAATAATGGATAATACATTACAAATGTTATTCATTTCCATCAAATATTTTTCAAAGAAATCTAAGCCTAGCTCTGCATTTGAAATCAAAGTGTTAGCTAGCGTTATTTTAAATAAATTGTCTTGCTTTTTCGAGTTAATTCAATTCAACAACAAATCAAAACAGTTTTTTCAAAAATGAAGTTTTTCCGCCTTTACAGTACCATTATGTCTATTACATTACATCTTTAAATAAACTAAAATTGCATTATTTCCCAAAATAGACAATTAATTTCCCTCCTGTGACCGCACCACACATTTTTAACAAACAAAATACAGTTAATTAAAAACTTGAAAAATATGCTTTGAATGATCCCAAATCTGTAATTTCATTATTAATATGCGGCTATCTATTTCGATGTTCAGCCTATTTAGATTTTAGATTAGCTTCGATGACTTCAGCTCTAAGAGCTACAAGATTATTGCGGGATAAGAGACATTGCTAAATTGTTCAGTGATATGAAATCAAACTCTTACTTTGTAATAAGAAAAAGATCTCAGCAACTTTTGATTTTAATAGTTCTCTCAGATTACTGATTTATTTAAAAAGGATAATTTCTGAATTTTCTTGGAGCAATTAATTACGCCCCATAAGCAACATCAGTGATATATCAATTATTTCAGATAGTTTACCTTATGAAAATTTGCTTGTAACCCACTGATGGCTTTAGTTATTAGAAATAATAAATAAATAATTAATAATTATCTTACAAACAGGAATATAAATGCAATATATTTTTACATGCATGCAATAACAAAGCTACATCACAAGCTACCAGAACATCTTAGCCTTGATTTCTTTTTTCTCAATCATCACAGAGACCATAATTTCCTTTGAAAAGAGCTTTTAGTTTGTTCTCGCTAGATTGACATGGATCAACTTAATTCTCGCTGTAATCCTCAAGAATTTCAATTCTCTGCATTCCACACCTGAGTTGTCCCAATAGACTTCCTCGAAATATCCTGGCTTTGCATTCTTTTGGGTTACCAATGCAATCTTAAATTGGTCACTCTTCGCTTTGAAGCTATTAAGCACTGTTGTCTCTGAGAAAATTGATACAAGCAGTAACTATTTTTATGCTTTCACACAGTTTATTAGTACAATAAGCCACTATTCCTTCCAGAAAGAGATAGTCTAAAAGGCTGAACAAAACGGAGGACATTGGGAGAGTGCAAGGATATTCCACTTTATGACTTGCTCCATGAATTGTATCGCTTACATTCTAATTTATCAAACCTATGACCTCGATAATCCTGTACAAAGTGCTCTTATTTTCATTGCGTTCTGCAAATTCTTGAGCATCTTGAATTCTATGATGTTGAATCACATTTCTCGAATGGTATTTGGTTCAGTTCTGATTATTAATATTGTCAGCAAGATCACTTTAGTATCCAGTAGTGATCAACTTTCTTAAAATATCTAATATTTTATGTACTTTATCCTAGCACTTCTTTCCTCTTTGATCATTCTTAACTCTGTCTGCTACATATTTACCACTAATAGACGGTTATATTAGTAACTAAGAAGTGCAAGAAACCAATTTCGCAATGAAAATATCACCCAAATGGCATAAATCGAGTAATATAAGTTAAAAGGACTGTCTGAGAAAGAGCTCTTGCAATTTAAAAAATTATACAACAATTCCTTGCAGCTGCTATCGAAAGACGCCTCAAAAGAGTTGTGTTCAATCTGCTATCAGGACATTCAAGATAACACTGAGATCTACATCCTAGACTGTTAACATATTTTTCACACAGACTGCCTTGACTTATGGTTAAAAAATAAAAACAACTGTCCCAACTGCAGATGTCAAGCTCTTCTTAAACACTCTGCTAATTCAAATCCTCAATATAGTTCAATAATAGAACCTTGATTGTATATACATATATATTTACTAGTACCTTCTTCAATAATCTTTTAAAATATTTCAAAAATGTTCAAATATTTAGAATTCACAATAGCTTTAGACATCGACAATTAACCAAAAGTCTTAACAAACCGCTGTCCAAAGTAGCTATTATGTCTTCTTTGCGATTGTAACGCTACCAATAAGGATGACTTTTCTAAAAATGGGATATGACATTGAAAGTGAAGATTTCAGGCAAACAAATTGCTGAAACGCATGATGGATTATAAAGAAAGATTATGATATTTCTGATGAATTCCTTTGTGGAGAATTCAAATTTGATTCTTCTGTTTATTACTTTTTTATTTCTGCAGTAGGCTCTTTTTAACCTGATAATCATTAATTATCTCACGAATCGAAGTAAGTAAAATCTTCTATCCGCATAAAATGAGCTTAATAAGATGAAAATTGTAAAACTAACAAGATTTTAAGATACAAAATGCATTAAGAAATGGATAAAAAAATATATAGATAGCTTTTAAATGTAATTACCTTGAAAAATTAAATAATCAAAAGAGTAAATAATATTCTAGAATAATTAGAGAAAGTTATCAACTGTCTATGTCTGTGAAAAGGAATCAACTGATTATTTATTGTCTTTAGTTAATTAGATGAGCTTATTTTTAGATTTTTAGGCTAACAAAAATAGGCTGTGAAGGATATTATGCAAGGAATAGTTTTTATCTGACATTTCAATTTCTCTCATTCATTCATAGTTTTTCTTTTTATGCATTGTTCTGAATTTAATTCCCCCTTCGTTTTTGGAAAAATAATCATACAAGCAAATGAAGTTAAATCCTTGAAATATAAAGTGTCTCCTATTTACCAAGCTAGGTAAACTCAGTTAAAGAAATACACGTAAAACAAGCAGAAATCAAAGAGAAAAGTTTTAAATTTAGCTCCAAATATTTCAGAAAATTTGAAAGTTTCTGATTATTTTGAGATTTGTATACAAATACACTTCGATATTGTTGGAGAAATGGCACATGAACTCATTTGCATTGCTGTTATTAATTCACTTCGAAAAGGTTCACTTGAAATTCATCAATTGAGATAAATAATTGCTTTTCCAATAGCATTTATCCTGCACTTACTTGTAATGCATGAACTAATTAAATTTTTCCAAAACTTAATCTTCATGTTACCCATATATTCATTTAAAACTTTACATTTGATGATTATTTCCACATAACCAAACAATTTCAGTAACTGTTAACTGTATTCAATATCAACTCAAGTTTAAGTAGGCTGAACAACTAGTTCCAATATCTCACAGTTCCCCAATTCACCATCAGATACGCCGCAAAATATCTCATCATAATTGAAACCATCACAGAAATAATCAGCAAATCGTTCACAAAGACAACCACGTAGGATGCCATAAATGCATTTGATTAAGAATAGTCTTACCCGCTAACTATGGAAAGAATCAAATAATAATAGAATCCTAGCATTCCAATACAAAAAAACGAACCTAATCCCTTTCCAACGGCTCGGATACTACTGAGAAGTTCTAATGCCTTTAAGCCAACTACTATGATGAGACTGTTGAAGATCGAAAGAACACCCATCTCTATTACATTGTACTAAGATGAGTAGACAATGCTCACAGCCAGAGAATGAATCATCCTCACATAAAAAACAGCGAATCGAAAGGGTCTAGATAGCACAGTATCCTTGATCAAGAAAATGCTGAAGAAATTGTGAAAAAATATGATTTGAATGAGCATTTTAGTTGATTTAAACTTCTTGACCTTTTACAAGTTGGCTTGAAGTTCTCGTTCTTTAGCTTGTTCTTGTTCTTTATTTTTATCATTGATATCTTTGTTTAGATCGCTGTTACAACTCCTGTTGCTATTGTTGCTCCTGATAGACTACTTGTCTGAAATTGAACACTCCGATATATAATCGTGTTCGTTCTTTGAGCTTTCTTTCAGCAGATTGTCTAATCTATCCGATGGATTTGTTGTTATTCCCTCTTCACAGTTTGGTATTTCTGGGATTGAAGACAAGCCAGTTAATAAGGTTTCCTTTTTGGTTAGAGTTGGAATAACTTCGATTTGTTGAGTGCTCTTTCGGAACAATTTCGTCTAAACATCGTTGAAAGAGCTTACCATTCCCTCAATGACTATTTAATTTGAGTGACGGTTGCGCTTCTGTCTGAGATAATCCAGTTTAATGTGGGTCTTTTCGAAATTAATTATTTCAGGATCTGATTATGATGGTATCGTCTGTGGAGATACTTTAGCAGTGGAAGCTAACTGATAGTTAATCACTTGAGCACTGCTTATTCTGCTATAGTTACCAGCTCCTATCTTATCAAGGCTCTTTCCTTTGATAACCAACCCGATAAATACTAGTGTCTTAGTGAGAAGTAACCAAAACGAGACATAACAGTAGAAATTAGTCCAATTGGAGATATTTGAGATTCCTTGCGATGAGAATGCTGTTCTTAGATTCTTATTGAGAATGAGATTCTCCAAGTCATCGATGATTGTCGTTGCAAATGGCTCGTCGCATATGCAAGAGAACTGCTTTTCTTTAGGAGAATAGTTCTCTCGGCAATTCGATGGAGTCCAGATATTATTAGACTTTTTTGATATGCAAGTCAGATTAGTTGATTTGCTGTCCTTTTATGAAAAATCTAACTTTATGAGTTTACTGACATTGGCCATGCTTCCACCTGTCTTTATCGAGGGAATCACGATAGGGTAGGTAGTCAGAGAGTCATTAGTGTATTGCTTCAATGTATTAGTGTAGTTGTAATAACTTAGGTCTTAGTAAAATGGATTCTCTTTGTATTGTGAGAACACAAGGGAGTAAATAATCGTTGTAGAATTGGAGGTACTCGCAGCTGACTCAAAGAATTTGTCTTGATTGCATAGATAGTATGCGCAGATATTCTTTTCAGTGATCAACTAGCTTTTAAGCAGTAAATTCTATCCCTGAATCTGGAACTGTCCTTCATTGGGTAAGCTGTTGGTATTCAGGAGATCTCCTATTTGCTAGACAACATTCAGCTTTAATTCGGAAATGTCCTAGGTAGCGTTGAGATAGGTTTAGATTGTGAGACTGCTGGTGATCAGGAAATAATCAGTTAGCTGCTATTTTTTTATTTCTTATTGGATTTAAGTGAACTAAGCTGGCAAAAGCGAAGTCAGAGAGTCTTGCATAAATTGTAGATTGTCTTTCTGCTAGGTTTCTGTGTAGCTTATCCCAGAAGCAATCAAGCTGTTTACAGCTTTGTCAGAAACACTCGAGAACTAAGAAGATAACGGAAGAGTGAATACAGTGGATTGTAGAGCCGAGATTATTTACACCTTCTAGGAATTAATGATATTAGATGTAAAACTAGATTTCTAGCTGAGATCTTCAGATAAAACTGATAGTTGCTGAATGTATTTCTCTTTTATTTTGCCTTAAGTTGAGAGAAACTAAGTGATAAGCGAAGAGTAAGCTGATTCAGAGATAGAAATAGAATTTACAGTGATGTTTAAAGTTTAATTAAACACAGCTTGCTTTGAGTCAATAGCAATGCCTAACAATACTAAATCGCCAGAAGGAAGCACAGTCTCAACTAAAGAACTCTATTGAATATCAGTGATTTGCTTTCTTCGTATAATCTGTGGCTTGGTTAGTTCTTGATTAAGCTCAGATTGATTATTAAAGAAGAAAAACTAATATGATATTGGAGAGTCAGTGTCTTGACATCCATCCATTGAAAGTCTAAACACTGTCGTCAGCGCTATTTGAACACTTGTGTCTGCTGTGCAGGTGAATACACAATTCTCTGGAGGGAAATTCAAAGTAAACAAGAGAATAGATATGCTCGGCATGAAGAAGTTAGGATTGTAGATTGAGAAGCGTATTTCGATGGGCAAGATGGCCCGATCGAAATTGGAGGAAATATCCCAGAGCTTGAAGCGAAGTACCACGTAATCAAATGAAATTACCCCGACTGTTTCATCGTTGTATGTAACAGTCCCCGAATAAGACAGAATATCGGTGTTCACTGAAGTATCGTAGTTTAATTTGACAATTACTTCTTCATTTAAGTTGAGCTTACTAGCAAAGGGATCAACGACTTTAATGTCCACTGAAACAGGTGGTAAATCGAACTCTTAGAAGATTACATATATTGATTGGCTGGAGGAGCGAGAGTCTTTGATTCCAGTGAAGATTAATTAAATGAGAGTATAAGGAGTGAAGGTTCTCTTGGGTATTTCAATTTCAATACTTGTAGAAAGAATCAAACTCACTGTGTTTCCATTTTTATCAATGCAAGGGTCTTTATTGATGGGATCTTGACAAGTCCAAGATGAAGTAATCAGCTAATCACTTGCTGCATTTTGAATGTCTCTGTCTCTGAGAATGCCCTTACAGAACATGTCAGTTCTATAGTCGTTTTGTCTGTTTCCTCCAAGGATCTATACAATCAGCGGAGACACACTCACATAGAATGAAAAAGTGTCATCTATTGCAACAGAGGGACCAGAGGTCATTGAAAGATGGATCTACAATGAAAAGGCATTTATTGAAACAAGAATATCAAAGTTGTAAAACAATTAAATAGAAAAAGAATAACATGTTCTATCTTCATTAGAGTGCAAAAAGCATTACATTCATTGAGTAGTTCGTGTCTTGCAGGAGAGCATATGAAGGAACAGTGAATGTGTAATAGAACTTGCTGTTGTTCATAGAAGCAAATGACAGCAGGGTAGACTGAGGCGATGAGACTAATATGTCCACATTTGAGTTCAGGTAATCTTCTTATCCGTACATGTTGCAGAATCTCAGGAGATAGTTCACTGCCACATCGAAAGAGTTAAATCTGGGGGAGGGAAGAAATGTTCAAAAAGGTATTATAATGAATTATACGAAGTACCTGTATTGAGGAGATGAAATAGTGCCGACTACATTAAGTTAAAAGGAAGTTGCTAAGGCTAGCTTGAAAGTGCATATTGTCGAGCTGCTGTATGTGTTCTTGAGTAAATAACTGACTTTGATTATTTTGGTGGTTTCTAATGGGAATGTTCCCATGGGAAGCACAAGATTCACTAATTTTTAACTGTTTGTGCTGGTAATAATCGCTTAGATATTGTTGTCGAAAGGATTAGAGCTATCGTAGTTTTAGAGCGACCAAGTGATAGTCTTGAAGCCTCTTGAACAGTCTCCTGTAAGCTTATTCAAAGAAATCACGTAATCATTGCAAGAGTTGCCATTGGAGGCATAGGTAAATTCAACAACAGGTGTCTAAGAAGGAGTTTCTTGGAAGACAATATTATTGAGGAATGTGTCGATTGGATTTGGTGGAGTTGTTGCAAAGACCAAGACGTTTGGCAGAAATGTTAGAGTATCACCATCGAATACGATAGAGGAAGTATCTGTTAAAAAGCAGTTACAAAGATTATTTGTAAAAAATATTTTGGAAGGCAATCCTATTTCATATGGGGTTTTATAAAAACAGATCATTTCCGCTTACCGAGGGTGACATTCAGCCATTTTCCTGATATTGTGCAGCTTGAAAGAGCGCTGAGAAGGTTTAAGCTTGCAGGTGAAAATACAGCAGCACAAACAGCTGGGGAATTTGTGTTTGCAGGAAAGCCACTGAGATCTAATAAAGCCTTTCCGAAATTTATTGCCATGGTCGGAGTAGAGCTGGACAAGAGGATTTCAACGACTGCTTGGTTTAAATTACTGCATTCGTAGAAACTTATCCTGTCGTCTTCAGGGTCGTTGCACACGCATCTGCCACTTAAATTCACTCTAGATGAATAACAGCTTGTACAGGAAGCTGAGTTTGTCCACTGAAAAGGAGTGCAGAGTTCACATGTTGGATAGCAAGGCTAGCAATCTGGACTTGAAAATACTGTGCACTTGCTGCATGTATAATTGGAGCTGATTTTCTAATACCCATTGGGACAGTCAGAATAGCAACTATTGCCGTAGAGGTATTAGAAATCTGCATAGCAAGAGAGACACTGCGAACTACTCGTGCCACTGCAAGTTGTGCAAGAAGAATGACATGCTTCACATTGTTGGGTGTTTGTGTTTTTATAAAATCGAATTCCACAGTCTGAAATGCATTTTGAGGTACTTGTTTGCAGGTAAAGCGATCCAGAGCAAGTTAAACAGTTAGTTGGGCTAGTCCCATTGCATGTTGTGCAACTTCCATCACAAGACAAACATTTGTTGTTGTCTGTAACTAAAGAAGGAAGATACGAACAAAAAACAATAATGGAATTTGGTTATTTGTTTCTTTATTCTCTCTTACTTACCTGTGCTTTTGAAATACCTAAGAGGACATGTAGTAGTACATGCACCATTGTAGAGGTACGCCAATCCAGAGCAAGCTGTGCATGTCGAAGCTTATCATCAACAATCACAATATTAATCTGCAAATTAAAAAATCAAATTATCATTATTGTTGTTTACCTGAACCATTGCACTAATAGCACGAGATGTTACAAGCAAGGCAAGATCCATTTGAAGCATATGTTCCTATTGGACATGGAATAACACAGAGTTTGTTGTAAAGATAGTTCCCATTTATGCAACTTAAACATCCAGAAGCATCGCAGCTAGCGCAGTTAACTGTGCACTTATTCAAAAATAAAGAGTTTCTCATGGGAAAAATGAATAAAGAAGAAATACATAAAAATAATAACCATTAAAGTACGTAATCAACAAGAAAAAATAAGTCTTAGATTCCAAAAGATTCGCTGATGGGGTTTTCGCTTAAATTTGTAGTTATTTTAATTGCTAAGGTTTTGGCCGTGTGAGTAAGGTTGAAGTCAAAAACAGCATCCATATCCTTGTACTTTACCTGCCCGCATTGCTTTGTTCCACTCACCAAGGAAAACGCAGTTGAATTCACGAGCACTGAATCAACGTACAAGTATGCGATTTCATTGCTCCAAGAATCGATCTTCACTAGAGTGTATCGAATCCTCACTGTCCAATGAGCAGCTCTAAAATAAGTTTTAAACAACCATTTCTTCAAGGCTAAATCAAGTTAACCTGTCAAATAATTATTTATTGTTTGGCTGTTTTACAGATTCAAATACGTTCCTTGTATGGAAGCTTTAGATCCAGCAAGAAAAGCTCCTCCTAATAGATGTAAGGAATGTCCACATTAGGATGTGATTGCTGTTGTATCAGAGCTTCCCTTGTTTCCCAAGAAGCCTGTTGTAGTTAAACCTAATCCGTTGACCTCGCTCTGACCAAAAGTACCAGAAGAGAGTCCATTTGCCAAATATCCTCCATCTTCAATGATAAAAACAACTCTTGTTTCATTTTAATAGTATCTTTTCTTACTTGTCAAAGAAGAAATATAGTCCACACATGTCGTAGAGTTCAGTGAAGAAGAGACAGGACACTCAAGCACACAGGATCCCATGTATAAATAATACCCTGCATTGCAAATACTGCATAGTTTATTTCCTGAACCGCATGTTTAACAGTTCGAGAAACAAGGATCAACTATGCAAACTGAATTTGAATCCATGTATCCAGCAGGACAAGTAGCAACGCAAGAGTACTAATGAGAAAAAAAGCCGCTGTTGCAAGTGCATGTGTTACCACTTTTCGTTGATTGGGATGGACATGTCAAGCATTGGCTCTTAAAGAGAAACACGACAACAAAACAAATAATCCTATGGACTTGCTCGATACAAATATAAAAATGTCTTTTACTGCAGTTGGACCATTGCAAGTCAGGCAAGAAGGATCACAAGTATCTACGTAAAGAAAGAAATGTCTGATAGCTGCTCCTTTGATAGTTTGATCTTCGTTCGTGTTTGTAATAATCCCAATGGTTACAGAACTTGCTTGGGATGTTATGTTTTTGTGATAGAGCACCAGTGAATCATAAAAACCTGATGTATTCGTTGAGCATATGTAGTGGCTTCCTGCGGAGTTCTTGGTATAGCTCCCGTATGTGACAGAATCTATTTACACTTAAACTGAATCACTCGCGTTAAGTGAAGCAAACAACAAAATGTCAAATCGCACGGAGACGCTCCAATGCGGAGGAAGACCAGAGAAGGTTTTATTGCAGTTTTCATGCAAGCCAAACATTCCTAAGAAGCTTCTAGAGCTGAAATCTTAGTACTCGCCTGTGAGACAATCATAAACTCTACTAATACTCCATGAGCTAGTTTACGCTGTTGTAAAATCATAAGCTACAAACTCCTTTGAAACTAAGTTCTCCTCTGTTCGTAGGAAAAAGATTAATGTTATCAAGAAAAGAAGTTTGAAGGTTAGTATTTATATTACTTGATAATATGAACTGTACTTCTAAAAGAAGTAAAAAAGCTAACTGCCTAATCTGCATAAAAATATCAGCTTTGATATTGTCTGTGCGTTTGTTGAATTACTTTATTTGCTCGAGTATGTGCTTTTCAGTAAGAATGTTTTAATCGATTATTAGGCTTTATCATTTCAAAAAAACAAATGCAGATAAGATAAATCAAACTGGTTTTACTTGACGCATGTGGATTCTCCTAAATCTAAAAAGAAAATCTTGCTGAATTTCAAAGTTACTCCTTCTAGACTTGGGGAAATCTCTAAATCTGATTTTAAAGAATTCTAATCATTACAATTATTACTTCAAATAACAAAAGATTTCTTTGAATTGCAAGAAGTTTTTAGCGGTATTTTAATTAAGAACTAAAAAGTAATAGAATTCTGTGTTTTTAATCTGCGGAAAGAGAGAAAATCATAGGAGTTCAGCGAATTATTGAAATTGATTTTGATATTATCTTCTTTTTTTACTCAAACTCCAAAGATAAAGTTGTCTGGAAAATCGAAATGATTGTCTTAAAATGAGCTTCTATAACTCGTTGGATTAATTAAAAAGGTTAGGAAATAGATTAATTTATTTTAATCAGTGGTTGCTTTGGGCTCTATGCCATAAGAGGAATCAAAAGATTGAGTGAGATTACCCACCAATAGAAAGTAGGGATTTTCAGACTATTTAAATCAAATTAGACGCCAATACTGATAATAGAAAGACTAATTAAAAATATTGCTTTTGATAATGAAATTATCCACCTTAATCGAGCACACAACTCTCAAAGAAGCAATAGAGTTGGGGGAGGGATGACTATCATTACTTGAAATTGATCTTGCAATTGCATCCGTTTTAGATTTATCATACATAGATAAAAGTTGCGGATTCTTTGAAAAAAAATCTAAGAGCTCTAAGAACATACCCCTTAGCAGCATTTCCATTTCTTTGATCTGATTGTTTTTGTATGTTTTTTGTTGTTGTATCAGTTACTCTTCAACTACAAAGAATGTGATAGTATTTTATGATACTTCTTGAGAATCAAAATATTATTGTTATTTATTGAATCAATAATCGAACTTTGCTAACACACATAGTATTTCAAAATTGTTTTCCTAGCTCAAAATGATTTAGTATTTAATTCCAACCTTTCTTATTTTCACATGTTTCTCCTCTTAGTTCTCTAGGATTTGTGAGATCAGAGACGGTAATCACATGAAAACCAGCATGATGCTAGAGAATATAAAATACAGAGTATTAGGGTTGGTAGTCTTCAAGAATAACTTCGAAATTAACTGATTAAGTGAGAGTAAAGCATCCCCTGCAGGGTAGTCTCTTATTCAGTTCCTTCCTGAATCTCTCTGATTAATTGGATTGGATCACTCTTGACTTCGAAAGATCTCCCTTTCTTGGCAACAGTGAGCCCAAAGATACCCAATGAAACATTCAGTCGACTTGATGATTTTTTCAGCATATCTTTCAAAAGATCTAAACAATTTCAATAGTGTCCCTCTCGTAGGACCGTTGTATTCAATTTTTCCAAACTCGAACTGTAGTTTAAGGCATTTGAGGTTATTCAATGGAAAAATAGATTCCTGCAGAGCTTTCTCAAGCTTTGGGAGATCTATGAGATCAAGGATTTTTCTAATATCCAATTCAAGCTTGAAATGAGACCTTTTTGAATCTTGGATTGATTCAAGCAACATACACATCTTTCCCCAATCATTTCAATTTGATTTCTGCTGGTTTTCTCTCTTTGATTTCATTGCAGACATCATCGACAAACTACCAGTCGTTGATGATGAAAGTAAATTGTTTCTTTTTACCTATTCTCGCATAGCTAATCTCCTTGGATTTAAAAAGGATGTCCTGGCAATCTTTCAGAGCTGTGATCAGCCTCCACTTCTCTTTGTTTAAAATATTAGAAGAACGCTGCACTAAATTAACTTCTACTCCTGAAATAGCTCCCTTTGTCTTTATATGTTCTCTTCATTTCTTAGTTCAACAATACTATCAGCAAATTGCTGTGTTTCCTTCTCAGCGAAGTAAGACCAGTATTGAAGAGTTTCTGATACCTTGAGCCATCTTTTCTTGATAGACTACTGTCTGTCTTGTGGGTTTGTTTGAGTTTGCAAATAAGGTTAATTAATTCTTCATCTAATTTAAAAGGTTCAGAGCTTACAGTCCCTCAAAATCTGCAAGCAAATTGCCTTTTAATTATCTTAGGGGCATTAGAATATTCAATTTCTTTTTGCTGTGAAAGTTTGACTCTTAGTAAAGAAGTTTTACTTGCTTACAATTATTAATATTTAAGTTATATTGATCTTTATTTCCCTCAGGTGATACTTTAACTTCTTTATGTTCTTTCAATTAATGTGACAAAATATATTTTTAAGGATTTTTAGTTTATCCTTGCAAATTACTCAATAATGAATGGACTTTCAGGGATTGCTTTTTCAAAAATATTTAAAGATTTGCATACCTTGTTTTCTTAGCATTAAAATCTGTGATGAAAGCAATTTGGTTTTAATAAAGAGATTTGAAAAGAAATGAGTTTGTGGATGAAGTTGAATTTTTTAGGTTTCTAAAATTTGCACGATTTCTTTACTAATTAAAAAATTTATTACCAGTATTTATTGCATTTCATACCCAAATAATATATTACTTCATGGTAAGAGTATTATATTGAAACTAAACCTATTTTATTGTGTTATTGGCTTTCTAACAAGCAGGTACTATTTCATTTTAATATTGGTTTCCTAACAAGCAGATAATATTAGTTTGAATAATTACCATATTATGCAACAATCATCAAGCGACCATATCTTTATTAGTAATTACTCTCAAATTGGCTCAGTATTGATTTATTGAATCGATTATTAGATCCTTCCCACAATAACAACAACAATTATTAACAATTTCATTTTAGGTCTAGCTAAAACAAAATTTGCAATAAAAACTAAGATAATAATCATTACCAAAAATATCATTGAGGAGGGAGTTGTGAAGTCTTTGAAGCAAAATTTCCATTCAAAACAAGTTTAATTGCTCGCGATAATAATCAATGAAAAATTTTCACCTTCTTACCTTCATGTCAATACAAAAATAAACAAATGTGGGCTTTCTAGCTAGTTCTGAATTAATGATTAAGGTCCAACTACTGA
>Ga0302271_10002418_pt1 | contig 16852 bp, 9 predicted proteins | sample III_Bog_N1_1_FD_198767 | JGI IMG/M metagenome (GOLD analysis project Ga0302271, IMG submission 198767) | Peat permafrost microbial communities from Stordalen Mire near Abisko, Sweden - III_Bog_N1_1 | ecosystem: Environmental > Terrestrial > Soil > Wetlands > Peat | place: Sweden: Abisko...
GAAAAGAATTTACAAACTTGAGGATTATTAAAGGGATTTTCTGTTTTTTGTTGAGATGCACAGGCAAGAAGGGATTTATCCCTGTGAATTTATCAGCAAAGCGTCGATACTTCTCCATATTCGAATGCCTGCTAGCGAAGAATCAAATATTTAGTTTTAAAGACTTCTAATTTTTTGCTTTCCCTTAATTAATCCGGGAAAGATCTCAAATTTTGATAAGAAAAAGAATATTTCCTCTTTTTTAAGAAACTAATTGACTTTTCCTTTTATTTGCTGCTAATTGAAGAGCTATTTTGCTGATAAAATCTTAGGGATTTTTAGTTCAATCATTTAATGAACAACTACTTATCATTCTTGATCATTTTTACTTGAATTCTTCTATGTTTGATTGAATAATAGCATTAAAAAAAAAGGAATTATTTTTTAGTAATTTCCAACAAAATAAGTAATATTTTTCACATTTAATCTACCATATAATTCATTACTGCTTTATCATCCCTTCCCTTATTTTTCATTTCTCATTGCTATGAAGTTTGCAATGAAAACTTATGCAGAATTAAATCTGACATGTAGTTCTTAGGACTCTTCGATAATTTCGAAAATATCGTCTAACTCATAGGATTCAGAGGTTTAGCTGGTGTGCTTGGCAGATGCCCAAGTTAAAAAGAACTCCTTGTATTCTGCTATTCTTAAGATAAAAGTTTTTCAGATGGATATTTATCATGTCTGATGCTTTCTGTCATTGTCTGCAAAAGCAGCTTTTTAAGATGTTTGCTTTAGACTGTCTCTGCGACTCTTAATAACAGCTTTTCCTCTTCTTCTTGGAGTTGTAAATTAAACTGCTAATTTGGCTTTTCATGTTGTTTAGTTTGTTGAAACTGTTAGACGATTTATGGTTTTCTCATGTTAGTAATTATGCTATTATTGTTATTATTATCTTTGGTGGTTTTTATTATTGAAGGGAAAAATGATTTTAAAATTCTAGGATCAACATCTTTAGCTGCCTTTTTGTTCTTTTGTTTCTCTGTCTATGGATATTCAATGGATGCCTTCTTTTTGCTTGTCTTCTTACTCAGCAATTGTGGTGTTGAAGTGGCAATAATATTTGATTTTCTTCTTGTAAAACTATTTGTTTATGATTCCTCTGTTTTTTGAATTACTGATGAAGACATTTCAGAAGGGGCTGTTTGTAAATTATACGATTAGGGGCTTCGAGCTTGAGATAAGGATATTCGGCTGTTATTCTGCTATTTTGCAGAAGAGAAGGGCTAGAGAATGAATTATTAGGGCTAAAAATATTGATTTTAGTATGACTTTTTGCTTTGATTAGAATTTATATTTTTAATCAGAGGCTTTAAAGGAGTGGATAGTTCTAAAATATTATTTTTCTTTAAGCTTTGAGGATCTAATTCAGCAGAATTATCGGAGGACTTATTGAGTATATGATCTTCCAAAGAACTTTCTCGATGTATTTATTTTATTTTGTTTTACTACATATTAACCAGTTCTGTTTCTGTTTTGGCATTGATTCCTGCATAAAACGATGTTTCAGTAACACCCATGGGTCTATGCTAATCTACTTCATTACTACAATAGTCTGAATTTCTCGGTTCAATAACTGAACTTCTTTTCTTTTTCTCAAGATTCAAGACGATCTTTGCTCGGGATAAACTTCTACTTGGTAATTCTAGATTGTTTCTGCTCACTGTATTTTAGGTTTTTGACATGTTTTCAATTATGCTATCTTACCTGCTTTTAGGATGTTGTTTCATCTACAACCCAGCATTTCCAGCTGAGTCGAACACAGTAGACTTAGCATGGTTATGGTTGTTAAGTTTCCTAAAAGAATTAGGAGATTTCTATTATAAAACTTAACTACCACTGCTTGTTCCCTCCATTACTGAACATTTAGAATTTCTTTTTGTGGGGGAAATTTACATTGGACCTTCTGTTAATTTTATGAGGTCTTAAGATTAGCTAATATCTCCTCTTTTGTTGAACTCACAGATATATTGTAAAGATTTATTTTAATTGTAAGCCGTTATGAACCCTAGATCAGATCTGTTCTTCAGCAGTTCCAAATCCTCCTCAGCTAAGAAATCTACTTCCCCTTATCTGACTAATTATTTCTTCAAATGCGCAGTAAAAAAATTCTTCTTATTACAAAGCAACCCCTTGAAATTCGAGCTTGTTTTCTAAGTATACGTCAAGTCAACAGTTTAGTTCTAACGCTGCATGCGCTTCTTGTTGAACTCATAAATCTCTTCGAAATCTTTAACTCGCCCATCCTCGTATTTTATTAAGTTCGGGAAATCTTTTTAAGCTGATTTTTACTCTACTTCCGCTTACAGTACAGGTACATTAGTCGTATTATTGTTATTTTCATTTATTTTTTCATTGCTGTTGTTGTTCGTCTTTGTGGGCTCTTTTTCATCTTAGAATTGCTAATTCATAAGCGATTATTAAGGTGAATTCATTTAATTTTATTTGTCGCTGTCTGTTTTGATAATTTTCACTTCTTTTTGAGCATTAACTGCAACATTCCTCTTGAGATCACGATTAGTTTCAAATTTCTCTTGATATTCCATGAATTTATCCCTAGCTAGACCCACTAGGTGTCTCCTAAAACTAGTGTAGCCTTCGATAAAATGATCCAACACCTTTTTGTCGATTTTGAAGATACCTGCATTTAATTCTTTGTTGCAAGCACTGTAGATCCTGCCAGTTTGACGATATTTGATTTTGGTATTGTTATTATGATAATCTTTTTTATCTCTGCTCATCATTTATTCATTATCAAAGTCAAAATAGTCTTCTATTCCAACTAAAGATCCTTTGCCTTTTGTGACGATCGAAATGGAACTGTTAAAGTAGTCTTTATCGCATTTGAACATCTCCACATACCCACATTAAATGAGATAGATTCCATCTATTTTATCACCTTCCCTAAGTAAATAAATGAAGATGTTCAATTAATAGTTAAGCAATTCAGATTTTTAGCATTTCAAATAATCAAAATTTACCTAAAATTTAAATTAATCCCCCATCCCCCCTCACCTCTAACTTGATCTTTGATTAAACAGAAAAATTCTTTCATTCCGCGAAAATTCACCAGTAATCAAATGTAACACTTAGTCTTCAATGAATAAATCCTTTCCTCCCCGGGAAATTTAGGAAAATAGATCACCCAAAACTAAAGTTGTGTTCATTTGAAAAACTCCCAAAAACATTTCTAAACAATTTTTGTTTTTCTCTTCTAATTTTTGTGAATTGATGTGGGTTTTTCGAAGCAAGCATAATTGATTCTTTTCCTGTTCTGTTTGCAATCTTTTGAGTTTCGTTTTTTTTAAAGAATTGTTGATTTATGTTTGCCTTACTTGTACAAAATGGAGCTGTATGGAATGCGATAGAAGTGTGTTGCGAGATGAGCTACGACTTCATTGCCTACTGCTTTTTCTTGGAAGATTGAGCTGAGATTGAGCACTCTGAAATTCAACTCATAAATTTATTCAGAAGAAAAAATGTCTTAGTATTTCTTCAGATAAATCACAAGAAGAACTGATGACTGAAGAGACACGATAGTCGCTGTTCTTGGATTGTCTAGAATCGCACCGATTTCTCCAAAACAACAGCCCACTTCCATTTATCCTACTTTCTTCATGGAACAGATTTCTTTCTTAAGATTGCTGTTATTGCTGTGTTCGAGGTAGAGAAGTGCTTTAGAATTGTTATCTTATTTGTTATCTTCTCTAGCGCTGAGGGCTTATTTGAGATTCAATTAGTATTATTTTAAATTGTCGATGAGTTCATTGTCAAAATATTTTTGCATTCTCTCCCATTCTTGCTGGAGTCTTCTTAATCTCTCATGGTCTTCTTGGGTGGCTGTTTCACGAGTAGCGAATCGCCGTGAACGCTCCAGCGCCAGTTGTAGGCTCATTTATTTGTTGATATCGGATTCGTTTTTGGGGATGAACACAGCTAGCTGGCCTTCCAAGAGAAAGTACAATTAGTTGGATTTGGAGCCATACTCGCAGACGATCTATCCAGGATCTTTCTTTGTGATTTTACCTGCTTCTATTAATTTTTGCATCTTTTTATCCAAAAAAGGGTTTTCCCGAATTGGCTCAAAGTATGACGATTGAGCAAGAGTTCTCAGATACTCCATGGATGAAAATGAGAGGATGAGAGAGATATTTTTATGGGTTGGCTGAGCAACTAGATAGAGTTATATTTTGTTGATTTCTTGATTTTACCTTTTGTTTTTTTTGGGGAATAAATTAAGTTTTGTTAAGTATGAATAGATAGATGATTGGTTTTTTAGTTGATATTTTAGGTTTTCGATAAGATATTTGATCTCAAAATCAGAAATTAAGAGGAATAATAGAAAATGACTATGAATAGAAAACTGTTTTGAATTAATGAAACGAACGACTAATTGCCAAAAGATACAATCTAAATGCGCTTTATGATTAGAGATGTTTTTCTGTTATAAAATTAGATTATGAAAGACAAATTAAATTAGGTAATAGTATTTCCTTTCAGTGTGTTCAATGATTCATCAAAGAAGAAAAAAATCTATCTGAAATTAAGGTATTGAATTGAGCAAAAAGCTGATATTTTCATCAGTGAATTAATCAAAAATATATTTGAATCCAATGAGTTACTGTATGAAATAATATTTTTCAATGTTTTTTTAATTCTTGCTTCATTTTACCTCTTCATCAAAAGATTCAAATGAGAATTATTTCATTATTTTTTCTGCTGTTTTGGAGTAATTAATCTACTATTAAATCCCAAAACAACGATTCATTTGTATGATAACTAAAATTCTATGAACTATAAGTATCTCTTCATAGATAACTTCACTTGATGCATTACAAATTATTCGAATGACACATAAAATTAAAGTCCCAGAGGCGCACTTTATAGATAAATTGTTGTGTGAAAGTTTTCGACTAGCAGAAAAGAAAACACATGGATTTCTAATTTCAAGGAATCGCACTCACGGATAAGCTTAAAAAACGCAATGCATCTCATGATTCTGGTTCAGGAAAAGCGAAACAAAAAGAATGGGAGAAGAGTCAAGACGAAGATAAAACTAAAGATGCAAAAGAAAAGCGAAAACTAAACCATTCTCTTGAGAGAAATGTCCAAATGCATGATCTGAAAGCATCTGATAAATACAACTCTGCACATCAATTAACTCCTTCAGCATCGTTTTAAATATCTTAAAAAGAGAGCAACTCTGGGCAAATCAGCTTAATTGGATAATAATTAGCTAGTTCTAGGCGTAACAGTAGAGATTTTATGAACCCTCTTCAAACTGACGCTGGAAACATTCATGGAGGTATAATGTTGTCTCCTCATATCGACGACACTAGCTAAAAGTTCTTTGATACAAACGAGTAGCTGGTCATCAATTCGCAGAAAAAATTAAGTGAAAATAACACTGCTAATCAGATTCCTTCTAGCGCTTAATACTCACAGAGGACTAGCTAGCAGAAAGGGAGCAATCTTTTTATGCAGCAAAATGAAGGAACGAAATAATAAAAATCAGAAATTATTAATTCTGAACACGCAAATTTGCAAAAGAAAATTATTGCAGAGAATCCATCTATTTCGTAAATACCATATTCGCTGAAGAAGAATGTCACGATTTCTTTTATGGAAGGTTAAAAAGATGGAAATTCTGTACTCCCAACGAATTTCTAAACAGGTCTAGATGCCTCAGAGCATTTGTGGAGTCTGGCTTAAGGCAGCTAATCGATCAAAGAAGAGAAGAGAAAAGTTATACTCGTGCAGGTGGCAGGGTTGGTAGTGGAAGGATTCACAGTTTTAAGACGAGGAATCATAGCTGATAACCTTGTTTTTGTTGTTTTCGGAGTTCTTAGCATGGTTTTGCAGGTTATATCTTTAGTTTTTTTCATGGGATATCTAGATAAACTACCTGAGCTACTCAATAAAATTCATACAAGGAAGATTGGAATGTTCTGTTTTTCTTAGATCGTTAGGACAGCTGTATTCTTAAACAATGTGGTATTTTTACTCAGCGATTCGAATTACCCTGCTTCTCCAGTGAGCTCCGTTGAAACTCTCGTGGAGGCTTTCTTCATTTAGTAACTTTCTGAGTAAGTTTTTAGGAACTTTTCTGCGTTCAATCTTGCAAGTAAACTTGGGCTTGTTCATCTGTCTCTGTTCACGATAGCTTCATTTCTCCTCCTAGAGTTTAAGAGCGATGCCTACATCATAATAATTCTTTAGTCAATAAGTTTTTTAGTTTTTGTTTTCATACGTCTCTTTTTTCTGAAGGAGTTTCCATTTTCAATCGGGAAATTATATAATGCCAGAGTTAAAAGATTCACAAAAATTAGGAATGCATATCACAAAGCTATCAGCTAGATGATGATTTCTACAACGAATTAGATCGCTTCCCCAGCTAAGATTGTCAAGAGTGGATCGTATTCTCAATTACCTTACTCGTAAAGCATGAGAAAAAATGATAGTAAAGAAGAACATGAGAAGAAAAATCTTATGAGAAAACTCCTAGGTTAGACTACTGTTTCAGTGCTTTTGAATGAAGATATCTAGCCTATTTGTGTTTCTGGCGGAATGAAAAATCTGTTAAAATAGGCTGGAGATTACGAGAATAAAAATAATAATAATAATCTCGAAACACAACAACAGCAGCTTGAAAAGTTATTTAGCAAAGATCTTGAATTTATTCTTGAGAAGATCAGTGTAGAGAGGCTTGATTCTGATTCGATGAGTTGCTGGGAATCTCTACCCTTGAAACTCCAGTAACTACTACCTTTGCAATCACCTATTTCTAATCTACTAACTTTTCCAATTCCATGTATGAGTGAAATCAATTCTGCAGCGTTATTGAACAACCGATTAACGAAGCTGGTACCTCCTGATTCGTAAGCGCAACTTCAAGCCTAACTGAATTAGCCATAATAGTAATAATAGCACTCATTATTGTAGCATGCAGCTTAGAATAACCCTCAGTTTATGAGCCAACTGAACAAAATCTTTAGAAAAACTCCATCATTAATCAATTACAAAGACTTTATTAATGCAAGAAATTCTATTCTCTTCCATAGCAAACCAACTCTCACTGCGTTGACCCACAACAATATAGGATTCTCCTCCAAGATAGGTCTGAAATCTAAGTATATGATGTAAGTAAAATTCCTATGAAAGATGGTTATTTCATGCATTTTAGTGGGTTTTATTCTCACATTTTCTTCTCAAAACACGAAATAAATATCTCCTATCGAAATAATTATTATTTATTTTGCCTATTGAAATCATTATTCAAATGTTCTTTTTCTTTCTAGGATATCATTGAAGGAACTTCTTTTGAAAATTGTAGAAAATAAAGAAGCATTTATGGGGTTTGACCAACGTAAACCGATTGTGGTGATATCGTTCTCAACAGAAGAAGGATCTGTAATCAAGCCACTTTTGGAAAAGTACTAAATCAAGATTTATCCTCACTGGAATGAAAACAGCAATTCTTTTTCCTCTTCTTCGTCTTCCTAGTCATCCAATGTTTTCCACTCCTTACAGTAAGCTCTTAGTAATTAAGGGAAAAACTCCTTTGAGAAAGACCTGTAATTTCTCGTCGTCTTTGAGGAAATCCGAGTAAGAGAACGAATTGTAGGGAAAACGCAATTCTACAAACTTTTGAAGAGTATTTTCAGATGCTTCAACAACGATCTAACCAGAAGTCTTAGTAATATCCTTGGTACCTCTCAAGATGGAGTCACAAGCAAGGACGTCCCTAATAACATGAAGGAAAAGTACTTTCGACCTACCTTGCTCTCCTGCAAGTTGATAAAGTATATCTTGCACAATCTGCGAGATTTTAATGACATTGTAGGGGAGAGATTTTAGTTGCGTGTGGATGATACTTCGATTCCAAAAGTCGCTGAGGATTCGGTTATGCTTTTCAAGGCTACCAGTGATAAAAATATTAGCTTTCGAGTTGTAATTAACGATGAAGTACCTATTATAATACAAACTGATCAGAGGAGATTAGTGTAAATCATCATTACTCTCCTTTCAAATGCCCACAAACACACGACGGGAGGGTAACTGACTTTCAGGATTTTTCATCCAAAAATCGGGAATTTATTTGTGAGGCAGCATCTTCGGTTTCAAGTTGAAGATACTGGAGAAGGAATGGAAGAGAGTATTTAGTCTAGACTCTCACATCTTTTCAACTCAGGAATAAATTATTAGGATTTCAAGACGATCTCAACTTTCGGCTTTAATCTATTTATTTCAAATATCCTTGCGAAGAAACTTTTTCCTGCTCCCTAAATTATCAATAATGGAAAAGAAAATAACCGAGAAGATTTCACTTCTCTCACAGGCAATGAAGAAGATACAAATGCAAGTGGAATAAAATTTAGCTCTTCGCCAGGTTCTGGGAGTATATTCTACTTTGATATTCGTCTTTTCGATGAGAAAAAATCCGATAAAGTTTAAGATTCATTAATGAATTTTATCTCTGTCAAAGAACAACTTTCTCCTCAGCAGAAACCTGCTTTTCCAACATTTAAAAACCATTCCCTACATCCTCTTTCAGATAATATTTTTATTACAAACTCTGTTCCAACTCTCAATAATGAAGCAAACCTTACTGATTCTGAGAAAACGCGTTTTGTCAAAGAAGAACATAAGAAAAATTCCGAAGAACAAAACACGAAAAAAGTAGAATAGCACAAAACGGAGCATTTGCGGCCTGGGAGCATGGAGATCCCAGAAGAGGGTATGAAATCAAAATACTGTATTTTTTGTCATTTTATTTTGAAAGACAAATTAATCTTTAAATCTTTCCTTCCTAATTTTTCTTTTTGTTGTTGCATACTTGCAAGAAACGCCATTCTTTTCGATAATCACACACAACTCTATTCTCTCATTTCCAACCCCCCTTTCAGTTTATTGCTTTTGAGAAGAAAAAATTGTCATAAAAATTGAATTGAATTTGTTTTTTTTGTTTTTTTAAAAAGAATCAGATGAATCTCTAGAGAAAAATGATACACGCATGATGCTTTTCAATTCCCAACCAAAGAGCATCAGCAGCGAGAAAACAAATATGAATTGCGAATGTTGGAATCTTCTTCTCATAGATAGAGTCTCGACTAATCTGGAAGGTCTGAGTATGTCTTTTTAATAATTTCATTTCAGAATCCAAACATCCAGAAATCTGGAGGATGCCTTAAGGATTGTTACACAAAGAAGTAATTATAAGTGCCCATTCTGCGGCTACAAGTACTTTGTGTTCATAGTGATCTGCGTAGATGGATTCTTCCAGCACGACTTGGAGTCAACTTTCCCAAAGAAGCTCGAGGCATTCACAAATAACACTCTTTGTCAGAATTCAATTATTATCGTTATTTCTAGTTCTGATACGGCGATAAAAAAACTGAATGAAAATCAAAGAATCAACGATTTTCTCAGCGGTACGTTTGATAATATTGAACTTCACAATCTTTTGATCAAATGGAAATTCCTCCCTGTCTCGGAATCCTCCTAAATTAGTCGAACACACAGTCAGTAAGTATCGCTTGTACATTTCAGTGCAGATTCAAGGATACAATAGTGATGGATGGATGACATCATTATTATTTCTCATACACACAATATGGCTTATTTCAAGCACTCAAGATTATTTTCTAAATATTTACTTATCAAACACTCTTATTTTCTAAGACTAATTTACTTTGATTAATAAAATAAACATCTTTAAAGGCATGTAAATTGAGAAACAGTTTTGATGTAAGCACAGGAAAGAAATAATTGATTGCTTGAATTCTGGGGGAGGGAAAAAGAATCCAGAAGAAAATGCAGATTCAATAACATTACAATAATTAATTTAATTAATCAATCTTCTCAATTGACAATAATGTTAACTCGAGAGAAATAACTCCAATTGGAGTAAAATAAGGATGAAAGGACAAAATCTATTTTAAGCACATTATTTTCTGGATTAGAAGAATTTTTTTAAATAATTTCTGAATATCACCATAGAAAAATAGAAGTTATGAAGCTACGGGAATATTTATTTGTATTTCTTAAATGATTATGTATGAATTAATAAAATAAACATTATGAAAAAAGCCTAACGTTGAATTTAGTTAATCTGAAAAAAAAGGAAAACTCGACACACTCAAAAAATGATCCCTTATGATTCCAACAAGAGATAAATTAATTTTCCCTTTGGTTTTCGTTGCTTGAAACGAAATTATTAATTTGTATGGAATCTATTTGAGTTTTTAGATCAGGAAAAATCAGTTATTAACAATTTATTTTTCAAAATGATCTAGATATTAATTTTTATTGTTTCTACGGCTATTGAAGTTATTAATTATCACACACATTCTGATTTAAGTCTCTTCTTCTCTAAAAGATTTATGAGAAATAAAACCAAATTGGTCAACATAAGTTGAAAAAATTTCAAAAAAAGTATGATGAAATATGGTTGTAAAAGTTAGGATTATTTTGGAGAATCCATTTTTCTGACCTCTTGAGAGTATTTCAGCCAAATATTTCTTTTTTACAGTTTCTTTTTTGCTTTTTTAAGGAAAATCTGTTTGAGTGAGGGAGAGGGAATGACTAGTGGGAATAAATTAATCGAATAAGCTGAGGAATTTATTGCACTATTATATTTCGTCCTAGTGCTATTTCTGCTCTTGGGATTCATTACATGGATGACTTAGAAAGAATCTCTTGGAGAGAGAAGCTGGCTGAAGTTCACGAAATTCTAGAAAAAGATTATCCAAATAGGACTAGGAGCGAAGTCATAAAACTATCTTAGCTTTTGTATCATGTACCAGCACTAACAAACATGTGCCCTCGAAGTGAATTAGACACTCATCTAATAGATCTATCTTAGTTTTTGGAGATGGTCACAATGAAAGAAGGAAAATTCGTATTCCACAAAGGAGAAGAAAGCACGCATTTTTACTTTGTTGTAAAAGGTACTCTAGCTGTTTTCATATAAAAATCAATGAACGAATTAGAATTAGAAGAGAAGCTGAGAGCATAGCTGAAAGAATGGCAAGCTGATCTTGAAAGAATTGAATCGCCAAAGAATGCTTTATTTAAAAACAAATAAGGAAAAGAAAATTACTCTAAAAAAAATACTTTGGAAGATGCATAAGCGATATAAGCAATCACATAAACTGTAGCAGCTGGTGAACTTCTGAAGACTCAATTAAAAGCAGGTATCACAGCATTAAAGGAGTTCTCTAACCCCGAAGATGAATTGCTTCTTCGAGGTAATTCGGAATACAAGTATTTTCGAGGCGAAAATGGTTGCGTGTGCATTTTCAAAAGAGTTCAAACATTAACTGAGCGTGAGAGTTTCGGAGAATCAGTGTTGTCTTCTTCTAGCTAGCAGCGAACAGGCACAGTAGTTGCTTGCCGTGGAGGAGAAGTAGTTTTAGTCAGAATTGAAAAAGATCATTTCTTGAGCGTATTTACGAAAGAACTTGATAAACGACAATAAATCAGAAGGGCATTGTATAATTCGTACAAGAAAGATCTCAACGATAAAGTACTGAACACTTTAACGTTTCAGTTTCGAGAAGTCCATTTTGAAAAGAATGTTTATATCGCAACATAAGGACTGTTATTCAGCAGTGAGTACATAACAAAAGTTGAAGATAGCCCTGTAACTAAGAAACGAAGCAGAGAGCAATAGTATCTTGCTGAGAAGGAGGAATTTTTGTATTTTTTATACAAGGGCAGCTTGGAGGTGTAAGTTAAGAGTACAGTGGAGTTAGAAGAAGCTAAAGAACCAGAAACAAGGAAAAATTTAGTTTCAAAAGACGATAACTTGTTTAAAAATGCTAACAATAATTTTGCAAAGAATAAACTTTCAAAGTAAGTTAATTAACTGAGATTAGCTAGACTTAGTGAAGGAGAATTCTTTGGACATGAAAATTGGTTTAAAGATGATATTGAAAAGCTCCTTAAATAGCATTCTTCAGCAAAGCCTGCAGCTGGATAATCTGAACAATCTTTTAAAGATAAAATCGCGTAGAATTAGCTTTACATTGATTTCTCGATCATGGTTGCAGAAATCGACACAATTCTATTTAGGATACCTAAAAAATATTTGCTTGAGGAGTAGAACTAATATTTATTTTGTTCTCTGGTGGAACATGGAAGATAGAGACATAGTCGGTATTGTTATCTTGAACAGCAAGCGATTGTGAAGGAGTAAAATAAAAATATGATTCTTCAGTAACAATAGCAGCAATAGCATCCAGCTCAAGAAGCAGGTTTAGTTGGGATGCCTGCAGAATCATCAGAGAAATATTGGATACATTAAACTGAGTTATCGAATAGGAAGAAAATATTTGCTAAATTGAAGGAAGATAAACAGGAAAAGGAAGATAAAGTTGCTGCTGCGTAGAAAGCACATTTTTAGAGTTAATTTGAAGCATTCAGAAAGAAATTCGATATTTAATTCAATTTCTCAGTGAGCTAATTTAGCCATCCCATAAATGCAGTTGGAACTCCAATCGCGGCAGGTTCATTGTTCTAGAATCAGATTTAAAAAGAAAAATAGCTTTAGCTAGCTTCTTTTAAGAGGACTCAGAAAGTTGATACATTTATGGCACTTTCAGCTGCTCTCCAAAATGGATTAGGAACGGAATCAACGCCAACTAACTAGCTAGAATAACGTAACTCAAGTAATTTTCAGCAACCCAAACTTTCAGGATAAAATACTGTTGAGAACATTGATTTTTCTAAATTGAATTAAACTCCCTCAAATGGAAAATAAACTCCAAGTTATGCTGTATCTTCATTGAATAATTTCGATTTTGAAGACTCCTCCCATAAGAGTAGTAGCAGCTGTTAAACTACTTTAAAATAATCTCAAGAAGGAAATTCTCCATTGATTTCGAGAGGTAAAAGCTTGCATAATCTCAATTAGCTTGCCTTTGATGTGAATACTCCAAAGATCTTAGGATAGACGAAATAAAAGATATAAATAAAGAATATTAATCCAAATAAACGATCACTTACTCCATGTAAAAATCGCTTAGAATTCAATTTCTCACCTTAATAATCGAGTTTCCCTCAGTAGCAGTAATAGCAGACAGAAAAAATATTCTAAAAGAAATACCTTGAATAACAGCAGCAACAACAGCATTAATAAGTAGTACCCCCATCATAACTAAGTATCTCTGAAATAGGTAGTACTAATAACGCTTAGTTTTCCCCTGTCAATCGAAAATCTGATCTTCTCAAAGCTAGGAAGCAGCACCAGTAACTGAAACTAACAAGTCTTTAGATGAAAAAATCAACAGAATAATCTGCAGAAGAAGATATGAGTCCGATTCTGATAAAAAGCATTTCGAAAAACAATTTAAGTAGTTTCAATGATGCTTCAGAAAAGTTTTCTCCGATAATATATCGAGATTCAAAAGCATAGAAATTGTCTTTCCCATAGCTTAAATCGATTATCAATTTAAACAAAGTGCAAGCAGAATGTGAAGGACAAGATTTTGCAGCTTGGAGTTAGCAGGAGTTAGAATTCCAAGAAGGGAAAACTAAGAAAGTAAATGAGTAAATAGGTTAATAACAGGTAGGTAATAAAATCAGAGGGTAATCACCCTTGAGATAGCCATCTCCTCGTGAGGATAACGATCATATGTTTAATTTTTAAACCCCTTTGCAGTATGATTCAACTTTATTTCAAGGATAACTCAGCTAAAACATTGGAGGTGATGAAAACCCTGATTTTCAGTAATAAGATACAGAATCTAATTATGATTTAAAGTAAAAGTATCTCCTCGAAGACAATAAAGTCAAGTTAGTAACTTAGAATCAGCCTAGCAATTCACCAACTAAATCTCAGATTTATTCTTAAATCAGAAATCAACCGAGAAGTAGAATTCAATAAAAATAATAATCTCCTCCTCCTCTTTCTTAGCAATAGTCTTTAAGGAGGCTGCATTCTCAAAAAGAAACAACAACATCCTCAACAACCTCAACATACGCAAATTCCTCCAGCCCGCTGAAAATCAATAAACCATAAATTCAACCATCGAGTTAACCACTTTCACCTCCTCTCAAATCGAAACGATATCTTTTTACGAGAGGTGATCCAAATACATTATTCCATACTTTTTCATATGAAACTCCTCGACAAAGGTAGCAATCGTTTTAACAATCATCCCCATCACCTAATAAAAAAGCCATTTAATTCAATAATGGAGATTCTCCTACTTATTCCTTAACAGACAGAAGATCGTTATCTCCTCCAAAAATCAAAAGAAAATACTAAAGTTTCTAGATATCTTAATAAGACTCTTTGCGATCATCTTCTGTCAAGTTTGCTGATACAGCAGCAGGGAATAATGATAGCTGTTTTTCATAAACTGGTGGTCTTTCTGTTTTAGGAGATGGAGGTAGTAGAATCTCTAAAAATACTAATTTCTTACAAGATCCTAGAGATTCAAAATTATCTATGAATAATAATCTTTAACAGAATTAGGGTGTGTAGAAACAATAGTAATAGATCTAGCATATAATTCACAATTGTTTCAAGAATAGATGATCATCTATAGAAGGATTTATAAATAGAAAACATTCATAAGAAGATTTATACTATTTTTACATAAGATGTTTTGTAAAGAATTTGATATAAAGATAAAGAGAGTCTGCTTTTATCCAATTAATGTAACTAATCAATAGTAAAAAATTATGGAGAAAAAATGTTTATTCATATTTTAACTAAAAACGCTCAATATCATAAAAACACAACATCCAAAGTTCATTTTATTTTCCATTTTTTCATGATTAAGATTTGTTAGTTTCCTTGCTTGTATCATAGAATCTATTGATGTAGCTTAGAGCAACTGATGAGCAATAAGTGTAATCACTTTCTTCATTGTAGATATTTGCTGATATTCTCACATAGATTTTTCCATCGAAGGTGTAAGCCACTAAATAAAAATGTTGTTCCATCAATAATTTAGTTACGATTTTAAGCATATCCTGCAAGTTCTCAACTCGAGGCACTTCTACTGACACGAGGTTGGCGACATACTCTTTGTTTGCAATCAGCATAGGTGTGCCCCATGTCTCAGAGAATATCTATGCAGCTCTGTATGCGAGATTCCTGTTGTACTTGAGAATTCTTGATTCCCCAAGTAAATTTCTGAATGCTAAAGCATCCACTGCTGTCAGATAAGGTGATGGATCATCCGTTCCTTTCCTATTGAATTCAATTTCAAATCCTTCGCCGTAGTGATTGCTGATAATCGCTGGATGTACGTTCTTTTAGAGTGCTTCTTTAATGTAAATGAACGCAAAGGGTCTTGGTGTAAACCCCCATTTGTGCATGTTAGAAGTGTAGAAATCCACTCCGGACTCATGGATATTCACTGGGATCTATCCAACAGCCTAAGCACCGTCACAGATCGACAAGCAATTATATTTCTTGCATAACTCAGCGATTTCCTTAATTGGCCAAATAAACGAAGGGCAAGAAGAAATATGATCGAATTAGAATGCCTTCAGATTCTTTGAAGAATGCAATTTTAAATGCTCTTCAAAGAATTCCAGTAGTTTCTCTTGATCATTCAGAAGTTCCTTTGTCAATGTGAGCTCAACTGCTTTGATCTTTTTGGATTAAGTGAGATGTTTCATCTAATTTCGCATTGCCAAATATGCGATGTTGGTGTATAAAAGTGTATCGCCTTCTTTCCAGTCGATAGCTGCTAAGGCATCTGCAAATGATTCCGTTGCGTTTCTGACGAATGCCAACTCTTTCACATCGCAGTTAACATAGTTAGCAATAGCTTATCGGTTCTTGAGTAATTCTTCGGGAAGGAGATATCTGAACCATAATTCATTATTTTTGTTTATTTCTGCAATGTAATGGAGTCTCTTCTAAGTGATGTGAATCGGCTCCAATCCAACACTGGCGTGGTTTATGTTGATGTATTTCTCATCCATAGCGAAGAACTACAGCATTTATTTACCGAATTCTGAAGTGCCGCTCATTTTTTATGATTAGATTCTTGATTTTGTTTCTTTTCTAAGTATCCAAATCTTTGATTTTTTTCTGCAATAAAAATATTGATTTTTTGGAGGAATATTAAATAGTTTTCTAAGTATGTTTTATTGTTGTTGATGATGTGTTTCGTTGCTAATATTGCATCATTTAGTTTTTTTTATTGATAGAAAAGTCAAATATTGCGTAAGAATTAGTTAAGGAATCGACATTCTTTTTGCCTGTTGTAGGAAATCATCGCATTATTGATCCCATAAATATCTTTATGAATATCTGTAATCAAAGCTTGTTTTTGGATTATTTTTTGCTTAATTCAACAAAAAAAGATTCCTAAGATTATTTGGAAGCAGTGTAGGTATTAATTTATTGTCTTGATTCTTATTTATTTCTTATTTACAATCTGACCAAGCAAAAAATTTGTTCAGAAATGATCAAAAATCGTAGCATGGTTATTTCTTGAAGTAAATAATATCCTTATTTTATAGATTTTAGAAACAAAGCAGCTCCATCCTTTGTGTAATAATAAAAGGAAATAAATCTTGTTAAAAATCATGAAAATTTTTTGTCTGATATTTATTGTCTGTTTATCTTGAAGAAGATTGGGAGAAGATTATCTTCACCCTAAATGACAAGATTTTGGAACCTTTTGGTATTTTAATATCTCAAATTAAAGAAGGTATATTTGGATTCTTACTCGAATCGAATAAAGAAAACAGAATATTATACGCAGTTTTTCCTTAAATCAAGATAGCGGGAGGGAATGATGATTTGAGTTAATAAATCTTCAGCAGTTCCACACATAGA
>Ga0302271_10002419_pt1 | contig 16846 bp, 16 predicted proteins | sample III_Bog_N1_1_FD_198767 | JGI IMG/M metagenome (GOLD analysis project Ga0302271, IMG submission 198767) | Peat permafrost microbial communities from Stordalen Mire near Abisko, Sweden - III_Bog_N1_1 | ecosystem: Environmental > Terrestrial > Soil > Wetlands > Peat | place: Sweden: Abisko...
TCCAGATATTCATTGATTTATTCAATTTCGTGGGCTTGAAATGCGTGAACTTTAATATCCTTGCGATATTCCGCTATTTCCATCACTAGAAATACCAGTGATTTCCTTGTGTATGAATATTCATTGTGAGATAGTGTGTCTGTTTTTATATGAATTACCTCTAGAATACTTAAACTAAGTAGTATTCAAAGTGACTACAATGTATCTTAAGTTTAAAATATGTCTTAGAAAGCATCTCAAGAAGATACAAAAAGTTTTTACTAAAGTTATTCCAACACTAAGGTTACTGCTTAAGTTATTAAAAAAGAAGGGGGTGTTTATTTGTTCTATTTTTATTCTCAAAAATATCAAACGGAGTCTTATTTTTTTAAGATTTAATCATTTGGTAGAGACCTGGGAGATGTATCATAAAAAAGAAACTCAGGAGAAGCGGGAGGAATAGTTTAGAATTTATTTTTTAAATCTAAAAAACAATCACAAAAATTAAGAAGAATCAATCAGAAAGAAGTTATGATGGACTCTTACGATGAAGATTCATTGGGTCATAAGTAAAGAACGAACTTTAACTCCCTTCATATGAACATATCAAGAAATCCTCTTTTTAGCACTCCTTTTATCTTAAGAATGCGCTGCTTTTGTTTGATTTAGAACTGTGGACTACAAACAAGGTCGTCGGCTGATTAGGAAAAACATCTTACTCACAAATTCTCCTGTGCTGAATGTCCGCTTCGACCCAGAAGACACCATGATAGCAGCAGTATGCGGGAATGGTTCACTCAAAATATATCATCTGCATTCAGGTAGAGTTAGTGCATACTTTTTCATAAGTTCTTGATATCCTAGAGGAAATTATGTTGCTACAAGTGCAAGTTTAGCAAAAAAGTAGTTGAGATCTTAAAGTGTTTTAGCTTACTCTTTGCTATCTAAAATCAAAACGAAAAGTCTTGGATTAGAAGCCAAGAAACTGTGGCCATTGCTATTTTGGCATTTGGCATAGTCTTAATGCTTTTTAAATAAGGTGATTTTGTTGGCTAGATAAACTCAAAGTCGATGTGAAAACAGGCAAGAACGGAGTGAACTTTCCTGCTACTTGCGTGAGGTAAAACAACACTGAAGATTTAAAGTTTTGTTTTGTTAATAACTCTTTTTTTCGTTTGTTTTATCTTCTTAAAATTAGATGGCGTCCTAGCGCTTACTCTTCGCAAACAAAGAATGTAGTACTGACAGGTGGAGCAGATGGACAGCTAGTTCACTGGCATGTCTCATCAGGGAAAGAGCTAGAAAGAGTAGAAGAAATAGGAAACTAAATTAATTGTCTAGATTACAATGAATCTGGAGATCACTTCCTCACAGCTGGTAGTGATAAAAAGGTAACGCAAAATCAAATATGAAACCATCAAAGATATATTCACTTTTAATTTGTATAATAACTCGTTGATCACCTCTCCTTAGATTCGCCTGTACGATGAGAGTGCTAAAGCAGTTATCAAGGAATTCAAAGGAGCTGAATGGGCTGATCCTGGACATAACAATAGGATCTTCAGTGTAAAATTCCTGCACGAAGATCATAATCTTTTCTTAAGCGGTGGCTGGGATAAGAATGTGCATCTCTGGGACATTCGTGCTGGCAAATCAGTCGGCGGATTTGTTGGGCCAAAAATTGCTGGTAAGCAAACTGAAAGACAACATAAAAAAAGAAATTGTAGATTTAAAGTGTGTGAAAATGTGTTTTTTGCTGCTTTTTTGCTAGGTGATTCTATCGATTGCTAGGATGGTGTTGTCTTAACTGGGTCTAACGAAACTAAAGATCAAGTGCAGCTATGGGATATGCGTACGATGAATTTACTGAAGACAGTTTAATGGAATAGTGACTCTATTGGTGGTGGCATGGTTTATGCTTGCTAATACAGCAAAAACAACAGGGAGTCAATATTGGCTTGCTCTTTTGGGTTGAATGAAGTCAGGCTCTTTGATCAGCAGAAAGACAATGCTTAAATGTTAGCATTAACGGAATTCAAAAAGGGAATATATTCCGTTGATTATGCGAACTTCTCTAATCAATTCGCATTCGCTGGAGAAGAAGGAAGAATATTTGTGTATTCAATTGCCTAGTGAAATGGCTAAAAGAGGAAGAATTTGTAAAAAGAGAGAGAAGATATTTATTTTACATAAAAATGTATTCAATGTTTAGATTTACAAATTGTGTCTAATGATTTTAATTATTTCATATTCTTATATGCTTAGAAAAGAGTTGCCAAGGTTTCATTGGAAATGTTCACTAATTATGCTATTCTGCAATTGTTTAATTGTTATTGTTTGATGAGAAGAAAAGTTTCTTGATGCCAAAAGCAATTCCTGCAATTCCTGCACCGACAGCTATGACAGGCAGTACAGACAATCCAACACCAAATGCTCCAGCTGCTCCCATTGATTGTAATATAGCTACAGTCGAACCAGCTGCAACTCCTCCACCTGAAGCAATCGCTGCTGAAGACATCATAGCTGCTGCAGTGCTTCCTGCTACAATTCCTCCAGATGTAAAACCTAATCCTGTAACTGTTCCAGCAGCAACTGCAGCACTTCCTAACACTCCAGCTACTCCAGCTACAAAGGTTGTGTTGGAATTGTTATGGGGAAAGTTGTTTCCTTGGGTATTATTATGTTCTTCTTCTTCTTCTTCTTCTTGGTTTTCTTCATTTTATTGTCTCCTGCACTAGCAGAATTCATCTTATTCTCCTTCATTATCAGAGAGTTATCTTTTTCTTTTACGGCAGACTTGACAGTAATCTTAAGATGTTTCATTAGTTTGTTCCATTTTCTAATTAATTTCCGAAGCCCAATTTCTCCTCTTTTTTAGCTAGTTGAACAATGATTATGTGATTTTTCTTGTTTTATTTATTTTATTAAATTAATATTTTTATCAAGCAAATAAAGTGTTTTAAACTGCTCCTCTGCTGAAAACTATCACAAAACAAACAAAGGAGATTCAAAAACTTAAATGTATTTTGACTCTCTCTCTCTCTTTTCGTAATCAATAAAAATATTAGTACTATTCTCGATTGGCTTTACTAATTCCTTGAGCAAACTTGAATGTTTTCAAAGGCTTTAACAGAAGAAAGCTTGTTTTTGTTTATCCTTTTTCGTTTAACTAATCGTTTTAAGACTTGTGGAAACATAACAGAAGTAAATCCAATCTACATCTCACAGAGAATAACACAAAAACAAAAATGATTCTTGATATTTGAAGTGAACATTTCATTTGTGCAACTTCTTCGTTCACAATTAGCTTAGGATGTTGTTAATCTTGATTGTCATAAACTCCAAATATGATAATAAATGTGTTCGAAATCACTGTGATGGCTTCTTTTGCCACTGTCGACTAGCAAAGGTTCATAAACCATCAAAGCTAGTTTGCTTTTGATTATCAAAATGAAAAGAGGGAGGGTTGCTTTGTATATTTTTTCAACCATTGTTAAAGTCTGTAAAGAGAGGTTTTTCTTTGATCTTTTGAGATACAGATCCAGCTCACAGATCAGAAGATTATTGTAAAATATGTTCTGCCTCGGAATTAACAATAATGCGCACACATTTTGAAGAATTTAGAGTTTCATTGAATTTTTGGAAAAATTATCGTATTCACACTCAATGGAAATTCACCAATAATATATCCAAGAGATTCTATTCTTCTGAAATAACACTCCAAATTGAGAACATGAAAAGAAAATTGAATTTTGGTAAGAGATATACCATTGTATTTAAACATTTAGATATGTTACAGCAATAGCCTCTCAATTAAACTCTAATTTACTAATGGAAGGATTAAAGATTTTCATTAAGGTAATTAGTAACTCAAATCTTTCAAGATAAATAGTTTCCTAATTAGCATCCCCTTTTACTTAAATGAACCAATTAATTAGCTTTAAAGAATTCCAAAAGAGAGAGAGAGGGAGAGAGAGAAGCAGGTCGGTTGAGAAATAATTTAGTGAAATTAATGGCATGTTAGGAGATTAATAACTACAACACAATTTGCTAATTCAATTTTTTAGACTATATTAAATAAGTATTCACTTGGTTGGATATTCTCAGTTAGCATCTATGGAATTAATCCATTGGAAGCATAATTGAATCTTAAAAAGTTGATTAAATCAGGTTATAAAGCAACTCTCGAACTCAAAAGTGTGTGTGTATTAATCAAATCTGGATGCACAAAACCACAAACAATAATTATTCACAAATTTCTCAACTCGTATCCACATATTTAATAAAGCAGGCTCATCCACATATTTTTCCTATCTCTACCTGATGAAGCAGCACAGGCTGTCCCTTCTTCATCATCCACAGCGATTTCTCGCTTTCCCTTCAATCTACCCATTTCTTCTATCATTTTTGTTCTTTTCATCTCTCGTAAACTGCTCACTATTCGAAGAATCATGTGCTAATCAAGAATCAACCGATGCCATACCTGATTCTAGCTCCTTCCACAATGCAGTCAACAATCTCAAGTTCTTCCGAAGCAGTAACAAAGCACTCAATGCAATGAGCTCCAATAAAAACTGGCATTAATATGGATCTAGTTTATCTTCTGTCTACGCAGCCTTCATCATCTTAGCTGTGCTGTCCTTAGTAATCTGGGTGATCTAAATGGTAAGCATGTTCTGCGCTCGCTGCTGCAAATGTTTACTCTAAACAAGGGATCAATTAAATTCCTTATCTTCACGATGGACGTATTGCTGGATGGCTAGTTGTTTTGTTCTCACCGGCATGGTAATAGGTGTATCCATCGCTGGTCTTTCAGCGAATAATCCAATAAAGCTATCAACTAACTATGGTGTCTGCTAAACACTTAATCTAACAAATACCTTAGTTTAAGGTATCAGTAGTTCATAGTATCTTGGAATTACAGCTCTATCAAATAAAGTTACAACTCTGTAGACATAATTACTAGCAAGCTATTCAAGCTACACAACACCATTTGCTTCATCTGCGTTTTTGAGTACAGTGAATGCTTTGTCAGGGGATTTAACTACCATTCAGACTGCACTTTTGCTTCCGCCGAACACAGTAGAACTACCGAATCCAGACAGAATGAACAACCCTAAATATGTCCTGCCAGATATCCTCTACGTAACTTTCACAGGATGATGGTGCAAAATACTTTTTCAAAACATAATTTATGTTTATTTTCTCAAGGAACTTGGTACAACGACGATCCTTGATGTCAGCACCGTTATGGGCTCTTTAGAATGGGAATATGAAACGAAAACTGTATTTTAAACAAGGCTGTTAGACAAGCTGAAAACTAGCTCAGATGTCATTGGGAGTACTGCAACGACAACACTAAACGCATCTATTAACTCTGCGCTATCTCTCATCGCAACATTCAAGCTGAACATTCAAGATTTCTATGATCTCATCCAGACAGAAATGGAAACAGTAAGTAGCAGCTAATTTGACATATTCTCTTCTTTCTCTGCGTATTTGATTTTGTTGTCCTTATTTGATATCTTACTCCAGGTGAATTTCCTCTCTTCCTTCGTGAAGACCCTCAGCGATGCAGTCTACGGAGTTATGCTATCTTCTACGATTGTAGGTACTCTAGGGATATTTGCCACTGCTTGGTGGAAGGTTCCGATGGTGCGATACATTGTCCATTTTGCTTGGATGGTCATTTCTCTCATGTGCATTGTGAGCTTCGGTTGCGCTGGTGTAGCGTACACACTGTCAATGAGCTTAATGGAGAACTGCGAAGGCATGGCTGATTTAGCTAATACCTCAACATTATTTGATAAATACATCAATTTCATTGGTGCAACTGAGCTCAAGACGTGTTTCTTCGATGATGGTAATCTAGCTAAGTAATTCGGATTAGAAACCACTTTGCAGCAGCTACTGGAGGTCTAGAGTGATTTAACGAATGCTAAGGCACAAGCGGATATCTTCACAGATCCGAATTCTAATAGATTCATCTACGCATGGATCCAAAATGTTACAGATAATCTTGCATTTACGACAAATGCAGTCGAAATCTCCTCAAACGAAAGTGGATTCATGAATTTAGACTCACCTATCGCTAGCTTAGATGCGCTTAACTCCTGGAGTGATTTCGATTACTAGCCCTCAGATGGGGTTACATTGAATAGCTAGTATGCCTTAGGTTGCGGGAGCATATCAAGGGATAAGATTGTCATGACAGCTGCATAATGTCCTACTGGAGTAGCAATCTGCAGTTTGAATGATGGAGCACCTTGTTGCGTAGTTATCTCAGTAGCTACCAATGATGTTACATATATTACTACAAGACTATAAGGTTTCACGTTATCTTCCTGTAATAGCCTATCAACATTCCGTGGGCAGTATTTAAGGCACTACACGTACCTGCACTAATATTCCTAAGATTTAATAACTATTTTAAATATTGTTTAAACAAACTTCGCAACTTATTAGACAAACTCAGATGCATATTTGATTCTGTTAGATAATCTCTACACTTCTGCAACAACTGCATTGACAGCAAGTACAAGTAGTCTATCTGCTACACTGTCAGATCCTAGCACAGGGTTGTTGACTGCATTTTAATGCTCGTTTCTGAAGAAATAAGTTTAGAATATTCATTCTTCGCTATGCCGATCGACAATGGTGAGAATGTACAAAGCATCAGCGTTTTTAATAACGATTTCGGTACTCGCATTTCTGTCGTAGATTTCGTTCTTCATCGCAGCAAGAAGACTCATTTCACTAATTTTGAAAGATCGAGTCACATATTTCACGAAATCGTCTTCTGTTGGTTAGATCATCAATCCAAATTTGTTTATGAATTATGATCCAAATAATCTAGACTAAAGCATGCAAGGAGATGATGTTTCATAACTCATTTAGCAAGAATCTTAGACGAATAATAATCCAAGAATTAAGAATGGATTGCTGGAGGATATTTAGAATAAAAATGCTACTTTTTACTCGAAATAATCATAGCAATCTCCAAGTAAAATAGGCAATCCGAAATCACCGTTGAAACCACCTGCAAATATGGATTTCAATTTAGCACGTCCGAATAATAATGCGACTTATATTGAAGCTGTATTGCCTATTCAAAGTAATAACCCAAATAGGATGGGTGCAGCAGGGATGGCTAGTTTAAATGTTGTTAATACTACGAATAAGGAGATTTAATAAGGGAGACAATCATCTTCTTAATAATAATAATAATAGCAAAATGCCTAACCTAACAACAAGTAACCTACACCAACTTTCATAGAGAATCTAGTGGGTGAAGACGACGATGATGTTGAAGAGAATAAGAAGAAAGGGAAAAGACCTTAGACAAATGCTGCAGCTCTAAAGAGTGTGATCAGATGAAAAAAAAAAGAAAAAACAGAACGAAGAGAAAAAAAATAGAAAATATTTTAAAAATACAAAAAAATGAATAGCAAATCTTGCATATTTTTTAAGCCTTAAATTCAAATTATTTTTGGAAATATCTCTCACAAAAAAGATGAAAATGTCCAAACCAAATACATATATTTAAATATTTGTGTGTCTCTTTAAGCAAATAATGTGTCCAACCATGTTAAGTAGGCCTACTTTTCTTAGTTTAATAATAAATTTATTATTTTTAGAACGTTCTTTTTTGTGGTAGAAAATCCACAGTTCAGTTAATTTATGTTTTGTTTCTCCATTTTTAATGCCTTGTCGTAAGGCCAGGAATTTATACTTTAAATATCCCCCAAATAATTTAATTATCAAACGCTTCTTTATCTAAATAATATTTTTTACAAACAAAAAAATTACTTTTCTCTCTCTTGTGTGTGTATGAAAACACGTCTGTTTCTCAAAGGGACTAATAAAATAATGACCTTCTCGACTGACTAGTAGCACTCTCCACTACTTGATCCTTTCAAATCTTCAATTGGTATTGCATTCTTCACATTCTTAACAAGGAAATACTGAAGAAATAATCCATATTTTTAGAATCATAGTTGATCTCTTTTTTGGTTTCTAAAAATAGTTAATTCTCCGCTTTAAATGGAGGAGAAAAGAGAAGAATTAAATCAAAATTCAGAGGGCAACGAAGGATCTGACTCAGACTCAGCAGCTACAAAAATAGCAACTACTTAAAAAACTGAACTTGCTTAATTGGAAGATTTAGTTAACTCTGAGAATTATTCATAAACTCTAAACCACACAATTTCTTCAGATTTGTCTAACTTTACTGAAAAAACAGCACAAAACGAAGCTTAGTAAGTGCCAGTTGTTTCCAATACTATGTTAGAATAGCCTTCTTCTCCTAACAACTCAACCAGAAGCTAATCAATTTCATCTTTTTAAACTTCCCCTTACAAGAATAAACTCCAAAGGAAATTATGGGAAGTTACTGGAGAGATTTTCTTGAAAAACATCACAGAAATTTAACAAATCTCACGAGACTAACAACACCCCTCAGCTTAATTGAAGGAGAGAACTCAAAAGTTCTCAAAAGACTGCTTAGGACTGTTGCGGATGGCCTTAAGGAATTCCTAATCTGTTGAACCAAAGGAGCGACCTCATTTAGAACTCGCTAACTATTTCGTTCTAGCCTAAGACATTCTTCTCAAAGATCAAAGCAGCTACCAAGAAGTGCTTTCAAATATGGAAAAGTTATTGAGATTAACAGAAATCTTTCCTGAATTGACTAATTTGGAAAGTGTGAAAAGTTTAGAATTGACTTACATTCATTTACTGCTGAAATGTGGGCTATTAAAGAAAGCTGAAAGGGCTTTGGTTTCATTTGTTCAACAACTCAAAGACGAAAAAACAAGAGATACCTATGAATTACGATTCATGTGTCTTAAAAGTGAATTTCATCGTTTATCTAGTTAAGTTTCAGATGCGACTGAGAAAACCATTGAAATTGAGAGTATGCGAACAATAGACGGGTTATTCCTTCGACTTAACCTTCTAATTGATGAGAAATAATTTGAAAAAGCAACTTACATGATTTAACAAAGCTTGGAAGTTATTACGAAGCAGCCTTTGTGGATTCTTTCTCTCAAGAACCTTCAGCTGAAAATATATTCATTGAAGAAGTAATTCAGTTAATTCCATGGTCTTATGCGAGAACTTAGGAGAGAATATCACGACAACAATCTAGCAAATACTATTGAGTATTCTAATGCACTGATTCTAGAAAGCTAAGCGTAATTAGCTGAAGCAGAAGACATTAAAAATAGAACTTAGTATTTCGATTAAATTAACAGTCACTCTAGTAATGTAGAATCTATGTTAAAAAGTGCTATTGAAGCCATTGATCAAGCAGGTTAGGTTGCAAAGCTTATCTTGCATGACAGATTCCACTATTCGACTATTGCTGGAGACATCTATCAGCTTAAATCTTCGATTTTAATGGAATTTTCTACATAACAAAAAAACAAAAAAGACCAAACTAAAATACTTAAACAAGCACTTTAACTTTCTTAGCTGGCTATTTCAATCCGCAAAAATTATCTCTACAAGCACTGCGATAAGAACATCAAAGTTCTGGAATCACTTTAACTTCAAGTCAACCTGTTGTCGCTTTCCAATCGCAGCCGAGAACATCGAAAAGCTTCTGCTGAACTTCTAGAATATGAACTAGTCTGACATGGTGTCTCTAACTGAAAAATGCATTCGAAATCTTCAAATATTTCTGTGTGTTCCTTTATATTAAATTATCTCATTCTTAATAGAGATGAATTACTTACTTATTTCAGTGATTACAAACATGAATATTAACAACTACAATTTAAATATTTTGCTCTTAGATTTGATTGATTTCGTGGATTGAAATTAGAAACTTTATCCTTAATATGAAACAATACATGGATTATTATTATTATTATCTTATCATTTAAAAGAATTAATACGAAAATAATAATGATTTTAGAATTATGGTTTTTTTCATTTAAACAATTTGTGTAACTCATTTAACTCTCTTCAGACTTTCTGATATGTATCAACAAACCCTTTATGACTATCCCTTAGTAGCACATCGTTTCCATCTATGACACCACCTGGAGAGAGAGAAAATAGCAAACAGGGGGAAAAAAAAATTAGAAAATCTCTAATGAAAGAGCTGAAAATTTACCTGATGAGCGAATAAAATCTCTGGCATGGTCGACATCATCAAATTTTAGTAAGTTGATCAGTTCGTCTAATGTGATTTTGGGTTGGTATCTAAAAGAAAAAACCCAACATAATCCGTTATTTCATTGCAATCTAACAATTAGAATTTAGTAATTTTCAAGCATCTTCTTCCTTACGCTTTAGAAATAATCGTGAGTGCCCACAGTCTAAGCTTAGTGATTCTTTTCTCGATGATGATGTAGCACATATTCGGTGATTTTTCGTATAATTGAAAGAATTTATAAAAGTTGCCTGCCTAATGCGCTCGGAGCAAGCTAAAAATGGTGGATTTGGAAGTTGTTCGGTATAAAGTGTAAGAAAACACAGAAAAAGCAATGGAAAAATAAACCAAAAACCAAATCGAAAAAAAAAACAAAAAAATAAAATAAATATCCTTTTATTTACTCCATAGCAAACTTGATGAGAGGGTGATCGATGAAGAGAGAAACTTCATAAATTAGTTTAGGAAGCTCTAGAGTCGGTTTGGGATTCAATCCTGCGTCGATGATCTTGTAGCAATAGAACTCTTCTCTTTCTCCTTTGATTCCGAATTTATAAAGATCGAAAAGTGTCGCGCAGCATTGAACATACTATCCGTGGTCATCGACTTCCAGACAAATTCGTGCATTGTTCTCGCATACTTTCGCTGTGAAGTCATTGTTGATATGCTAGATAATCAGATCCTGCCTAATCGACCTAAATTATGATTGAATGTAAGCATAATCACATTCTCTCTCCCTCCACTTGCCTAAGAGCATTTTTAGAGATTTTTTAAGGATTTCTTCTGGACGCACTTGATCAGCAGTTGGTTCTTTTGTCAGCCGTAAATAAGGTTTCTCGATATCCGTGCAAGTTCCAACGATGTTCCATTTTGTCAGTAGGGAATCTAAATCGGTATCATTGTCAGTTGTAGTCATCGAAAGCTGCAGGGAGGCTTATTACTTTTGTTGCTGCTATTCCTATAGAAGGATTTTTTGAGCAAGTTTTTGCTCATTTTTTGATTGTTTTTTTTCTTTTCCTTGCTATTTTCCATGACTATTCTGCAAATGTGATTATTCAGTTGCTTTTTTGTTTTTCGCTTCTTCAGCAGCTGCAATTTGATTTTTTGTATGAATTGAAGAATTACTTTGAATCGAGCTATGATTGAGGGAATTATTAGCGAAATTGCCATGAGAAATTGACTGAAATTAAGAAGAACTACTTGACTAACCAGTGGAGGGAGGATATGCTGTTTTAGGATAGGCAGGATTATGGGAGTTCTAAAAGAAATGAGAAGACTAAGACGAAGAAGGGTAGGTTGGTTGGGTATTGATAGAAAAAGGAAGAATTGAAGATGAAGAAATAATATGGAGAGGCTTTGGAGCTTATGCAGAGGATGTTGTTTTCGAGTCTTGTTGCTATTTTTATTATTAAAATGAATCTTGATTAGCGAAGTTGAAGGATGATGATGACGCTGCTTATGATTACTATGTGTTTTGTTTTTGTTGAGGTTGAGAATATTGCTGTTGTTGTTGTAAATGACTAGCTCCAGCAGCAGTTGCAGCAGTAGATTTATTTCCAGAATTGCTATTATTCGATCCAGCAGGCACAGAGGAATTCGTTGATGAAGTCGAAGCAGCAGATTAAGTAGTATTTGCAGTCGTAGGATCCACGACATACGCAGCATTATTGAGGTTAAATCCAGGGATATTGAATGGCGTAAAATTATTCAGTGGATTATTCTTCGCTGCAGCGAGTGCAAACTCTGATACAGGTAGAGCAGTGGGTTTATCATTTTCTCTAGGGAGATTTGGCATAGGATGAGTTTCCCAATTAACATTGTCAAGATCTTCATTCTGTAGTAAATCGATGACTACATTCAACAGCATTGAGCTCATGTGCTGCTATTCCTTGGCGTTCTCACATTTATCGAAGCTTCTGCGTAAATATTTCTCAAATGCGATTTTGCCTGCATCATCGAATAAATTTCTAATATTGTATTCACTTCTCTTCTTTTCTGGCTATTTCTCGAAGTATGAGTAAATATCATCGGGGACTACTACTTCTGAGCTCCATTTTGTCTTTTTGTGCATTCTATGGTCGTTTCTGAAGTAACGAAAAATACATTCACAAAATATGATTGCAAATTTCAAAACCAAGCCAACAAATCTAAATCGTGCTATTTATTTATTGAGATATATTTTACAGCACAGTCCGTTTGATTTCCTCGAGAAGAGGATCATAATTTGGATCATTTGATACCTTCGATGCCTCTGGTTTTGGTGGAACTTATGTCTTGGTTGCTTATGGCAATGGAGGCTACGCTTAAAACTGATTTTTAAAAATGTTAAAAATAATGTCAGAGAAAATGCAAATCAAGATTTAATAAATATTTACTGCATGCGGTTATCTAGCGTAATATTAAGCCTGCTATTATGCATAATATCCTTGCTATCCAGTCCCATATTAGCCGTACTATTAATAATATGCTTGCTGCTACTGCGGTTATTAAATCTGTGGAAGCTATTATTGCTGTTGAGCATAGTATTGCTGGTAATATTGCTGATACTACTACGACTGCTATTGCTGCTATTATTACTATTAATACTAGTATGAATATGCTGCAGGATTAGCTCCATATCCATAAGCTAATCAAACAAAAAGGATCAAGATTTGTAACTTTTCAACGCTAAAATGTATTGTTTTCTATCTTACTCGCATTTGCTGGATATTATGACTATTATTGTTAATAATACTGCTGATATTGTTGATATTACGCATATTTCTACTACTCTTAGATCTACGCTGCATCTTGACCTACATTTAATAACCATATTATTATATCTCATATGCTTTGAAATTGAAAAAGAATATCAATCTGCTGGTGATTTACTCTATCCATATATTTTGAGCGCATTCTCAATGGTGTTTTTCTTTGTTTCCTCTGTTTGCTACGATTATTCAACTTAGGAATCTACTAAACATGCATAATAATAGAACATACCTTCATGGGTGATCCTGGAGAATATGAAAAAACAAGTGGTTTTCGCGAAAAGAATCTGCTGGTATTTTTGTGATGATGATCTTCTTCTCCCCCCTCGTATCCTTTCAAGTTCTCTCTCTCTCCTCTCTTTTTCGCTAGACAATGCAAACAAATAATGTTTTCTGTGATTTTATCTTTAATCAAATGAACCTTGGGAAATTTACAACATACAAAAAGATTTTTTTTATCTCCCTCAAGATTAAACTAGTGATTTTTCAAAAAAAAGATATGCTTTCAAAATGAAAACAAATAACAAAAGTAAGTGTTCAAAATAGAAGATAAAAAATGGGGTTAGAAAGGAATTGTAACAGGTAAATAGAGTTTAGATTCATGGATACAAAGTGATTTATTATTATTAATTGTGTTTTTCTCATATTCTATGATGAGAAAGAAAAAAGCAAAGGAGAATCCATCCCATATCGCCTCCTCCTCCTCTTCATTCTTCCTTCTTTCCATCATCCATATCCAGTAAAAAGTTCATCATATTATTAGCACGATTCTCTAATCTTCGCATAACCCATCTTAAAAACAAAAAACAATGAAATCAGATCTAATTCCAGCAAACAATCATAAAAATCTTACTTTTAAGCTAGTTCTTGATCGATACCTTAGATATCCCTATCTTCTTTTTCATCAAATTTAAGGAAAATTATCTGCCAGACACTAAGCCCAACAGTCTCGCAAGGATAATCCCATAACACCTTCTTTTCAAGCATTGTCTCCCAGTTTCCGAATCCTACTGTGAAGATAGCATGTGCAAGTAAATAATCATCATAGTTTGTCCATTTGTTCTTCTGAAACTCAACCTTCCCATTTTCATCGACTTTAGCTTGATGGAATGAATATTCTAATCGATAAAGAAATGCCAAAAAAGGGTTAATTACAAGTTGTAATCTCAAAATATACAGAACAAAATTGTTGAATTATACCTTTATGTTAGACCCTGAATTTCTCAGGTCGCTTGAAGAAATAATTGTACTTCTTTCGGAGAGCTGAGAGACCTGCAATTCGTCTTACAACCAATTCAGGCTGGTGTTGTAAAAATAATAAAAATAAATCAAATATTAGTTTTCAAATAAACATAATTTGATTCTTTACTGAGAGTCCGCAAAACACAGCATTGTCTAGCTTATCAAGCCTTTTAAAGAAAAGCAACGCAGCATAGAATTCCTTGAGATATTTTTTGAAATCTGAGAATGTTGGTTTGGAATCTTTCTTGAAAGCGGCTGATCTTGCTTTGAGTAGTTCAAGCCAGAATGTGTCGATTGAAGAGAAATCCATACCATATTCGAGAATAAATGCAAGGAATTCGATTCTGTGGTATTCACTGAATCCATGAAGAATATACTAGAATCTATCTAAATCGTTCATGTTTGCAAATTTAACTTATGATTTAGCATACACTTCGTCATCAAAATACTTAAGAATTTTATCAGTCGTTTTCTTGCTATTTTTCTACTATTTTGCAGCTGCATTTGCTTGTGCTTGTAACTACGCTTATTAAACAGATTACTATTGTTCCTCCGAGGGATATGTAGCCAACCCAGACACATGGTTATTATGATGTTAGTGACTCTTCGATCCTCCTGCAGTTTTTTTATAATTCTACTCCGCTACCTCATCTGCACCTCCATCACTTTCAGAAGCTGATTTAACTTATTATTAATGTTCCCCATCGAATTCAGAGTATGAATCACTAGATTTATTGTGATCGTCTTAAAGTGTACTGTTGATCATCTTACGGACTCTCTTACCTTTACCTAATTCACTCGCCTGCTGATTTTACAGCTACTTTGCTTGATCATCTAGCAGTGTTTCCCAATATTTCTTTTAATCTTTTTACTTCTCTCCTTCATCGTCTTTCTTCTCCCTTTCATCGATAGTTTCGAAGTTATAAGAGTTAAACTTAAATCCACTAAGATAATAATCATTCAAATCTGATTTCCTAAGCTATACATTCTCTAGATCTCCACCTTGTACATCACCTCCACCTTCTCTACTTAGCAGCGCTTCTATCTAATCATCCGTAAACTCCTGATCTTTCTCCTCGAGATTCTTATTAAACATCTCGTATGTTCCGTTTTTCAAAATTGTCTCAAAATCTTCCTTCGTGAATTTATTTATTGGATTGATAATGATCGATTCCAGAAGTAACTTTCTTGTAGCGATTTCGATGATTCTCTCCTCAGCGGAGTATTTGCTCACAAGACGGTAAACTTTGACTTTTGATTTCTAACCCATTCTGTAGGCTCTGCTGATAGCTTGCACATCTCGATAAGGATTGAAATCACTGTCAGTAAAGAATATTGTGTCAGCAGAAGTCAAGTTGATACCTAAAGAGTTATATTCACAAACAAACAAAAATGGAATTAAAAGAAAGGGAATTAATTGATGAGATGGATAATTTGAGAAATTAATGAAAAGAGTTTTTCTTTTGGAGTATTTATTTACCTAATCCACCTGCACGAGTAGACAAAAGGAATATTTTTGCTTTGGAGTCCTTGGAATTGAATGAGTCAATTGTCTTTTGTCGATCGATTACAGAAGTCGTACCATCAAGTCTCTCAATCTTTCAAAGTAAAAAAAAGGTAAAATTAAACCACTTAATTCCTTGGCATAATTTCATATTTTTGTTAGCAAGCAAGCGCATACTGGCCATCCTTTGTATGCGAAGAATTCTCCTAAGATATCCAGCATCATTGTGAATTATGAGAAGATAAGCATTTTATGATTGTGTTGGAGTAATTTTGGTATCATTCTTTCCAGGAATTTGAGTTTATTCGAGCAATCGATGAATTCTTCTTGGAATTTATCTTTTCGAGGAATATCGTATTTCTTTTTGTACAAGAAAAGGAACGGATGATTGCACACAAGTCGTAGACTCATGAGAATGTTTAGCAGAGAGAATTTAGAGAAATTCTTTTATTTATTATCAAGAAGCTTGAGATTATCGTAGTTCTTAACGAGCACATTCTTGTAGTAATATTTTTATGTATCGGTCAGCGATATCTTAATGATGATCTCTTCCATTTCGGGTAATTCCAAATCAACATCTGTCTTCTTTCTTCGAAGCAAATGTGGACCTAACATTTTTGTTAATTCATTTAGTGCTTTCTTACGCTCAACTTCTGAAAGCAAATCATCTTGCTACTGCTAATTTGAGTTATTAGATTGCTTTGATTGTGCATTTGTAGTAGTCAAGAACATCTTAAGACTTTCGTAATTCTTCATAGTTTTTGCTTTCACAGGACAGATAAACTCAATCAAGTTCAAAAGCTCCAAGATATTGTTCTGCAAGGGGGTACCTAAACAGCATAAAAAAATATCATCAATTTACAATTTTTGAATGACTTTTCGATGAATATTCTTTACTTACCAGTCAATAAAACTTTATGCTTGGTTGGTATTGTGGAGGATATTTTGAAGAATTTTGATTCATTGTTTTTGAGACGATGTGCTTCATCGACAATTAAGCATTCCCATTTCATTTTCCTTAAAAAATGTGCATCATTGATTGCAGTATCGTAACTTGTAATCAATGCATTAAACTTTGGCATTAGAGCCTTTTTCTTCGTTTTCTTCTAAGGATTCTTATACTTAAAATAGAACTCACGTTATCGAACTAATGTCCTTGAAGCTTGATTGCCTGTGTAGACTAATACATTGAATTTATCTCCCCAGATTGAG
>Ga0302271_10002421_pt1 | contig 16843 bp, 7 predicted proteins | sample III_Bog_N1_1_FD_198767 | JGI IMG/M metagenome (GOLD analysis project Ga0302271, IMG submission 198767) | Peat permafrost microbial communities from Stordalen Mire near Abisko, Sweden - III_Bog_N1_1 | ecosystem: Environmental > Terrestrial > Soil > Wetlands > Peat | place: Sweden: Abisko...
AGCTCTGAATCTGGTAAAGTAATCTAATTTCTTGCTAACATCAGACCCCCAACATAATTCATAGGAATGATTAGACAATTGCCCAATTCGAAGCTAGCCCCTCCCTTTCTACTCGTGCCTGTTGAAAAGAATTGTCTATTTTGATAATTAGTAGAAATCAAAAGAAGAAAAAAGAAAACAAAAACTCAATTTAGAAAAATTAATAAATAATACAAACAAATAAATCATAGTTCTATGGTACCAAAAATCCTTGCTGCTATCTTCATCCTCCTTGAACTCTTCTTTGGATTTGTTCTTGCAGAATCTGAGAACTAATGCAATTCCTCCCCTTTGTTAAATTCCTGCTTGAATAACTTTGATGGCGGGTATTATTATGACAGGATTTAGGCCTCCAAATATACAGACTTAGCAGTACCTTTACTGTCTGACGAGTACTAATTCACCATGGCATATTCACATTTCGAGAGTGGGAAGCATAATGAAAATGCTGTTTTTGAGCTCTTCTACAGAATAAATCCATTTCATGGAGAAGTATTTTTTTAATAATTCTAAGAAGATTTGTGGTATTTTTTCGAAGGAGAAGATCCAAACAATATGGTTCTGATAAAAAATTTAAAAACTAATGTGTTTTGATTCATTTAGTACACTGTGTTCGCTGGAGTTGAAGAGGTCATATCCTTTTTGAAATACTTCAAGATCACAGAAGACTAAATTGCCTACATGAGGTATCCAGAAGATTATTTGCACTTTGGATTGTTTTTAAGGTCAATTTGTGAACTCCTTTTAGAAAGTTAATGCCACCAAATGCTAAGGAAGAGTTCTTTGAATGGCTACGAACCTTAGATTGCAATTCAGTTAAACTCTATGGTAATTCAGAAACTCATAATTATCCAACTTTTATGCTTGAAAAAAATTAACTTATTCCGATAAAAATACCTTTTTCTTTCTAGCGATAAACGAAGGCAGTTTGGTTTTTCCCAAGGAGCCACTGATCTAAATCGAGGGTCCATTAAGTCTCATATTAATCCTTGAGACACCCATGATCTCCCTTACAAGCTTTCCTACTCTTGTAAGTACTAACGCAGCTAGAATGCGAAGGGTTGCTGGAAATAAAACCTTGTTAGAATTCGGTCTGAGGAGAGCTTAAGGTCCAGGTGCTGGGCTTATGGCATCAAAATATGCTTATATGGGAGGATTCGATGAGACCAGTAATTTACTAGCTAGCAGCAGATTTGATATTCCTGTTTCAAGCACAATGTCACATTCTTACGTTACTTCATATTCAAATCTTGATGAAATCGACGATTTTCAACTGAATAATATCAATATCAAGCAGAGGACACTGCTCTACAGAGAAAGGCTCAGTGTAATAAACAATAACCCTAAATAAACATAGATTAATACTTCCAGAATGATGAGTTTTTGTTAAACTCCCCTCTATTTTCTTCATTTTTTTATTTTTCCTTCGGTTTTCTTTTTTCTTAGTTTTCTCGTACGAGTGATAGTGAGCTTGCTGCATTTTTGGCTTTTGCAAAGAGTTTCCCTCATAAATTTCTCTGCCTTGTAGACAGCTTCGATTCACTGAAATCAGGAGTTCCTAATTTCATCGCTGTCGCTATGGCACTGATGGACGCTAAATACTAACCGATTGGATTCAGATTAGACTCAGGAAATCTACCTACTCTTTCTATGTAAAGATAATTTATTTTTCCTGTTCATTCTCTAATATTTTGAATCGAATCTCTAGAGCAGCAAGGGCTATTCTAGCCAGAGCGGGTGCAATGCAAGGAAAAGATCTTTCTAAAATAAAGATTATGGCATCAGATAGTATCAGCGAGCAGAAAATCAAGCAATTCAATCAACAAGTCAGAATTTTTTTGATAATTTTGAAATTCTACACATTTTCATTCATTTTACTCATTATTTTCTATCATCCTAGGGCCATTAAATCGACATATTCGCTATTGGAACTGACATCGTAACATGCAGTAGTTAACCTCACATGGGAATCGTGTTTAAACTTGTTGAAACTAATGGATTAGCTAAATTGAAATTCTCTGAGGACATAATTAAATCATCCCTTCCAGGTCGTAAAATAGTCTACAGAGTCTGGGTGGAATCATAAACCACTCCAATAGCTGATGTCATCGCACTGCCAGATGAGCACATTGATGGGACTTCTAAAATCAAAGTAGTAAGTTTAACGAAAACATCAGAAAGATACACAATCATCCCTAAAAAAGTCAAAAAGATCTTACATCTCGTGTGGGATAAAGGGAATATCGTCTCACCGGTCTTCGATCTCAACGTAAAGATTATGAGCAAAGAAACAAAGGATTGTCCACAAAAGAATAAAAAAGCTTTTTTGCATTTGTTTCTGATCCTTTTAAACGCATCTGTAATTTATTTAGGAATCTAAGGAGTACTTGAAGAAGCAGATGGACGAATTCGATGACTAAATCCTTGATGAAGAACATTCCAAGCACACATACCTAGTTGTGGTTACTGAAAAATATTGGTCGTACTTCTAAAAAAGTGCTGAGAAGGTTCTTATCCCCAAGATCATAGCATGAGGGATAAGAGAACAAGGGGATTTAATTAGAGATCAGATAATAGGAAAAAGAAGAAGAAACTAACATAGAAAATAATACTACAGTAAATGGTATTTTTATAAGGGAATTAAAAATATAAAAAACATGTCTTGTTTTGTGCTTTGCTGCTGAATATAATTGTTAATTGAGAAGAAATACAAAATAAAACATATTTAAAGTATAAACAATAGATTCAAGGCGTATTATGCTCTCGCTCTTATTCTTTGTTTCTTTGATCATTCATCGTATCCTCAAAGATAGTACCTAAGGATCTCAATCATTTCGTTTTCATTAAGCTTACCAATCAGCTATTCTATATTTCTTCCTCCTTCATTTTTATTGTCCTGCTTAGGTCCCACTGTAAGACTACCATCCTTTTCCTATTTTTACACTTCACTGTCCTTCTCCTTTGATGCTAACTCAGTTGTTTTTTGAGCTTCTAATTTCTAAGCTAATTTGGTGTGTTCGTTGTTCCAGATCATGAGAAATTCCTTCTTTCGTTTGTTACCTAAAGATTTACAACAAAAACAAGAAAATCAATTAGTGTGGATGATTGTAAAAGTAAAAGGCAGTTACTTTCTAAAACCTTCTAGCATTTATCCAAGAACTCAATTTAAACAGGATTTAACTTAAATTTCTATCCTTTTTTGTTGTGGATCTCCTATGGAAATAGCAAAAAAAAACAAGTTAGCAATATTATTCTAAATCTCACTTATCTCATAATCCCTTCTTCCTTTGATGATTTATTCAAATGCATTTTACCATCGCTGTTTCAACTGAGAATCCTCTTTGAATCAGAAACCAAGCCATCTTCAAGCTCGACTTGAGCATCACAGAATATAACGGATTCACTGGAAAACCCTAGTTTTGTAGATTTTCAAATGTAAATTAACCAACTGAAAAAAGTCATATTTTTTAAAATATTGTTTGTGTTTTGCTCTATCTAATCCTAATTTTTTAGTAACTTTGTAGTTGTATTTATTTGTTACATTCTTGTTATCTGTTGTATTAATATTTGGATGATATTAAAGTAAAAGATCCACTGCTGATCTCAAACTCCAATGGCTAGCCATCAGAATAGGTGTCCGGCCTGATTGATCCTCACAATTAACATCTGCACCTTGTTCTAGTAAATATTGAATCAGCTCAAGTCCATCTTTCTCCTGTTTGATGCAGCGATTCACAGCTTTGTGCAGGAGGAAAAGCTAAGACTACGGGTGTTGAAAGAAAACAAACTTTTATTACAAATATCTTTGAGATTTTTATGCATTCTAAGGATAATTTTTGAGCCTGATATTTTGCAGTTTTACATATTCTCGAAGGTTAGGGTTGATTTTATTGGAGCTGAAGTAGGCTGTGAATTCTTTTACAGTGCCTCTATCAAGAAGATCAAATGCTTTACGGTCTACTGGGTTCTACAAATGGCAATTATGAGTAAATAACATATTGCTAATTTAAAAAAAAATATTGTCTTTTTGATTGGTAGTGCTTTAATTTGCCATAATCACACCCACGTTCACCATCTTCATCTTCCCTCTAATCATTCTTTATCTTACAAGTCTCTTTCTTTTGGAAGATAGCTTCTTTTGTATAAAGTACACCACTGAGATGAAGATTATTATGGAAGTGATGATCACAGGATAGGAGATAAACGTGTTCAAGAACTAAAGTGCATGCGAGATGGCATCGATTTCCATTTTCAAGTTGAGTTGTTTCTGCTTTTAAGAGTAAAGAACAAGAAGAAAGTAGGAATTAATTAATTACTGTGGGATGCTTTATTGTTTAGAATTCGAGGATTAAATCAACCTTATGAGTAGCCACAGCAAATAGATTTTAGAGATTTGATAGCTGTTTTTCAAAATAATCTTGGAAAGAAAAAGTCTGACAAGGAATCCACAGGATAGGGAATTAAATCTGTAGCTTGCATATTTAAATATCGAATTGGATGTTCAAGTAAAAATGAATAATCATAATTGACAAGCAAACTAAAAACACTGTATTTCTTTATTAACAAGTTGGATACGAATCTTTTTCAATGATATGCCCTTTGATTTTACAAAATACTAAAAAACAAAATTAAGACCATTTAGATTTAAAAACATAATTCTTCTCTACTTCAAATTTTTTATTCCTTTTACTCTAACTCCCATATCTTATCATCAAATTTCTTCTTTTCAGAGCAAATTATTAAACGAGAACTTAGGTAACTTACTCATTGATTTATCCAGATGCACGAGTACACTTGCGAATTATGATTTAAGCGCATGTATCCCTTCTAAATTCACATCTTATCCCTTCGTTAATTTTTTCCTTAGATCATGCAAGTCAAGTAAATATTCAGATGACACAATCTACTGCCGGAACTACTCCAATTCCGGAGAGGAAGGCCGGTTATTAATATATCTTTTGACTTCATTTAGAATCTCCTTAGCAATAGAACTCGATAAATTCGAAATAACATCTTCAAGTTTATTTTTATCAGTTTCACTTACACTGCTTAAGCATCCAATTGCAGGAATCAAAAATTAAACTTCTCTATCCGACCGCAATTACTCGATTAAGATACTCCCTTTTGGATTTGCTAAAAAATCCTCCAAGAATGAAGTGCAGAATTCATTTTCCTGCTTGATTGTAGCTTGTAACGCTCGCAGATCTTTTTAGTTAATAAATAGATCCTTGTGTTGCTATTCGTTGTCTTTCAAGAGACTGAGCAATTAAGTTAAGTCAATCTTCACTGCGATTGATAAGCACAGGAGTAGTTTCTCATAGGCGAGATTATTGTTATTCATAAAAGTAACATTTCTCTTTTGTTTTGCAAGCAAATCCACTGAAACGTAATGACGAAATTATACATATTACCGACGGCTATTGATGGCTGCAAATACTTGCTTTGGATCAGATTATCTATTGGAAAGTGGGTGATTTAATAGTTCAGCTTGTTATGCTTGCTGTAAGGGTGGTTTATTGTTGTATGGTTGTTATTTTTTCTTGAAAATATCAGTATCTGGGAGTACAGTGTTGGGGATGACTTGGAGACTATTCGGGGGATGATTGTGATTATCAAATATTGACTTCTTCAGCTTATTATTGTTATTTAAATTAATTGCATTGAGATTACTGACCATTCCCTACTACGCTCCACTTGCTGGTGCCATAACTGCAGTGGGTTTGGAAGGATTGTTTTCTTTATTTTACACGTTGTTGCTGCTAGAATTGCTGCTAGGATTCCCATTGAAAGGATTAACAAGATTAGCAGTGTCGTATGCTTAGAACATCTTGAAAAGCTCATCCCAAGAGACCCTGTCTTTTTCTTCATTCACAAGAGTTCTTATGAGAATATTTTCAGTGAGACTCTAGAGTTTGGAGTTTTTTCTAGGTTTATATGGGTTTTTAGTGATGTTATTTAGTAATTCCCGTTCGTCTCTCGCCTTCCAAGGGACATCTTAGAACAGCATCTCATGCAGAATAACTCCAATCGACCATACATCGCTCTTGAGACCATATGCATTCCTCGCTAGAATCTATGGAGCCATATACAGTGGAGAACCTACGCAGCTTCTGAGTAGCTACGCCGAGGAATAGTCAACATACTTTGCAAACCCAAAATCAGCTATTTTAAATACACCCTCGTGCATTAAGATATTAGCTGGTTTCAAGTCTCTGTGAGTTACGTTGTGCTTCACTAGTTCCTTAAAACCTATGAACAAATTAGATTCGTTTTAAGATAACGACAAAATTAGAACAATTTTTAGTAGTTTTGCTAAAATTACCTTCTACGATGTCTCGAATGACACGAAGAGCTTGTGGTTCAGTGATTTTCTTGCTTTAAATGAGAAGTCTCAGATCGCCATCTTTGCAGTATTCCGTGATGATGTAGAAGGATCTCGTCGTCGTAATCAAATCGATGAATTTAACAATGTTTTTATGGTCAAATCTCTTGAGGATTTCAATCTCGCTAATAATAGATTTCCTTAAATACGTGTCATTCTAGAATTATCTTATGTCGAGCTTCTTAATGGCAACCTTCGAATTGTTCCGTTTATCGATCCCTTCAAATACCTTTCCGTATGCTCCTTCACCTAGGCAATGCTTCAAATCATACTGGTAGTTACCAATAACCTTGACTTGTGCACCTTGCGGCTGTTGCTATTACTAAGGCAGGTTATTTGGACTTGCGCCGGGCATTTAGAACTAAAACATTGTGATCGAGGGGTGCTCAAATGATTGTTTTTCGATCTGTTAGTCTGTTTGCTGTGTTTGCAGATTTATAATTTTTCTTTTTTTGAAAGAAGTTAGAAGAATCAATGCTTAAAATTGATTTTTTTTGTTAAGATGTACTTCAAACCAAGAAAAAGAATGTACGTTTATGCTATCCCAAGAGTGGTTCTATCTCTCAATTTAAAACACTCGATATTGATTTTTGAAAAAAAAGAAGACTAGAAGCAAGAAAGCAACTTGCATATACCGTTGATCAGTAGACCTCTAATTCTCTCTCCCCTCCCTCCCACGATATCTAATATTTGAATCTCCCTTTTTTTTTCTTAATCTTAATCTCATTTTTGCTTTTGGTTTTTCCTGAAACTATCCCTCTCATAAAACAGCATATTTATCTTCCCCTACTTATTGACTTACCCATTTCATTTTCCCGCAAATTCATTTCATTTCTAAGAAGAAGACATTTTATAATAGACACACTCAAAAAGAAACAGGATTACATCTTTAGTTATTTATGCATATTTTACTCATCAATTTATAAAAATATTTATCTTGTTATTGCAGGAAATAGAGTCATTTTTTGGAATGTTTGATTACAGTTGAGAGTTTAAACATCTCAGGGAGGGAAGGACTCTTCTAAGAAAATCAAAGATTCATTGAATTATCGATTTCTGCAAGAGCAACGTTTGATTTTGCTAGACTGCATGATACTTATTATGATGATGAAGATTCCAATTCTTATTATGAGTTTAAATTACTATTCCCTTATTCTTGTTCTTTTTCCTATTTTTTACATTCTTCATTCTTTTTACTGAGATTTTACTACTTATCTTGATTCATTTCCTTAGCATTATTTGAAAGTGGTGGAGTTTTATACGTTGCTTATTTGAGAAGTGTCTACTGGAGTGCTCCCGCTTTTGTAGGAGAAGAAGATGAAGATGCAACCTCCTCGATTTCAAGGGCTTGCTTGAAGTAGCGATCTGTATTATCAAATGCCGAAATGCTTATGTCAATTTTATTGAACAATTCTTGAAAATAAACAAATATTTTTGTATTACTCCGTGGATGGCGATAACGAATGAAGCCTTAAGAAATCTCCTTGAATGTCTAGTTGCAGTTTCTGCAAGAACAATGGACTAACATACACCGCGATGAATGCGCATATCGCAGGAACGATGTTCAGATAAAAGAAATAGCGCACTTCTATCTGCTACACGCTGATTTAATAGAAAATTATTACATTTGATAAAAATATTATGCCTGGAATAGCAGCTATCACAGCAAGTCTTTTGATCTTTATTAGCAGGGATATTTTATCGTTTGATTAGCCATATTTATAGCAATCATCGACACTGCCTCGCGACATGATCAATGCGAGAATAATCCCAAATGAAGCACCGAAAAGACCAGCATCGATGTAGCATTTATTGTAGAGATATTTATCCTCCAGCGATTCGATGGACTTATCCCCGCAGGCTGATGAAATAGTAGCATTCCAGACATTATTCGATTCTTCGTAAGTCCCTCTGATTCCTAAGAATATACCCAACACGCTGAACAGCATGACTAAGTAGAGCGCGACTGTGAGAATTATCGGGAAGGCTTGTTTTTCCTTAGGGATTCTTGCGAGTTTCCGCATAAACTCGATGAGATACGAGAACAAAATAAATCTAAGCAGGCAAAATAGCACGATTGCATACACCCAGCCTAAGACAACTTGGTTTACTCCGTGTACACCAAGATGAATTCTCGAAAAACCCACAAGAAACAAATATACTCCATATGCACCACATAGTATTCTATTATTTTAAGGAAATTTATCCATAAAAAGTGAGGTAAACTGCAGCCCAACAAAGAGATTTAACATAGCATGACCACTAGGCTCACCGTATTCACTAGCGCATTACTTAGCGACAATATCATCATATACCATAAACGGTCTAGGATCGTTGTACAGTAACTTTAAAATACTCAAGAACGACGATGCCGACGCGAATGTCAGCAAATAATAGAAAGTATGCAGCCTATTTGTGCCCCAGATTATTATGATCACTGATACACCCGCGGAGATTATAAAAGAGCCATCACTCAAGACGATCGACACGTCGAATAGAAACGTAGAAGACAAGCCAGATTGCAAGCCTACTATGATGTCACGAGATAGCCCATCTGCGAAATACTGCCGCGTAAAAATATCCTAGAAAATATACACTAATCCGATTAGAAACACCGCTAATGTGATTTTAAATGTTTGCTAGGAGATATTCTCAGCATCTCTCTCTTTGTTTGAGGCATTCAAAGGGTGGAGATCATTATTTGTGCTATTGCTGTTATCTTCACCTAGTTAGATATTGGACTATTAGCTAGTGCTGGAGCCAAGGGAATCTCTTTAGCTGTCTTTGTCGGGGGTACCCTTTTTGTCATTTGTATTACTGGATTCGCTATTTTTGGTGTTTCTGTTGTGGGAGTTGTTTTCAGCTCCTTCGTTCTGGTAGATTGCTATTTCTTGCTTCTCGCGGTTGATAGGTATCATAGTAACGCTCGTTTCCATATGATTTATGCTAGAATTGTAGATGCTTTGGTGATTCCTGTCCAATGTCCAAAAAAAAGAACTACTTTTTGTGAGAAATCTTCTTCTTGTGTGCTTCCTTTCGGTGTCTGTGTTTTTCAGATATTTGTTTTTTCTCAAAGTGATAGATTAATTGATTATCCTTTCTTGCAGGAGATTGATTAAAATATTATCTCGCAATCTTCCTAAAAATAAGATAAAGACTCTATTAAGTCACTTGGAACTAGTGAATCTGCTCAGGAAAAAATAATCTTTTTTTTCTTTTCATTTTGTTCAATTTAGTCACTCTGATGTTATGATTTATCGCCTGAATTCTTACAATCGCAAAATTAGGCTTCTTCCTTTTCTGTTTAATACCATTTTATTATTCTTCAAATATCTTGAACAAGGCTATTCATTTATTGAAAAATAGCCAGTTAGTCTATGGCGTTTTACTAAATAAAGATCAAGGAAATGGGAGCTTTTTGAGTGAAAATAGGAAATATCAATTGAATTGATTGATTTAAAAATTAAGAATTCCAAAATTATGATGAGAAAGTATTTTGAATATCGCAGTTGAAGATTTGAAGGAGGAAATTTTATTGGGGAGAGAGAGAAAGGAATAATAATAAGATAAAGAAATTGTATTAAAACAAAATGTTCTTTAAATATTTTAGATACCACCAACAATACATACTCAATAAATAGATGATTTTGTGAGAAAGATATTTAAAGAAAGATTCTAATCTAAAATCTGGTGATTCCTTTTTAATCAGATTATTTTCTGCACACTAATGATATTATCTTTAAGACTTCATCATCTCTTCTTCTTTTGCAGTCACATTTTATTATCAAATTGATCTACAATCTACATCTTTGTAACTCTCATAATATCTATTTAAAAATACATCGATACATACAATCGATAAGCTTCTTGAGGGTCTATTTTGTTGATATCATCAAGTTCTACAATAGATTATTAACCAGGCAGACTTCCAACTCTAAGTATCTTTTTGTCAAGATGTATTCTGAGCTCATAACTGTGTTTTTCGACTCTTTTCCCTTCGGATTGAATAATATACCCTTGATATATTTTGTTATTCCAAAGTCATTTCTGTAATCGTAATAGGACATTCTTTGTTGATATGCAAGTTCGCTATTTTTCTTCGTCTCTCACTAACCCGAAGATAAAATAATTGCTTTTATTTCCTTGTTTCGTTTCTAGTTCAATATGAAAGATATATTTGTGTGTAGGATTGAGGATAGTATCCAGAAAGGCCTAATCATAGTCATAATTTTCAATAGCATTTCTCTAAATTTAATAGATACCATTGCTGTTCTTAGTTATTTCCATCTGCTGAGAAGTGTTGAATGTGGATTTAATCCAATTTGATGTGGTAAGCATGTCTCCTGTGCTCTCAAAGAAATCGATGTTCTTAACTTTCTCTATGATCTCCTAAGCCATTGCCTTTGGTTTTTCGAAAGAAAGCTTGTAAGAAGCTTATTGATTGCCAATTATGCTTTAGATTCTTTTCCTGAAAGCATCTGCATTTTTGTATTTCTATTTGATGAAGCTGTCAAGATCAACTTCTGCTGTTTGTTTGCCTGAGAGTATGAGCTACTTCAGCTTCTCAACTTCTGCGATCTTGCAATATTCCTCTAACACTGCTTGATTCTGACCTTCGGATTTAATAAATGCTTCTTTTGCTCTCGCTTAAGCATCTCTTATGGCCACTTCGAAGTCTGTTCTAAGCTTATTAAAAAAAATGTCAATCTCTTCTAAGCTTTGCGTGTAGTTGATATTCAAGAGTTCAGCGATAATTCGTTATCATTTAAAAAAGGATATCCCTCAATGACTTCATTTTCGTTTGCTGCTAAAATCGAATTCATCGAAATTGTGTTTGAGACAGGAAAAGAACATTTTCTGATGCAGTTAAAGCACAGCAGAGCCCTGTCTTGGGTATTTGCATCAAAGGCGGTTTTTATTCTTTTTTACTTGCCAAAATTTTTCTTTTGAGAGGGCAGTATTTTAAAATTTTTGAAGTTTTTATTTACTTTTTTTTGCATTTTTTTATGATTTTTCTGAGAAAGACTTTTGTGTGATTTTAGAAGAAATGAAAGCTAAATTACAAATAATATTTTAAATAATATTAACTCTTTTTGGTTAACTGCATTTTTTTCTAAGTCCTCATCAATACAAAGAAAAATAGATAAATATGAATCTATTTTGTATTTTAGCTTTTTGTAATTCACTCTAGTAATTTTCTTGAGGATGTTTGTCTCCCTTGCTAGTTCTTAGCAATACCCTGCTTGTTTCAGCAGAATTGTTCCCTCATTCTGAAGTACTGCTTTGTTGTAGTACTTCTATTTCATCAGTACAAGTGTTGTTGGTCACTTTTAAATTCTATTCTTGATTATTTACATCCATTACAGTGAGCTAAAATTTAATATATTAGGGAGAAGTAGCCATCATCTATTCCATAGACGACACAGATCAAAGTAATCCCTCTCCTTTGAAGACTTATTATACAAATGGATGCTGAAAAAAAGACAAGCAAGACGTAGAAGCACATCCCAAGCCTTGAAGGTGCTAATTAGAACCAAATAGTCGATTTATCCTCCAAAATTGATGAAGAAATAATTCTGAAGTGACATACAAATGACTGAAAAAAATAGTAATATTCAACTGAATCTTTGAAAAAAACAAATAAAGATCACGCTATTTTCAGTAAAATAATGATAATGCTATCATAATGTTCTTCTGCCACTTCAACTTCATTTTCAGAGTCACATTTTATTATCAAATTGATTTACAATTTGCATCTTTGTAATTCTAATAATATCTCCTTTCTAAATAATTGCAATATAGAATCGATAAGCTTCTTGAGGATCTATTTTGTTGATGTCATCAAGTTCTACAATAGATTCATAATCAGGCAAACTTCCAACTCTAAGTATCTTTTCATCAAGATGTAGTCTGAGCTCGTAACTGTGTTTTTCGACTCTTTTTCCTTCGGATTGCATAGTATTACCCTTGATATATTTTGTTATTCCACAGTTATTGATGTAATCATAATAGGATAATTTTTGTTCATAAGCACAGTCTTTATTTTTCCCTTCATCTCTCACTAACCCAAACAAAAAATGATTGCCTTCATTTCCTTGTTTGGTTTCTAGTTCAATGTGAAAGACATATTTGTGTGAAGGATTGAGGATAGGGTCCAGAAAAACTTAATCATAGTCATCATTTTCAATAGTATTTCTCTAAATTTAATAGATACCATTGCTGTTCTTAGTTATTTCCATCTGCTGAGAAGTGTTGAATGTGGATTTAATCCAATTTGATGTTGTAAACAAGTCTCCAGTGCTCTCAAAGAAGGTGATGTTCTTGATTTTCTCTATGATATCCTAAGCCATTGCCTTTGGTTTTTCGAAAGAAAGCTTGTAAGAAGCTTATTGATTGCCAATTAAGCTTTAGATTTTCTGTCTGAAAGCATCTGCATTTTTGTATTTCTCTTTGATGAAGCTGTCTAGATCTACTTCTGCTGTTTGTTTGTCTGAGAGTATGAGCTACTTCAGCTTTTCCACTTCTGCGATCTTGCAATATTCCTCTAACACTGCTTGATTATGAGGCTCAATTTTAATAAATGCTTCTTTTGCTCTCGCTAAAGCATCTCTTATGGCAACTTCGAAGTCTGTTCTAAGCTTATTAAAAAAACTGCCAATCTCTTCTAAGGTTTGCTTTTTATTGATATTCAAGAGTTCAGCGATAATTCTTTATCATTTAAAAAAGGATATCCTTCAATGACTTCATTTTCGTTTGCTGCTAAAATCGAATTCATTGAAATAGAGTTTGAGAAAGAAAAAGAATATTTTCTTAGGCAGTTAAAGCATAGCAGAGCCCTGTCTTGGGCATTTACATCTAGGCGGATAATGTCGCTTGGAATTTGAGGGTGCTCTTTGCACTTCCATGTGAATTCTTTCTTTAGAATCGCCTAATACTATTACTCCATCTTAAACTAATTTTTATCCTTTTTTATTTGCCTAAACTTTTCTTTTTGATCGTATTTATGTGGTTTAATTTAGTTTACTTGCTTTTGAATCCAAAAGAAATTAATGATTTTTCTTTTGAGAGAGCAATACTCAAAAAATGTTGAAGTTTTTTATTTACTTTTTTTTACATAAATTACTAGAAAGGATTTTTATCCACTAAAATGCGGATTCTTTATTCTATCACAGGGTTCGTCAATCTAGACACTTCATTTTGCAATTTATATGCACGATTTAGTTTCTAAAATCTATTCTTCGTTATTTCCATTTCTGCAATAGGTTTTTTCCATTATTAATCTGAAAAATTTAGTTATGCGAGTTAGGAACTGCAGGGGAATTTTAATAAATAATTCAATAGAGTCTTAGCTAAGTAAACTTTTTATTCAATCTCTCCTTGTAGGGGAATAGCGTCTATCCTTCCTGTGTCTTCTAAAACATATGTTTCTTCTGTATTCTGATGGCAGTTATCATTGAATTGATCTTCACCATTAATTCTAAGTAATCTTTTTTACTAAATTACTAGAATTCACAGAGACTTCTCCTCCATTCATATGATTTCAGGTGGAGATTGGAACTATTTCATTGAAAATCTCATTTGTCTAGTAATGGAGGGATGAGATTTCCTTAAGTTAAATTCTTCCTTTGATTGCTTGCGTTTACCTAAAGAAGTTATTAAACGCATTATTGAATTTTTTTCATTTAGAGAGGTAACACACTTTCTTGCTCCCTATTCATGAGACATTATATCCTTGATTTATTCCTTCTTCAATAAATAAGAGGAGGATTTGAAAAGATCTCTCATGTGTGAAATTATGAGATTCAGGACACGTATGATTCTGGTTTCTATTCCTTTATTAGCTTTGCAGTAGTCTTAGATAGAGTAGAAAGTTCATGATCCGATCGATCTGAAGTTGCATTTGCAACGGCAAACTACAATTCAAAAAGAGAAGTAGATGGCAAGTAAAGGATTGTTACTTTTAAATTGTATGGAGAAATGTAACAGTTGATGTTGTGATCTTTAGATCTTCCTCCCCACCACTACTCCAATGATTTTTCAATCAAAATAATTTTGAAAACAAATGATGAGTAGATTTTCTTTCATTTTTCCTTCCATTAAATAGATAATAAATAGTAATATTCAACTTAATCTTTGAATAAAACATATAAAGTCAGACTATTTTCAGTCAAATAATGATGATGTTTTGACAATGTTCTGTTCTTCTTCCTTTTCAACTTCTTTTTCAAAGTCACATTTTATTATCGAATCGATCTACAATCTGCATCTTCGTAATTCTAATAATATTTCCTTACATCCCAATTGAAATGTAGAATCGATAAGCTTCTTGAGAGTCTATTTTGTTGATGTCATCAAGCTCTGCAATAGATTCATAACTAGGCAGACATCCAACTCTAAGTATCTTTTTGTTAAGATGTATTCTGAGTTCGTAACTGTGCTTTTCTACTCTTTTTCCTTTGGATTGCATAGGATTGCCTTTAATATATTTTATTATTCCAAAGTTATTGCGGTAATCATAATAGGAGAGATCCTGTTAAGATGCAGATTCGTTATCTTTTCCTTCATCTCTCACTAATCCAAACAAAAAATGATTGCCTTCATTTCCTTGTTTGGTTTCTAGTTCAATGTGAAAGACATATTTGTGTGAAGGATTGAGGATAGGATCCAGAAAGGCTTAATCATAGTCATAATTTTCAATAGAATTTTCTAAATTTGAATGCTGCCATTGCTGTTCTTAGTTATTTCCATCTACTGAGAAGTGTTGAATGTGGATTTAATCCAATTTGATGTGGTAAGCAAGTCTCTTGCGCTCTCAAAGAAGTCGATGTTCTTAACTTTCTCGATGATCTCCTAAGCTATTACCTTTGGTTTTTCGAAAAAAAGCTTTTAAGAAGCTTATTGATTGTCAATTAGGCTTTAGATTCTATGCCTGAAAACATCTGTCTTTTTGTATTTCTCTTTGATGAAGCTGTCTAGGTCAAATTCTCCTGTTTGCTTGCTTGAGAGTATGAGCTACTTCAGCTTCTCAACTTCTGCGATCTTGCAATATTCCTCTAACACTGCGTGATTATGAGGCTCAAATTTAATAAACATTTCTTTTACTCTCTTTTAAGCATCTCTTATGGCATCTTGAAAATCTGTTCTAAGCTTATTAAAAAAACTATCAATCTCTTCTAAACTTTGCTTGTGGTTGATATTCAAGAGTTCAGCTGATAATTCGCTGTCATTTAAAAAAGGATATCCCTCAATGACTTCATTTTCTTTTGATGCTAATATCTAATTCATCGAAATAGTGTTTGAGACAGGAAAAGAACATTTTCTTAGGCAGTTAAAGCACAGCAGAGCCCTGTCTTGAGTATTTGCATCCAAGCGGATAATATCGCATGGAATTTGAGGGTGTTCTCTGCACTTCCATGTGAATTCTTTCTTTTGAATAGCCTAATACTATTACTCCATTTCAATTTTTTTCTTTTTTTTAATTGCTGAACTCTTTTCTTTCTCTTTCAATTTATTTACCTTCCTCTTGTTTACTAATTATTAACCCCAATAAAAGGAATGATTATTGAGATTTGCAAGGTAAAAATCGAGGATGATTAAAATTGTTTATTTACTTTTTCTACACAAAGATATTTCTCTTTTTTCATGTTTTGGTTCATACTAACTGAAAACAAAATTTTTGTTTTTTAGAAGCAATCAAAGTTGCATTGAAAATAATAATCTAAAATAAGTCAATTAATTTATAAAGTGCTTTGGGTATTTAAAAAAAATTATAAGATTGGGAGAATTTCAGTTGAAAGCACACCACCTGCATTTAAAAATATTCAGACTTTTGATCTGATAAAATAATTGAATACCAATTAAAACAAGATTTCTTCATAAATAAATACTATTAAGTATTAATATTTATTTTTTATAATTATTTCTTTTATGTGCTGATTTAAAATATAAAATTGATTTGATTCATTTAAAATGAAAATCTGTTTCATAAACAAATCTGAATAATTTCAAATGCGGGTAGTTAAAATTAAAAAAATCTTTGTTCTTTCCACTAATAAATATGTGTTTTAGAAAAAATGAAAAGAAGAAATTGAAGTAGTTTGGAAAGAAAAATTAGCAAATATCTTTTAATGAGAAATGATGATTAACTTTTTAGTTTTATTATTTTCTATTAATAAGATGACGATCTCAATTCAATACTTAATATTTTCAATAAAAAAACCTTTTCTACTTTGTTAGGGAAGATTCTTTTTGAAACAGTAAAATATAATTCAGACATTTCAACTCCTCTCCTCATAGGAGATTACTTGTATTTATCATTCAATCTAATTTTATATGTCTTTATTTTTTATCTCATTCTTAAGTTCATTGAGAAATTAATGGCACATGGCTTTATACTCTTGGATTCATTCATAACCCTGCTTG
>Ga0302271_10002422_pt1 | contig 16836 bp, 15 predicted proteins | sample III_Bog_N1_1_FD_198767 | JGI IMG/M metagenome (GOLD analysis project Ga0302271, IMG submission 198767) | Peat permafrost microbial communities from Stordalen Mire near Abisko, Sweden - III_Bog_N1_1 | ecosystem: Environmental > Terrestrial > Soil > Wetlands > Peat | place: Sweden: Abisko...
TACAAATCTTTTTGGCAGCTATAATCTCGAAAATGTAAAAGCAGCAGTAGCTACCGGCCTGTTCCTCGGGGTTGAAATAAAGGATATTGTTGAAGCAGTTGAAAAATACCAGCCGGCGAATAACAGGTCGCAGGTAAAGACAACAAAAAGCAATACTCTTGTTTGCGATTCATATAATGCCAATCCATCAAGTATGCATTTTGCCCTGGATTCATTTTCGACACTCAAGGCTGATCGGAAAGCTGTTATCCTTGGTGATATGCTGGAACTTGGAGATAAAAGTGAAGAGGAACATCTTAAGGTTTTGAAGGTAATTCAATCTGACTTTGCTGAAAAAGTATTTCTTGTTGGCCCCGTGTTTCAGAAGATATCCTCTGGATCACGATTCAAAACATTTCCCAATGTTGATAAACTCATTGATTTTCTTAAAGATGAGCCTTTAGCTGGAAATACAATCCTGATAAAAGGTTCAAGGGGATTAAGGCTTGAAAAAGTATATGATCTCCTTTAATAAATCATTTTATTTAGTATCCTCTCCGTCAAATTTTATATTTATTAACAATACCTCCGATCGGCTGCCCGACCTCACTCTTGGTCCCCATAATCCGTAACCTGAAGACACTATGAAATTTGTTTTACCTTTTTTCAGGTAACCATAGCTTAATTCGTAAATCATTTTAGTTACATAATTAAGAGGCCACATCTGACCGTTATGAGTATGTCCCGAAAGCTGAAGATCAATGCCATACTTAGCTGTTTCATTAAGATGGAATGGCTGGTGGTCAAGCAGAATGACTGGTTTTGTGGTATCAACTTTCTGCATAAGTTCACCCAGAGTCATTCTTTCTTTTCTGTAAAAACGGAATGAATCCCTGTCAATTCTTCCAATAAGTTGAATTCCACCCTCAAGAGTCACGACTTCATCCTTCAGAACTCTTATCCCTTTACTTTCAATATATGGTATTGTACGGTTTGCGCCTCCAATGAATTCGTGGTTTCCGGTAATTGCATACAGCCCATCAGTACATTCAGGCCAGGTAAAATACTGCAGAAGATCGCCTCTTAATACCGGACCAATCTCACCATCAACAATATCGCCAAGAAGTAATACAACATCCGGTTTCAAATCTTTAATAATGCCTGACATTTTTTTTAAGCTTCTTTTTCTTATGATACTCCCAAGATGAATGTCAGACACTGCTGCAATACGCAAGGTTTTTACTGATCCCGCCGATTTGTTTATTGTGATATTATATTCCCTGGTGACAGGTATTATAGCATTGATGAATCCTCCAATTATTAAAAGAGAAGATGATAAAACTATAATAATGAACGACCATTTCCGGAATTGTAAAATACTATCACCTCTTATAATTCCCGGTATTCTCAGTATCAATAATATTAAATCAGAAAGAAGGAAAAACAGGAAGCCATAAAGCATAAAAGCCAGCCAGAATCCTCCAATAATATTCAGGATATCGGTAATAACTGAGGAATGTTTTGATTCAAGGATTTTTGCAATAATAAAAAGTACGGCAAGCAAAAAAAATGTTATAGCATAGAGGAATTTATTGTTTTTCAGACAGGGGATTGCATTGTACCCTTTGTAGAATAAGTAAATATTTACCAGTGAGTAAATTGCAAGTACTATTGAAAAAAATACTATCATTTGATATTTCTTCATTTTAATTCAGTTTTACGATATCAGGCTCTTATAAGTTTTATTGCCTTTAACATAAAACTCAAAAACTATGCTCTTGTTCAAAATAAGTCCATCAAAATGTGTTACTTCCAGTTCTTTAACATCTTTTCTTTTTTCCCTGAGGCCATGTATAGCTTTGTAATAATCCATATGCGCTTTCCAAACGGCATTTACTGATCTGAAACTTCCCTTCATCAGAAAATAGATTGCTGCCAACCCGTCCAAAAGCCTTCTTATGAATAAGACAGAACGTAATTTATTGTCCGGAAGGTTTTTATATAGCAGGAAAAGGCTGTTTCTGAAGTTCAGGTAAGTCTTTAGAGGTGAACTATATGCAAGAGTGCCACCACCTACGTGGTAAATCACCGAATCGGGTACGAAGCAGACACGGTATCCGGCTTTATTGAAACGCCAGCAAAGGTCGATCTCTTCCATATGTGCCCAGAAATCGGCATCGAACCCACCGCATTTTTTCCATGCTTCGCTTCTTACTATCATACATGCCCCGCTTGACCAGAATACATTTATCTGGGAATCATACTGACCTGTATCTTTTTCAACTTTATTTATTATCCTTCCGCGACAGAAGGGATAACCATACTTGTCGATAAAGCAACCCGCTGCGCCGGCATGCTCGAACATATCTTTATGATAATATGAAAGTATTTTTGGCTGGCAGGATGCAACATCCTGATTGTTGTCCATTAAGCTGACAAGTGGCTGAAGCCATCTCTCAGTAACTTCAATATCTGAATTCAACAAGACGAAATATTTTGCATCAAGCTGATTCAGAGCCAGGTTATATCCTCCGGCAAAACCATAGTTTCTATCCAGCAATATTAGTTTAACCTGGCTGAAGTTTTCAGCAACCCATTCCGCCGATCCATCTGTGGACCCATTATCTGCAACGCAAACTAAAGTATCATTATCCGTTGAATTTTTAATAACTATCCCAAGGAACATTTTCAAAAAACCAAGACCATTCCAGTTTAATATTACAATTGCCGTTTTATTCATTTTCAACCGGCTTTTTATGTTTCCATCGGCGATGACTCCAAATCCAGTTCTCAGGTTTCTCTCTAATGATCTCTTCGAGTCTCCTGACGTGCCTTTCGGTTATTTCATCTTCAGAAAGTCCGGCAGTATGGTCAAATAGAAGCTCTATATCAAGATTGTAATAACCTCTTTTTATTTTCTGGACGTGGAAAAAGACAAGAGCCATATCGTATTTTGAAGCGATTTTTCCAGCTCCTGTAAACACTGCGGTATCCTGATTTAAAAAAGTTGTCCAGAATTTTATATCTCCCTTTGCAGGAATCTGATCAGAAATGAAAACAGATAGAGTATTAATGTGATTGATTTTATATTTTATTATTTCCCTTATTACCTGAGATGTCGGAGTCAGAACTATACCATATTCTGATCTGTGGTTATTAATAAAACTGTTGAAATACTTGTTTTGCAGAGGTTTAAAGATAATAATAGTTTTGTATTTCAGATAATAAGGAAGCAAAGTTGGCCATTCCCAGTTATTATAATGACCCATTACTGCAATAATATCTCTCTTCTCCTCTCTGAGCTTATCTATAATTTCAAGATTACTGTAAGTGAATCGTTTCCTTTGATTTGTCTTACTCATATGAGTAGACTTGAAAGTTTCAATAATCAGATCTGCAAGATGCCGGTAGAATTTTTTCTCTATTGTTTTACGTTCTTCTTCTGTTTTTTCGGGGAATGAGTTCTTAAGGTTATCTGCTACAACTTTCCTGCGGTATGATATGATATAGTAAAGCACAACGTAAAGAAGGTCAGAAAAAATATACAGAACCGGCAACGGTAAAAGAGTTATAATCCAGTTTATTCCGTAGAAGATATAATATCCTAATGCGGCCATCAAAGAAATGGATTTAATTTTTCATAAAATTACTTACTATTTCCAGGATTTCAGAAAAAACATTGTTGTTTGCAGCCAGAAATTCTTCTCCGGTAAGATTTTTCTCATTGCCTGAGAAATCGCTTGCCCGGCCTCCGGCTTCTCTGACAATAAGCATCCCTGCAGCAATATCCCAGTGATGAAGGCCATACTCATAAAATACCTCAAACCTGCCGCATGCGACATAAGCAAGATCGATTGCAGCAGACCCTAGTCGTCTGATACCATGAGTGTGTTTACACAGATGGGCAAGACATTTCATGTAGGAATCCATCCTTTCGAAATCATTGTAAGGGAATCCGGTGGCAACCAGACTGTCAGACAGTTTTTCCGCATCCGAAACATGAATTCTCGAACCATTAAGCCATGCTCCCCCACCTTTCCAGGCAGTAAATGTTTCATTGCCACTTACTTCAAAAACAACTCCTGCAATAACCTCGTCGAATTCCATCAGCGCAATACTGATTGCATAAGGATGAAACCCGTGTAGAAAATTAGTTGTTCCATCGAGTGGATCAATGACCCAGCAATATTTAAGGCCGGTTTTTTTTGATGTACCTTCCTCCGTGATAAATCCTGCTTCAGGAATAAGACGGCTTAGTTTTTCCACAAGCATTTTTTCCGAGCCCTTATCAACATAACTGACAAAATCGTTCAACCCTTTTTTTTCTGTTCTGCTTATATCAAATACCTTAGATTCCTTTAGAATAAAAGCACTTGCTTCGCGGGCAGCTTCTTCAATTTCCTTACAAATAAATTTTAGATCGATCATGGGTTATCCAATTAATTCTATGCTCATTTTCCCTGTCGGCGAAATATCATTAAGCCTTACTTTTCTGATCTTTCCTGCAAGTTTGGATTCCCATGGATACTCAACCCTTATATAATTTGATGTAAATCCGGTTATGAATCCTTCACTGAAGGTTTTTTCAAATAAAACATTTGAGATTTGACCAACATTCAATTTATTAAATATAACATTTTTCTTTTGAGAAAGTGCAATTAGTCTTTTACTCCTCCTCTCTTTGTCATTGTAGAGTACTTTTGCGGGAAGCCTTTCTGCGATTGTATCAGGTCTTTCTGAAAAAGTAAATACATGCAGATAGGAGAGAGGAATTTCCTCAAGGAAAGAATAAGTGTCTTCAAAATCAGAATCTGTTTCCCCCGGGAATCCAACTATCACATCAGCTCCTATTCCAGCCAGTGGCAGCTTGTCCAAAATCATTTTTACCCTGGAAGCGAAAACGTCTCTTGTGTATCTTCTTCTCATCAGCCCAAGGATTTTATCATTACCACTTTGCAAAGGAATATGAAAATGAGGGAGTATCTTGGAATTTAGCAAAGTCAGATCGATTAATTCATCAGTTAACAGGTTTGGTTCAATTGATGATATCCGGAACCTTTCTATACCCTCTACTCTGACCAGCTCTTTAAGCAGCCCGGCAAATGAATCTTGCGTCGATTTCCCAAAATCGCCAATATTGACCCCAGTTATTACGATTTCTTTTACACCGCGTTCTGCAATATGCTCTGCCTCGCGGATAATAGTAGAAATTTCAGGATTCCTGCTCCTTCCCCTGGCCATGGGAATTGTGCAGTAAGAACATCCATAGTCACAGCCATCCTGAATTTTAAGGAATGACCGGGTTCTGTCGCCCAGCGAAAATGAAGGGTTGAAACTATCGGTCGCAGCCAGATCAAAGGAATGGATCTCTGCTTTAGGTTTTTTATTAAGCCCAGTCAGATAATCAGAAATGTTAAACTTCTCATTAGTGCCAAGTACAAGATCTACTCCAGGAATGGAAGATATTTCCTGTGGTTTTAACTGTGCATAGCAGCCAACAACGGCTATAAATGCACCGGGAGAAAGAGTTATAAATTTCTTTATTGCCTGTCTGCATTTTTTATCTGCAGTATCGGTGACAGAACATGTATTAATTACATATATATCTGCTTTAGAGCTTGCAGGAACTCTTTCAAACTCATCATCAGGAAAAGATCTTGAAATAGTTGATGTTTCGGCAAAATTGAGTTTACAACCGAGAGTGTGAAATGCTACTTTCTTCTTATTAATAATCATTAAAATTGTTTTTCAAGCGACAATTGACAGAGAGCTAATTATCGCTGATATTATTTTTGTTTACTTAGAGTATTCAGGTATACATTTCTGAATTCTATATCCCTGCCTTCACTTTGCAAACATATTGATCCTTCAGAGAGGTTTACATTCGTTCCTTTGTTTTGCAGGACCCCGTTCACAGTTACCTCAATAGAATTCCCTTCACAGATGACCTCCATTGTATTCCATTCGCCAGTAGGTTTTTCAGAAGAAGCTGAGAGCTTTTTAATGAAAGGTTTCGATTTATCTGTCCTCTCACTCATGTCAGCTCCGTTCATACACACAAAGTCACCTGCATTTCCAGCCTGAAGCTGACATTCAACACATTTTAACCAGATAGTATCAGGTTTCTGTGCATGTACAAAAACTCCACTGTTTGTTGCTTCGGCAGGCCAGCGCCATTCGACATGAAGTTTGTAATCAGAATAGGATTCTTTCGTCCTCATATATCCGAATGGATTACCTGAGATATGGACGACTCCATTTTTTAAGGTGAAAACTGTTGCAGGATCAACTGATGGGTCTTTAAGTTTGAAGACCCAGTTATTAAGATCTTTTCCGTTAAACAATATTATTTTTTTGCCCTCCAAATCAGATTGGGCAACCATAATATTATGGATTGATAACATAGTAATAATAAGCAATGTAGCTAAGCGGATAGTTTTCGTTTTCATTTTGAGATTTTTCTAAATTTGTATTTTTTAGTTCTTTTCTACTATCTTTTTCACCCCCAGGGGACTTTATCAAGTGATTTCCCTCAGTGTATCTCTGTGCTTCCTATTCCTAAACCTCATCTTAACCTTAACCTTTACCTTAACCTTAACCTTAACCTTAACCTTAACCTTAACCTTAGAGTATTTTACTGGCAAGCTCTGCCAGGAAACTGCGTTCACCTTTGACAAGGTTTACATGAGCAAAAATATCCTGATCCTTCATTTTGTCTGAAAGATAGCTAAGACCGTTTGAAGCTGTGTCGAGATATGGAGAATCTATCTGTTCGATATCCCCGGTAAAGACCATTTTGGTACCTTCTCCGGCCCTGGTAATAATTGTCTTAATCTCATGCGGTGTAAGATTCTGAGCTTCATCAACAATGAAGAAGATACTTGAAAGACTCCTGCCTCTTATATATGCTAGTGGAGTTATTACCAGTTTATCTTCTTTCATCATATCATTTATCCTTAGAAACTCAGGACTCTGGTGACTGAATTTGTGCTTTATAACCGTGAGATTATCATAAAGAGGTTGCATATACGGATCCATTTTCTCTTTGACATCTCCAGGCAAAAATCCAAGATCACGATTAGCCAGCGGAACAATAGGCCGGGCAAGAAAGATCTGTTTGTATCTTTTGTGTTGTTGAAGGGCAGCTGCAAGAGCCAGTAGCGTTTTTCCTGTTCCTGCTTTTCCGGTTAATGAGACGAGCTGAATGTCGGGGTTTGAAAGAGCCTCGATTGCAAATGTCTGTTCAGCATTTCTTGGATCGATGCCGTAAGTAGTTTGTTTAATTACACGGCTGAGGGATTTATTTACAGGATTGTAATGAGCAAGAGCACTGGACCCATTATTTTTCATGATAAAGAACTGGTGTCCTGTCAGATTTGGTTCAAGATTGAATTCTCCGGAGCTTACACCTTCGGGGACTTCGTAGAGTTTACTGATTGACTCCTGATTAACTCCTTCCAGTATCCTGATTCCCTTGTAAAGATCATCTATATTGGCTACTTTATCATTTTCATAATCCTGGGCAATTATACCCAGCGACTTGGCCTTCATCCTGAGATTTATATCTTTGGTAATCAGTACGACTGTTTTATCCTTATTGGCATTGCAAACATAATCGGCAATTGCAAGGATCCTGTGATCGGCTGTTCTTTCCGGAAAAGACTGACTGACCTTTTCGGAGAAGTCCCTGCCTGTTTCTATATGCATATTCCCGAGATTTTCGCCAAGCGGGATATTTGAGGTAAGTAACATATCACCTGACAGTTTATCGAGCTCCCGAGTAAACTCACGTGCATGGAAGTTGATGAGATCATTACCCCGTTTGAATTTATCAAGTTCCTCCAGAACTACTATGGGGATGATAACATCATTTTCCTCAAAATTATAAATGCATTTATAATCGTGCAGTAAAACGTTAGTATCAATTATAAAGAGTTTCTTATTGTGTTTCCTTTTCATCGTTAATGATTTAATATCAATGGTTTACATCTAAACTGACGGACAAAATTATACCTGCAAAAATAACTATTTTAAGGTATAAATTGTAATGTAACTGTTAAGTTTGTTAATTTGCCGTGAAAAATTGATATTAATTGAAATGAGTTGAAATTAATTGTAAGAAAACAGACGTGTTGCTTATTGCGTGTAGTCTGACGCCCTTATTAATTGTTCAGTAACATTATAAGATGACATATTCGCAAGCCCTCGAATTTCTTTTCAGCCAGCTCCCTGCTTATCACAGGATTGGTAAAGCTGCTTACAGAAGTGACCTGAAAAATACAATTTTACTCGACAATTATTTCAAAAAACCTCATCTTAAATACCCCACAATTCATGTTGCCGGGACAAATGGCAAGGGATCGGTTTCTCACATGGTTGCCTCAGTTTTACAGGAAGCGGGGCATAAAACAGGATTATATACTTCACCACACCTAAAAGATTTCAGGGAAAGAATAAAAGTGAACGGAGAGATGATTTCTGAAGAGGATGTTGTAACATTTGTTACAAAACATAAGAGTATTATTGAGTCATTGAAGCCATCTTTTTTTGAAATGACGGTAGCTATGGCTTTTAATTACTTTGCTGAATGTAAAGTTGATATTGCAGTAATAGAGGTTGGCCTGGGCGGAAGGCTCGATTCGACAAATATTATAAATCCGGTCTTATCAGTTATCACAAACATAGGTCACGATCATATGGATCTGCTCGGAAATACAATTGAAAAGGTTGCCAGAGAAAAAGCAGGAATCATTAAAAGGAAAATCCCGGTCATTATTAGCGAATCTCAACCGGAAACAGAATATGTTTTTATAAGTAAAGCGAAAGAATGTGATTCTCCGATCTGGTTTGCTGATAAAAGTTATTCATGTGCTCTTGAAGAAAATGACAGTATTGGTGATGAAAGAAAATATCTGATAACTGAAATTTCGACAAATAGCCAGATTCAAGGTAAGATATTGCTGGGAGGTGATTACCAGTCAAAGAATATTCAGGCGGTTTACACTGTTTTTAAAGTGTTAAAAGATCAATTTAAGGTTTCGGAGAAAAATATTATCCATGGAATCAGGAGAGTTATTCTAAATACTGGTCTTTATGGTCGCTGGCAGATATTGAATACGGCTCCTTTAACTATTTGTGATACAGGACATAATAAAGAAGGCTTGGAGTATGTTCTGGATCAGATAAAGCGTATTCCAAAATCTGATTTACATATAATTCTGGGTTTTGTCAATGATAAAGATCTCGGATCAGTTTTAGCTCTTTTCCCGACAAATGCATTTTATTACTTCACCAAAGCATCAGTTCCAAGGGCGCTCAATGAAGAAATTCTTAAAGAGGAAGCCTTAAAATACGGGCTAAAAGGAAAGAGTTTTTCTGATGTTGCGACTGCACTCGATTATGCCAGAAAAATGGCAAAACAGACCGATCTGATTTTTATTGGCGGCAGTACTTTTGTAGTAGCTGAAGTAGTATAGGATATTCAAGTAAGGATATATTTTTTAGATTTGTAATTACTCAAAATATCTTTTTATGAGAGGCACATTCATGACTTTTATATGTATATGGTCCATTTCATCTCTTTCACTCACAGCTCAGACTGAAAAGAAGATAACCATTCTGCATACAAATGATCTTCATTCACGGCTTATCGGTTATTCACCCGAATCAGAATATTCGCCACTGACTGTGAATGATGACAAAACAGTGGGTGGTTTTGCAAGGATAGCGGCCATAATTAAAAATGAAAAGAAAAATAACCCGGGAACAACCCTGGTAATCGATGCAGGTGATTTTATGATGGGCACTCTTTTCCCAAGTCTTGAAAAAAAGACCGGATTTCAGCTTCGCCTGATGAAGGAGATGGGATACGATGTTGCCGGATTAGGGAATCATGAATACGAATTTGGTCCCGAATGGCTGGCTTCTGTGATAAGTATATCTGCTAAAAATGGAGAGATTCCCGCTTTACTTATCGGAAATGCAAAGTTTGATAAAAAGGATAATAGGGATGATGCTCTTGAAAAATTAGCTTCAGATAACATTCTCACCAGAAAGCTTATATTGATAAGAGATAGCATTAAAATTGGTTTTTTCTCAATACTTGGAAAAGATGCTGTCAAGGTGGCACCCAAAGCAGTTCCCGTCACATTTGAGAAACAAGCCTCTTTTGCCAGAAAAATGGTGAAGGAGCTTCGGACCGAAAAATGTGACATAATTATATGCATTTCTCATTCAGGAGTTACAAAGGAAAAGAATGGCGAATGGGGGGGAGAAGATGTTGAACTGGCAAGGTCAGTAAAAGGTATTGATCTTATAATCGGAGGTCATTCTCATACCAGACTGGATCAGCCGGTAATAGTAAACGGGATTCCAATTGTTCAGACCGGAGAATTCGGTAAGTATGTAGGATGCCTGTCATTATCATATTCACCGGGAAAGCTTAAAGTTGATACTTACAAACTTATCCCTGTCGATGATAAAATAGAAGGTGAAGAAAAAATAAACAGACTCATTGAAGAACAAAAAGAAAAGATTAATCTCGAAATACTTAAACCTCTGGGGATGGATTATGGAAAACCTGTTGTGGAAACAGATTTCAGACTTGAGGGGAATGATGTAGGAGATTATATTAATAGCAACATAGGGCCACTTATTGCCGATGCTATACGTTTTTATGTAAATAAACACAATAGCGAAGGCACAGATATCAGCATGGTGGCGGCCGGCATGATATTCGACAAAATACTGCCGGGAATACAGACTGCTCCGGATATATTCAGGGTAATGCCTCTGGGCTCGGGGAAAGATGAAGTTCCCGGTTATGCGCTTTCAAGATTGTTTGTAACCGGCCGGGAGTTAAAGAGCATACTTGAAATTTTGCAGGTAGCATTCAGATCTAAACCTGACGAATATTGCTATTATTCAGGGATGAGAGTTAAGTACGATCCTGAAAAAGGTTTGTTCAGGAAAATTAAAATGATTGATATAGTCCATAATGATGGAAGCATAGTAAATGTTGATTTTTCAAAAAAGAATAAGTCTCTCTATTCAATAACTGCAGATTCTTATATGCTTGAATTCATTGGCATTATAAAAAAAATGAGCTTTGGCCTTATAAACGTCGTTCCGAAAGATGCTGCAGGAAGGAAGATTAAGGACTTAAAAAACATGGTAATAGATATCGATGAGAAGAAAGATGGAGTTCAGGAGGGAAAGGAATGGCTTGCTCTTATCGAATTTCTAAACTCGATGAAGGATACTAACGGAAATGGAATACCAGACATAGATAAGAAATATGCTTCTCCCATTAAGTGCTTTTTTATTGAAAATGAAGCTAATAGATTAAAAAATTAAGATCACTTATCCTTAATCCAGGAAACATGATCATCAATCTGTTCAAAGTTGACCATGGCTATGGAGGCTGAACTGATGAAAGTATGTTTAAGAACCCATAGTACTGCTTCCTTGTAACTTGGCTCAATCCCTGCTGACGGGGAGTATTTTCCCCCCGAACAGGTTTTCATGGCAATTACTCCAATGCCTTTGGTACCAGCTTCAGTTAGAATTGAGATAAGTTTTGACTGATCCCATTCACTGTATTTTTTTGTTATTGAATGTTCAAAAGCACCCTTATGGTTAAAAGGTATCATTATTACATTATAAAACCTCTCTGTATTATTTCGTTCAGGAAGGTTCATATAACCATTATGCGTAGAAAAACCATGGGCTTTTATTAACCCTGAATTTTTCATATCTGCAAAGAACTTCATTGTTTCATGATGAAAAAGAAGGTTTTCATCAAGCGCTTCATGATAAAGCATTATATCGATATAGTTTGTGTTAAGCGCCTTCAGACTGGCTTCAAATTTCACAGACAGTGCATCTTTTATTTCTGCAGCTCCTTTTTTCCCTTTCCCTTTTGACGGCAACTCATTTTCTTCAAGCCTGATCTTTGACTGAATGACAACTTTGTCCCTGACTCCTGCAATTGCCCTGCCTACCAATTGCTCATTATGCCCGTTACCGTAAGCTCGTCCGGTATCGATAAAGTTAATCCCTTTTTCGAGGGCATATTTTATTAATGAAATATCATTAGTTCTCGGAGCCCCGAAACAGATGGGACTTACAATAATGCCAGAATCGCCTATACCTCTTAACCGGGGTACTGAAGGAATGAGCCTTGTAATGTTTTCTGATACAAGAGCTATTCCGGCGATCCCGGTTAATGCTTTGGTAACGAATTCTTTACGACTGATTTGTTTTGTACCCATAAGCTATATGGATTAACGACAGCGAATTAAGGAAATATTTTCATAAGTTTGCAGGCTAATGTTAAATTAATGGGAACAAGCATTTATTTCTGGATTGGATTCCATGTTTTTGTATTTTTAATGCTTGCACTTGATTTGGGAGTCTTCCATAAACACACGCATAAAATTCCTGTTAAAGAGGCAATTATATGGAGTTGTGTGTGGATATCACTTGCTCTCCTGTTTGATTTGTTTATCTATCTGGATAAAGATTTTGGCCGGATTAAAGCCCTCGAGTTCCTTACCGCTTATGTAATTGAATACTCTCTGAGTGTCGACAATATTTTTGTCTTTATTCTTATATTTTCATATTTTGCCGTAAATAGTCAATATCAGCATAAAATATTATTCTGGGGTATACTTGGAGCACTGATAATGAGGGGTATATTTATCATAACAGGCGTAGCACTTATCAACCGGTTTCATTGGATAGTTATAATATTTGGCGGTTTTCTTGTTTATACCGGAATAAGGATGCTAGTTAAGCAGGAAACTGAGGTTGACCCTGAGAAAAATACCGTGGTAAAATTCTTCAGAAGATTTCTTCCAGTAACCAAATCGCTGCACGGAGATAAATTATTTATCATTCATGACAGGAAGATGTTTGCGACGCCATTATTCCTTGTACTTCTGATAATTGAATCGTCTGACCTTCTGTTTGCTGTTGACAGCATCCCGGCTGTACTTGCGATTAGTAAAGACACATTCATCGTCTATACTTCCAACATATTTGCTATCCTTGGTTTGCGTTCACTTTATTTTGCCATTGCCGGAATAATGGGATATTTCCGTTTTCTGAAAGTTGGACTTGCATTTGTTCTCACCTTTGTCGGACTGAAAATGCTAGCCTCATTTTTCCATTTTGAGATATCAATTTATATATCTCTCGGAATAATTATTTTTATTCTTCTTATGTCAATTTTTGCTTCTGTGATTATTAAAAGAGAAGAATAATGATAACACAAAGAAAAAAGCCGCCTGTCGCATGGCCTTTATTGGTTCTTTTCTTAACTATTACAATCAGTGCAATTGTAATTGCTTTTATTTATTATAACTATCAGAAAAAGGCTATTCTGACTGAAAAACAACAAGAACTTTCTGCAATATCCTACCTTAAGATCAGACAGATCACTCAATGGAGACAAGAACGTATTGGTGATGGAAAGTTCCTCGGAGAAAATCTCTTATTGGTTAAAAAATTTGCTGAATTTCTTAAGAACCCCACAAAACAACCTTTGCGTAATGAAATTCAACAGAGTCTTAAATCACTTACTCAAACATTTGATTACAAAAGTGTTCTGCTCCTGGATACATTCGGTAATGTAAGAGTGGCTTTCCCAAATCAGGATACATTGATTGGTGACCATCTGAAACCATTATTGCCAGATATTATTGAACAGCGTCAAGTTGTTCTTACCGATCTGCACAAAGCCGATCTTGCAAGGTTCGTTCATCTCGATCTGATCATACCTCTTATTGATCGAAGTACGAATGATACTCTTGTTTTAGGAGTGCTGGCACTGAGGGTTGACCCACAGCAGAATCTGTATCCACTTATACAATCATGGCCTACTCCCAGTAAAACAGCAGAAACTCTTATAATAAGAAGGGATGGCAATGAAATTGTTTACCTGAATGAACTCCGGCACCTTAAGAATACTGAACTGATTCTGAAAAGACCTGTATCAGCGGAGAAGTTGCCGGCATCAATGGCATTGAAAAATTTAACCGGTACGATTAATGGAATAGACTACAGGAATGTTCCGGTTGTAGCGGCAATGAATAAGATTCCGGGAACTCCCTGGTATATGGTTGCAAAGATTGATCGGGAGGAGATATTGTCATCGCTGACCAGTCAGATAAAAATGATCATGATCATGCTTATTCTTGTCATTTTAACCTCAGGTTCATTTCTCGGTTTCCTGATACGGGATCAACGTCTTGAATTCTACCGGGAAAAATATGAAACTGAAGTGGAACGGCGAACACTTGTTAAACATTTCGACTATATATTAAAATTTGCAAATGATATTATATTATTAATAGATAAGGACTTAAATATTGTTGAGGCTAATGATCGCGCTCTCGACTACTATCAGTATACACGCAGTGAGTTCATTGGTATGAAACTTGAAAAGATCCGGGCACCGGAATCATTACCAAAGCTTCGGGAAAACCTTAATAATGTTGAGAAAAATGAGTCTGCAACATTTGAGACTCTTCATATACGGAAAGATAAAACAACATTCCCGGTTGAAATCAGTTCTCGTTTGGTAATGATTGAAGGATCAAAATATTATCAAACTATAGCCCGGGATATTACAGAGCGTAAAAGGGTTGAGAACACGCTTAGAGAAAGTGAAGACAGATTCAGGAAGATATTTGAGGAGAGTCCTTTTTCAATGTTGATGACTGGTAAAGATTTTGGTATAATCAGGGCAAATTCATCATTTTGCAATTTGATAGGTTACAATGAAGATGAACTAAAGTTATTCACATTCAGAAATTTTACACATCCCGATAATATCAGTACTGATGAGATTTCACTACTCAAACTTATTGCCGGCGAGATACCTGTTTATCTTACTGAAAAGAGGTATATAAGACATGACGGTTCTATAATATGGGGATCAACAACAGTGAGCATTGTCCGCGATAAAAATGAGGAAGTGCAGTTCTTCCTTGTCATGATTGAGAATATTACTTCAAGGAAAAAGGCTTCAGTTGAACTTGAGCATTATATTTCACTGTTAAAAGCTACATTTGAATCAACTGAGGATGGCCTTCTTGTCGTAGAGTCATCAGGGAAAATTGTTCAGTTCAACCAGAAATTCGTCGACATGTGGAACATTCCACCTGAATTGTTGATCGCGGGAGAAGATAATAATGCATTGGAATTTGTAAAAGGGCAGTTGATCAATCCGAATACTTTTTTTGAAAGTGTCAAACACCTGTATTCTGATGTTGAAGCAACAAGTTCTGATTTACTGGATTTTACAGATGGAAGGATTTTCGAAAGCTATTCCAGGCCACAGAAAATAGGAGGAAAAAGCGTAGGACGCGTCTGGAGTTTCCGTGATATTACCAAGCGAAAGCAGGCAGAGACGGATCTTATTGCAGCGAAGGAAAAGGCAGAGGAAAGCGATCGGTTAAAGACTGCATTTCTGCATAATGTTTCACATGAGATTCGCACTCCGATGAACGCAATTATCGGATTCTCAACACTTCTTAATGAACCTGATCTGACAGAAGGAGAAAGACATCAGTATATCGATATAATTTTCCAGAGCGGGAGCCAGCTGCTTTCGATAATAAATGACATTGTAGATATAGCAAATGTTGAGAGTGGTCAGGCAAAAATTAATCTGACAGAATTCGATCTTAATTCTGCGTTAAGAAGTCTCAATGAGCAGTTCATCATTATAGGGAAAGGGAATAATGTTTCAATAACTCTTAAAACGACATTAACTGATTTAGATTCTATGATTATTGCGGACCAGACGAAGCTTATACAGATACTTTCAAATTTAATAAATAATGCTATAAAGTTCACGAAAAACGGTCGTGTGGATTTTGGATATGTCCTGAAGGCTAAATTTCTTGAATTCTACGTAAAAGACACAGGAATCGGAATTCCAAAAGAGTATCATTCGCGGATATTTGACAGGTTTTTTCAGGTCGACAGCGCTGTTTCAAGGCAATACAGTGGTACCGGATTAGGACTTTCAATTTGTAAGGGATATGTTGAACTTATGGGCGGTACTATCTCAGTTGAATCAGAAACGGGTAAAGGAACGCTTTTTGTTTTTACAATTCCATATAAGCATCTTTGAGTCAGAAAACTAAATCGGTTCGAATACGACTTTCAGTCGGGATGCTCTGAACCAGATTTGATCAGCGTTTCTAACCTATCCCTGTTTTTCCATTTTTTAAGTTGGATTTCTCTTGCCATTGCATCCTTTTTATTGTCAAATGCCTCTTTATAAACGAGAATCCATGGTTTCCCGGTACTAGAATAGCCTTTGGAATTTCTGTTGTGTTTAATAAGTCTATCTTGAACATTGGAAGAAAATCCAATATAATATTTATCAATTTTCTGAGAGTAAATAATATAGACAGAATACATAAACGAAAACCCCGCAAAAAACGGGGTTTAAATTAAGTGGGGGTTGACGGGTTCGAACCGCCGACCCTCCCGACTTTCAGTCGGGATGCTCTGAACCAGATTTTATCAGCGTCTCTAACCTATCCCTGTTTTTCCATTTTTTAAGTTGGTTTTCTCTTGCCATTGCATCCTTTTTATTGTCAAATGCCTCTTTATAAACGAGAATCCATGGTTTCCCGGCACTAGTAAAGCCTTTGGAATTTCTGTTGTGTTTAATAAGTCTATCTTGAACATTGGAAGAAAATCCAATATAATATTTATCAATTTTCTGAGAGTAAATAATATAGACAGAATACATAAACGAAAACCCCGCAAAAAACGGGGTTTAAATTAAGTGGGGGTTGACGGGTTCGAACCGCCGACCCTCTGCTTGTAAGGCAG
>Ga0302271_10002423_pt1 | contig 16829 bp, 10 predicted proteins | sample III_Bog_N1_1_FD_198767 | JGI IMG/M metagenome (GOLD analysis project Ga0302271, IMG submission 198767) | Peat permafrost microbial communities from Stordalen Mire near Abisko, Sweden - III_Bog_N1_1 | ecosystem: Environmental > Terrestrial > Soil > Wetlands > Peat | place: Sweden: Abisko...
AAACATTCTCACAATTTGGGAAATTATAAAAGATTAACTTGAGTAGTTGTGTTTTGCCTGCCAACTAAAATTAATTTGTGTATTTTCAGGTAAAATAGATTCTCAAAAAGGATGTTTTTACTTTTTCAAATAGATTCCAATTAAAAATAACACAATTTTTGAGATATGTTTACTCAAAAAAAACCTTCTAGAATTTAATTTTTGAGATATGTTTACTCAAAAAAAACCTTCTAGAATTTAATTTTTGAGATATGTTTACTCAAAAAAAACCTTCTAGAATTTTAATTACAGAAAATCCTAATTATTTAACAAATATTTTCGTTGTACAATTAGTTAAAAGGATATCTGAATCAAAACTTTAGTAATTTAAAAATTATCAGCATTTTGCCTCTTTTGTTATAGAGTACTAATTTATGAAATATATATAAAAATGCCTAAATAACTTGGAGTTAAGAATGATATCCTTGCTATCTTTCAACAAAGGAGCATATGTGAAGCAATAGCGAATAAACAAAAAAAATTCTCTTCGATTGTATTTTCTCTTTTTTTAGAGTTATTTTGATAAAGACGTTGTTTGAGTTGAGATAATTTTTCAGATTTCCCTCTTTTCTGAAGTCTTCTCTCAGATACATACTTATTATTCATGTTGATTTATTAACTTATTGAAGCTTATTACTGTCGATATTACAGCATAAAGCTATTGATGATGGTGTCGATGCCTTCTAGAATATGAAAGATTGTTGAAAAATGGAGAACCTAAATTATGCATATCTGAGGAAGGTCCTCCCCCTCCCTCCCCATTCCTTCAAATAATTCTATAGATTATCCAACCAAATCATGAAATTATTGGAAGTAACATGGATTTAGAACGAATTTTATATTCTGCTGGATATGTTTCCCACTTTGAGGATAATACAAATTAGGGAATCTTCTCAAAAATAAACAATAACAAACAAACAAAAATTGACATTTTTATTGTTCAATAATATCCGAAAAAGCTCATTTTTTATAAGCATCTCAAGCCATCGCTCTGAGATTAAGTAGCTTGTTTAAAATTTAGAGATAAATACAGTCCGATTGTTGGATATTGGTATCTAATGTCAACTATAAACATATCCTTTTTTACACATTACCTCCCTCATTTTTCATTCTTTTTGTTTTTAATACAGCAAGCTTATCTGGTAGAAGAACGTGATCACTCCAAGTGAAGATATCTTCAACAATGCAGAGGCTTACAAGTTTGGAAAGCTGAACGTGTTGGATCTATCTGGGTTTGAAGATATTTTCCTTATCAAGAACTTTCTTTCATGGCAATCTGCGAGGCTCTTTCTGGTGGAGAGCTTCTGATGATTTCTAAGCATAGTTTCATAACTTCTATCTTCTGCCATTCCTCGATAAAGAACTATCTCCTTTAGAAAATGAAAATGATGTAATTAGGCCTCAAAGATTCATCAATGACAGACCAGTATTGTTTGTAAAAGAAGATCACTAAGACCAAGGGAATAATAGCAAAAGTATGAGAAAATTTAATAATAATATTAATAATCAAAATCACCTAATGAAACTGACAGTAATATCTCGATAGTCTCAAGAGGCTCGAAGGCTACTTTAAACAGCAAATATCGCCATTTATTCTAAAAAACATAAAAGATCAAGTGCAAGGTTAAGAGATTACTCAGAAAAAGGAATAGGCTGAGACTGATGGAGGTAATGAAGAAATAGAATAGTAATTGGCAGATACAGTACTGTTAGATTCATAAAATAAGCAAAAAATATAACTAAATTAGTAGTCAGAACTGAAATAAAAGTAATCCTTCTCATAATTTGATTCACCCCTGAAAAAAACAACTTCTCCAACTACTGTGGCTGTGGATGAATTCGTTCAACTGAAATCTATCTAGAAGAAACCAAGCACAAAAGTGAAATCAAATCAACTTCTTAGCTGAAGATGTCTGTGTCTTCCTCGAATTTTTGTTTCCACAGCACCTTCTCTGAATCTCATGAGTTCCTCTGATTTTCATAGAAATCATTAGAGATTCAAAAACAGTCAGTAGAGTATCGATCCTTTCTACAATATGAGAGTTTTAACCCCTCTGAAGTTTTAGGATAACTAGGAAATGCCATTTCTGGGAATATTTAATAATATTGAGGATACAGATTCGATCAAGCAGAATGAAAAAAAAAATGGAAATAGTTTGTTTCGATCAGCAAGCAAGAAATATGGAAAAGTATGGCTAATTTTCTTTTAGTCGAGATAAAATAACAACCTCAACAATAACAGCAGAATTAAACTCTCAGTACAACTCATATCAATGGCCAAGAGATTACTTTAATCACGACCAGCCTCATAATCGTATGAATAGCACAGCTAATTAGCAAAATTTTACTTTTCATAGATCATCAGGGTAGTATTTCCTCCCGTCCAAACATGAATATTGACCAGAAAATACTTAAACTCCAAAAAACAATCAAAATAAAGATGTCTATTTATTGTAATCTATTAAATCACTGTGTGATTAACATAAACTCTGGAATGACACTCATATTATCCTACACGATGAAGAGAGTAGGACATTCTGTGGGACTCTAGTATCCTTACGGATTAACCTTACACTGAAACACAATTTTATACTGATTGCCTTGAAATTCGCTTTTATTAACAGAATACTTTTCAGCTTCTGTAATAGAAGATGATAAGTAAATATTTGCATTTGGTCCAGAAGCAATAGTTGTGTTTGTTAGCCTACAATTCTTCCCTCCATATCGGTTATTCTATCCTCCCTTCAAATTGCTCTCTATGATTTGTTTAGAGAAATTTTTCGATGTACCATGATAAAGTGTTGTCCATTATTGGATGCTACTGGGTGTGGCTCTTTTGTTATTGTAGTTCCAGTATTTCTTATTGAGCTTAAGAGAGAGATATCCAGAGGGTATTTGATCGATATTTTCATTTAATGGGTCAGTTAAGTCGAACATGTCAATCGTTAAACCAGCGGATTTGAGCATGTCTGCGATGTCCTCGATATTCACTAGCGTACTAAGATTCATTTAAATAACATTGGGAAGGATTTTGAGGAAACTATACTGAAATAGTTCAGTGTAAAACATAGCATACCATTTTTTGATGTTGCTCTTGCTTTCTTATTACTTTTTTTCAGCTGCTTCTTTTTAGTTTTTTTCTATTGCTTCAATCTATTTTAGTAGGGTATTATTTATGTTTTTGGTTGCTTGGAGTTCTTCTTCAACTTTTTTCAGCTTAAGGCTTAGATTTTAATAGTTTTTTTCCTCCACATTCTTTGTAGGGAGCGCATATTGGTCCTACCGCCTTTTGAGACACTTGTTACCCATACAGAAAATCCTTTCCCTTAAATGTACACTTTAATTGTTCAACAAATGCTATTATTTCTGTGAAAGAAGAACAATTTTTGCCCAGATTTTTTTTTTAATTTTTCTCTTCCTGGTTCAATCGCTTCGAGTTTTTGAATTCATCTTTCCACCTTTCTTAAAAGGAGAATTAGCTTTTTTCCCCCCTTATCCAATCGATATGTGGGAAAATGAAAATATTAAAGATATTCTAGATAATGCTTAATTAGCAATCTTCTCAGAAACAAATAAACAAGCTCAAATTAAAATTGAAGTTATCGTTCGTTTATTAAATTTGAGTGAAGTTCTTTTTTATATACTTCTCAAGCCTCCTGCTCTGAAATTAAACAATTTGTCTAACATGAGAACCAAACACAGTCTCTAAAAAAGTTACACAATAAATTTCACTTAAAGAAAAGAAGTTATTTCACTAGCTGAAAAACAAACATTTCTGCGTTATTTTGGAGGGGGAGGGTGTTAACTAACTAGAGTTTTCAGTCAAACATGGAGAAACAACAATAATAAATGGAAGTAAGAGAGTATGGACGATAGTTTAGTTGAAAGCTTGATATGAAGTCTTTTGATATGTGTTTAGAAAGAGCGAAGGAAAAGAACTTTAGTACAAATTCGCTCTGAATAGTTATGCCTAATGGAAAGGAAGCGTCTGAATTGGAGACTCAATGTTCCCTTGGATATTTTTGGGATATAAAACGCGAGAAAAAATGCTAAATCGAAGGAAAATAATGATTTTTTAAGAATACTTTTTAGCAAAGAAAACTGAATTCAATGAAAAAATGATGCTCTATGGATATTTCTTTTTAAAACATTCAATTCTACAAAAGTAGATTTCTTTGCATCATGAATGGGATACACTCGTAAAAGTTAATGGTTTTCCCATATGATTGACTATTATCATTTTATGTTTTCTTTGTTTGACTGAAGGGAACGGTAAAAACGCTGCTGGTGTCTGAAAAGATGGGGAAGAAGATGATGAAGATGAAGAAACTGGACTTCTCGAAGGTAAAACTGTATCATATATGCTGCCTTTTGAATTCGAGAGCTAAGGTGTTATAAACGAAGAGTTACTTGTCTCGAAAGCTGATTGATGAGCTAATTTGTTTGATTTACTGGTTTAAAAATATTAAGAAGATGAGAACAACAGTTGCTATTATTGCTGCTGTTAAACTGAATTTAGTTGTTTGCTCATCCCAAAGTATATGAGTGCTTTTGAAGAGCCTGCAGCTACTGGAAAGAGTGAATTCAAGCTTTTTGTTCTCTATGGAAATAATTATTTCGAGAAAGGAATTTATTTATCTTTCTCATTTCTGTTGTTTTCTGCTTTTTCTGAAGGATTATTGTTATTCTCTTAGTCGCTTTGAATAACTGCTGTCCCTTGTTGTTATGATTGTTCCTTTTCTTTGAATCTTTTCAGGAGAGATTCTACTTAAACCATGGAACTTTTACCAGAAGTATAGTAATCTCTAGAATATTTGTGATGGCCATGATAGGAGTCAGATTTCTGCAATTCTTTCCTTCTCTCTGCTACTTTTTCTAATTTTTTGTAGATATCATTGGATCCAGTACAGACGTCTCTTGTTTCTTTGTAGACATCGATTGCAGACAACTCTAAAGGACAAAGATCGAAAAATATTTATTAAAAAAAGAAGAAGCAACTTTAGGGTGTTTAACACTATCTCTTTTACCTTTTCCTGAGAGATTCTTATGAAGAATGCGCTTTTTATGCTTTAAATTCTCGTTCAGCTCTTTCATTGAAGTCTCTTTCACAAGATTTGGGTACTCTTGAAGAATACTTTAAAGCCGTGGACTCAATTTGGAGAAATAGTCTTCTCCTTTTTTGAAAGAGATTTTTTGAGAGTTGTTGGAGCCATTATTACAGCTGGGAAGAAAGGTGCTATTATTGTGTTTATTCTAGTCTTACAGTTTTACGCTCTTTGATTAGTCTGGAGAACTAGGTTGCAAAGGAGAATCATAACTTTTATTGTTCTCAGATGGTTTGTTGAATGGAGAAGAAGGAGGAGAATGAGATGATGATGGATAGGATTTTTAAACCATTGGATGAAAATAGTAACTACTTAGACTGTTATTGTTGTTGTTGCTATTGCTGTTCATAGATGAATTATTAATATTGTTTTTAGGTGAGTTAAAAGCGACTACATCCTGTGAGTGTTCTGCAATATGCTTCAGTGCAGTAGCTTTAATTTCTTACTGCATTTCCATCGATAAAAGCTGATTTTTAACTTATTCTTCACTCTTTTTATTCTAAGCTATTCCTGCAGTCTCTTTTATATGCATGATATCCGCTGATTGTGAGAAAACAGCTCTGTTTTTTTTGAAATGTTTTCTCTTTGATTTTTTGTGTAGAGATTCGATCGTCTTGATTTACGCCCTAGTGTAGTACATATCCGAATATTTCTCATCTCTCCATTTCTCTTTTTGCACAGCCATTTGCTTCAGTTCAGAGTACATTTCTGGGATTTCGTTCATCATTTTCATGAAATCTTTTTTCTTCGCCACAAGTAAATTTGTGTCAATCCTAAAAGCAAAAAAAAGTTAACCATAAAAAAAATGATTGTTGCTGTTGGTATCACAAAATCACTGCTATTTGAGATGCTTGTGTGTGTGTACCTTGCAGTTGCCGAGAATTTTCGAGATCTCTGAAACAATGCATCGTCTTCACCGAAAAATGATTTTTCTCCAATAATTCCAACACTCACTTACATACACTAAGAAGATGAAATCCCATATGATGTTGCCATCTTCCGAAAAACTTCTATTTCTCCTAAATACAAATACAACCCAATAATATTAGCATCCAAGTTTTTTTGGTGAACTCCTCAAAATAATTACCTTTTTTAATAAGAAAAATAAAGTGAACAGGATCACCTTCTTCGTAGATCCTCTCCCCAGCAGCGAAGAATCTTTTCTCAAAGAACTATGATATTTTCGACATTTTCTCAATCGAAAGGCTGACATTTATCGTTGAAGCTAAAAATTGTAAGCTCTTTTACATTTTCTTTTTCTTTTAATCCATCAAGATTTTCGAATAATCTTCTACATTGAGCACTCCAAAATAGCAATCCTCTTAGCAGACAATCGTAGCAGCTCTTGGCTTTTTTGTTAGAATCCCTAAATCCCCGAATACCCTGCCTTCACCGAGATTGATTGCATGGAAATATTTAAAAATATTATCATCAAAAAAATGAGGAGAATTCTGCAGAGTCATAAGATCTAATTTTGGCATTGATTTTTAGAATAATTCATTCTATTAATTAAATAATGCATTCATGCGAGGACCACCGAGACTAATTTGTGTAGAATAAGCAGGTAAAAATACCTTCGCAAGCCTGACACCAAGACAGACTTTATGTAAGTCTACCTAAACCAAATGTTTAAAAAAGTGAAAAATTTAAACTTGATTAATAAGTTTTTATGATTTTTTTGTACTTTGAGTTTCCTTGCAAGAAATGATTCTCGTTTTGGAGCCTTGATCACACCTGGAAGACCGCTACCTTGGTTATCGCCGGTTGAAGAAGTAGAAGAATTGTTTAGTACATTATCTTGCTGAATCTGTTCTCTTGAAGTCGATTGAGGTGAGGATGAGACATGTTCTTCTTATTTTCTCAAAGATGAATTATTATTACTGCTGTTCATAAAAACAGTGCTTTATTGCTGTTAAATCTAGGATTGTTGCTACTGCTAGACAGCTAGATTCTATTGATGTACACTGCTACTCTTGTATCTATTATTCTAAAATCCATCAACAGTAGAAATAGTAGGAACACGGAACATCCCAGAAACATCTTTATCTTGTCCAGCTAGTGATACTTTACGTTATTGATGGTTCTTATGCTGAACGAGGATAATTTGTGATGGCAGTAATTTATTCATAACGATTTTTTTGAGCTGCTAAGACTAAATGCTTCCTTTTGATTTCGGAGTCGGATCGATCATATCAAACATCATCTTCAGCTTCGATTCTCGGCTTGAGTTCCTGGAAGCAGTGCTGTTAAGATAGCTGTTGTTTTTAGTGAAACTATCGTTGGTTTTGGTTTATTGTGAAAAATTATTTTAGGATATTTTCTTGTTGTTTTGTAGAGCTGCAAGCGAGAAGAACATTGATTATCTACGACTGCTAGTGCTTCCACCCTTGGGGCTAGATTATATTTATTCACTGTTGATCCCCTGAGCCTAAAAGAAGGGGTTCTTTTTGAACTATTGCTACTGTTAATTCTAAGGTGAGGAAGTACCTGAAAAATTTGAAAGTCTTTTGTTATTCGTTTGACTGAAATCTGAGAGCCTTTTGGAGGTATCTTGTAGTAATAACTAAGAATTATCGTGTGGTTAGTCTTGATCGTGATGTAATTGAGAATTTTGTTCGTTGAAGTCTTGTAGATTGCTTCCAATAGGTGCTTTTTAAAAAGCAAAGACACAGAATCGAATGATAATCAAAAGAATCTTGACTCCTTTTTGGAATTTCTTGAGGAGCAAATATCGTCGCAGAGTGAATTTACTCTTTTTCTTGTCATCAGCAGATTCTGTTTTCAAAATGGATGCTAGCATGTCCTGAGGAGCATTCTTTTTGAGTTTTTCGATCTCATCTGCTTGCTTTTTAAGCAGCACTGCAACCTCACCTGGGAAACAAGCAAAAACAAAGAGAGAGAGATTAATTCACTGGGAAACAGTAATTTAGAATCGTATTGATGAGGGTAAGCTGGTTTCAAAGGATAATTAATGGGAAAAGCTTATTATTACCCTTAAGCAGGATGTAGAATCAAGATAATTACTAATCTATCCCAAAATGAACAAAATAATAAATTAATTAAATTAATATTTCCCAGCCTAAATCATCCTATGATAGGGATTTATTAATTGAATTGAAAGGTTGCAGATTATAAAACTTTTTTGCAAATCTGTATAGTTTGGGAGGGGGGTTTGAATTTAATGATTGCTTTGTATTTTGATTCTATTCACAACTAAGGCAGTAATTGTATATTATTGAAAACTGTTCTTAAAAGCACATATTACGTGTGAGTTAGAGCATGATTGCTTTTCCTTAAATACTTTTTGGATCAAAGTAGCTAACTTAAGAACATTTTTGTAGATTTTGATTTTATTTAAGTCTAAAAACTACCTATTACTTGAGGAGAATTGATTTATTTTAATTATGTGATTACATCAAAGATTAATGAATATTTTTGTCCTTAAATGAAATCTAAATTAGCCTTAGAATACTATGATTTTTAGAAAATAAAATGAATGAACATAAACGTATGAAACATAAGCAATAACCTTTTAATAATCAATTTGCATCTCTGACCCATTTATGGGTTGGATTTTTTAAAAAAATATGAAATTTTTGCATTGAGGTCATGTTACTTTGCTGAAAGATTGATTCAAGGTCATATTTGATTGATATAAAAATAGGTACAACTTACACGCACGAATTACAATCCCCTACGACGTTGGTTACCTGTCTGTCAGATCGAAATTAATTTAGATGCAAAGTGGATTTTAGGTGTATTTTTTATTAAACGAAAATTCTGAATCTTGAGTAACAAAAATTATCGCATTAGAGGGAATCCTTTTTGTCCCCCTCCCCGAGATTAGTTATTAGTCGTTCGTGCTCCTCGAATAATTAAGTAGTGTATATATTAAAGTAATACATAATTCTGAGTAGCTGATTGTCTTTCCCAAGAAGACGTGTAAGGAAAGCACTTTGATTGCTTATCCATAAACCTCCTTGTGTAAGGAAATAAAGAAAAAATGAACTAATTGCTGGGATGAGCAAGCGTAACAGTGAGTTCATCTGATTGATGTATTTTTTAAATTGAATTTTCAAGAAATCGAGACTCTTTTAGGCTAAAGGAGCATTTCTGTAAGAAACAATTTCCCTAAAAAGACATTTTTTTATCCGATCTGGATTTAAAAGAGATTCAAGATACAATGCATGAATGGTTTTGGTAGTTTGAATAATATAAACGATAAAATGGAAGTTTTTGAACAAGTTTGAGTAAAAAATATATTATGGGTTTGTCCTTGTTTTTCAAGAACTTATTGAGTATTTAGATGATTAGATCTTTGGAAATTTCTCTCTCTTTTTCTCAAGATGGGTTGAGTTTTCGATACTTGCAGGTCTAAAAATGGCTCAGAATGTCGCTTTGTGTCTTCACACTTGCGTTTATGTTGCATTCTTTGTACATGAAAAGAAACTTTTTTTCTTCTTCAGACAAAACACGGCTGGGAATGTGAGAAGAAGGTGAATTAATATTCAACCGCCTTCTGCTCGTGGAAGTCAAATTAGTTGTGGATTATAAATCCATGGAAATTACTGTTAGATCGCACGACAGAAAGCTAGCCGAATTCTAGACAGTCTCAACGCATATCTTGACATTCACTTTCTGCAAATTAACAAAAAAAAAGTTTAAATATCAGTATTATTATTTACAAAGTGGGAACTAAAAAAAGATTAATGTGAGTAAAATCTAATCCAAGAAGGTAATTGGGAGGTTTGTTATTGCATTTAGAGAGGGAAAAGACTTATTTCTGGGGGGAAGGGAGGAGGGGAATCAAACATTTGGTTTATTTTGTGATTTGAAGTAGGATTGTCTACAATTTTTGAATGTTTTTTTTCTCTTGATTTGATGTACAAAAAGTGTGTCTAATTTTTGGTAATAAGATCGTCATTCCAAAGAGCAGCAAATACGCTTGTAAAATGACTACTAAGAAGGGTTGGAAGTCTCAAGAATATGTACTATTTCCTCTTTCAGATGTGTAAATACGGTAAATTAACTAAACCGTTGAAGAAAAGTAAGTATGTACAAAATAATTACTCTACAATGGCTGTTTTCGATCTGACAAATAAAAGGAACTTATTTTTTCTTCTAAGAAAGTGCGATTCTTTTGAAGACAGATGAGAATATCTCATAATATGTTTGTTCTTCAAATGAGCTAGATTTGTTAAATAAACGTTGTTAGCTTACTGAAAAAATGATAAAATACTCAAGAGATTAATTTACATAGAATGGATAGACATTTAGAACTCTTCGCTTGTGCAAGCGCACAGAGAAATAAACATAGCACTGAATTTTATTGATATAACTTTGTATTGTTGGTCTAATATTGAGCACTCAATTGAAATGCCGATAGGGATTTTTCTTTTCGTTGGCTTGGAGTTGGCAGATGATCCTTCAGAATTATCCTTTTTATTGAGTTCACTATTCAACAGAAGAAGATCATTTAAGGGATTGATAAAATATTAAGAAAGGAATATGTAAAAATTTTGTAATGATATTCATGCAAGGTTTGTGCAAAAATGAACTTACTCATCACAGTAGAATACTTCTATGGATCCATCCTCGTTAAGCTTAGAATACTACACACGTCCAATTAAGAAATCACAGCAATTTCTCTGGTTTCACAAAAAAGAGAACAAAAATATTCAATATTTTCGATTCACAAAACTTAGGGAAAAATATCCCACAAATGTATTTACTTGGAAAGACGAGATGGTGATTTTCCTCATAATTGTCTGAGAAACCGCACATTGAGCTCTCTGAGAATTGTTTTCAAAGTCATTTTGTGATGTAGATTATGCAAAGGAAACCAGTTCAGACATGAAGTGAGATTACCCGAGAATCAGAGCAAATAGAAGAGCAAAAAAATGATTAATAAATAAGTATTTGTTTCAATATTTATTAATTCCAGATCGAGTTATTCAAGAAACCATATGATTCAGGTAGATCAAAAGAGAGACTCTTTTTGTTAAGTGTGACAGAAAACGTTGAGAAAAAGGAATTGAGTTTAATCATTTCCTAATAAATTCTGAATACTAAATAACAAGGGCATTCTTTGATTACCAATTCTGGCTAAAACTTGCACTTGAGCTTGTACGTTTACATTATGCTACTCTTGAAAGAACTCCTCCTCTGATCTCGATTACAAGAGTATATTTCTGGCACAAATCTCCTACTTGTCTTGCCATTTTTAGTCAGCGGATTATGTTTTTCATGAGAATTTAAATAACTTGAACAACTCCACAAAGTCGACGACTCAATTTTTAACCTACTGATATAATAGAAGTGAATTTATACGTTCAAGAGTTCCTCTAAAAAATTTAACCTAAGTTATTTACAGTGAAAATGAGCGGCTATGAGAGACGATTTCCAGCCTAAAATTGAGCCTTAATAACTAATGTAGTACACTGGGTTGATTTGTCGATTCCTCCCCGTAGTGTCTTTGGTTTTTCAAATACGAAATTGATTACAGTGCATTTTAAAAAGAAATGAGTGCAACAGGCATGTGTTTGCAGGTCTTCTCAGAGGCTTGGAGGTTTTCTCAAGGAGATTCTCCTAGACAACTGAGTGAACATATAGTGGGCTATGTTATGAGATATCTACTAGCAGGAAAGTGTTATTTATTGATTGTGTTTACTCCCTTGCAATTTTTAGGATAAAAATTTCAACTTATTTAAAAGTCTGTCTTTCTTTCTGTTTTGTTCATCCCAACCTGCACAAACATTCTTCACGCCCAATAAATTTCAACAACCAACAGGACTGAGAACAGTGGATCACAAATCTACCCTTGAGTTTTACTGTCTTTAGAACAGAAAATTTGTTGATGTAAGTGAACAATTTATTGTAATTTATATTCTGTTACTTGGGCTATTCTTACTATCATTTAATAATTTAGTTAAGGATCGTTTAGTTTCTCTCTCTCACACGCATTTGCACTTGCTCTTTTGCTTTGTTTGAAAAGGCAGGTTATTATTAATGTGAACTACTTACTGGGCAGTCAGAATTTATGCTCCAAATTAACAGTTCAAAGGCAGTCTTTTTTTTGTTTCAAACAAAAGTTATTCAAAAATCTTCAATTAAAATTGACTCCACAGATAAACAGAGATAATAAAGAGTGGTTCCCTTTCGTTGTTACTGTATTCTTTGTAACTATACAAGGGAACTAAAGTAACAACTAGCATTTATATTTTTTAAATTGAGAGTTGGGTTTTTTTTATCTTCTTCGATGGATATATCTTCTCATAAATCGCAGAAAGCTCTCAAGAAAACTTAAATTGAATGTATTTGAATTCTAAGTCATCAAAGTAATGAAATGGTTAGATTTGTAAGGAGAAACGAAGATTTGAAGAAATTTATATTCAAAGATGAAATATCATCAACAAAAATAATAAATAATAAGATATTTTTACTTTATTATAAATTGAAATTCTTGAAAATCATGTTAAGATTTCTTAGCATTTTTGTAAGCCCAAGAAGATATCAGGTGGGATTGTATTCCCTGCCATATCCGCAATTATTAATCTTGTTGATAATTAATATTAAGGGAAAAAAATATCAAAAAATGACTTGATTTTTCCATTGGAATTAATTAAAAAACTTTAAAATATGCGAATCTTTCATTCAATTTGAAATAAAAAATTAATGTGTAATTTTTTATCTTTTTTAGCTAAAATTTAACAATTCTTTACATCTCTCAACAAATCTCCTTGCTTTAGGTGAATCAATACCATCTTTTAATGTTCCAGAACAAATAATAATTATCTTGAATCAATCAATTTAATGGAAAGGAAAAAAAAAGTAAAAGAAATATTTGTATCTTTTTTTTTCGGGAATATTTTAATCGCTATGCTAAGTAAGTAGACTAGCAGACCAAATAGATAGATAATTGAATAAAATTATAGTTTGGGAATTATTAAAGAAAAACAAGTAGAAAAACACACAAAGATATTCTTTTATATTTCTAGAAACACAAATGGAGGAATCTCATCATCTTAAAAACGTCGTTGGAAATGGTAAAAAACTGAGAATTACTTAACTTTTTACAATCCTTGAGAGATAGCGATGATCATTTGCGAATGTTTTTTGACTAGATAAGAAACTGAACTCAGAATTCCTCGATGGAGTATTTACCATTTTGAAGAGGATCATTCTTGAGTGTAAAAGTGGTGACTGCAAGGTTATCGACTTCAAAACCCCCGACGATCTCATTAAAGCAATCGATTTATCACTGCCCTTACATGGCTAGTCAGACAAATAAATTCTAGATTTCCTGAATCTTGTTGATAAATACAGTGTGAAGACAAGCCATCCACATTTTTTCAATAATCTTTTCGGTGGATCGAATGAATATTCCATGGCTGCCGATTACTTCACTTCGACTATCAATGGGACAATGTACACCTACGAGATGGCACCTATTTTCAATTTCATGGAGTAGACTGTGTTCTAGACATTTGCTACAAGATATCTGAATTGGCCAGTTATTGATGGAGTATTTTGTCCAGGTGGATCTTAAGCGAACTTCTATGGTATCTTAGCTGCTAGAGCATTTAAATACCCTGAATTTAAAAGAAAAGGGTTGAGAGCATTGCCGGAGGTTAAGCTCTTCACATCTGAACTTGCACATTACAGCATTGAAAAAGGGGCAATTCTCATGGGATTCGGATTAGATGCTGTTGTCAAAATTACCTGCGATTCTGAAGGAAGAATTATCCCTGCAGAATTCGAGAAAGCAGTGTAAGAATGCATCGCAGAAGGAGCTGTACCTTTGTTTGTCAATTTAACTTGTGGTACTACTGTCCTTGGAGTCATCGATCCAATCAATGAATGTTACGAAATTGCCAAAAAATATGGCATGTGGGTGCACGTTGATGGCTGCTGGGGTGGACACATGCTGTTCCTCGAAGAATATCAACAAAAACACCATTTAATTAGCAAATGTGATTCTTTTGCTTGGGATGCTCACAAACTCTTCAATGTTCCTTAGTAGTGCAGTGCATTTATGACCCAACATGAAGGACTCCTTCATGAAGCTAATGCTCTCGGAAGTGACTATCTCTTCATGAAAGATAAGAAACTCTACGATGCAACCAAGTAAAAATTCTTATAAATCCCCAAAACTTCTGATTTTCAACAATAATTGTTTTGACAAACAAAGGTATGATTCAGGTGATAAGACTTATCAATGTGCTCGTCATATCGACATCCTCAAATTCTGGATATACTGGAAACATTATGGCACTCTAGGTCTCGAAAAACTTGTGCGCGATGTTATGGACACTTCTAAGTATTTTGCTTAGCTTGTGAAGGACCATCCAAACTGCGAGTTGATTATGGAACCAGAATATGTTAGTGTGAGTTTTTATTACTACCCCGATTCATTCCTGAAGAGAAAGCAAAACGGTGAAGGCGAGACTGAAGCATTCTGGGAGGAAATGCACAATATTCCACCTGTAATCAAAGCCAAAATGGTGAGCGAAGGAACAATGATGATCGCTTATTAGAAACAAAATCAAAAGAATCTCAAGAGGAAGAACTTCTTTAGAATCATATTGACAGCAGACAAAGGAAGAGACGATGCTTTGTTTGCTCTTCAGGAAATCCACAGATTAGGAAAAGATCTTTGAAACAAGGTTTTCTGATTTTTCACATGAAAAATTCATATGTTTTTGTGTTAGAAAATGTGTAATTTCATCAAGGAAATTGCAATTCGAATGAATATTTGGCCAAGAAAAAAAGAAGTAAAGTTGTTTCTTTTGCTTAAATAATGGGTGTTGTTGTTGGGGGTAGGTCGTAAGACCTTGCAGAAATTGGGACCCGACGCATAGCGTCGTTTCCACATATTGAATTAGTTTTCAACTAGCAATCATAGCGCATCAGTTAACCGTCACTTGCTGCTATATTGCCCCTGACGCGAGGTTAAAAAGTTCCCTAACAACTTGCCTTCCCACTTCTTATAATCTCCACACTCTCCCCACTTTATGGGTCTCCGTTAATCTACATTATAACTCTCCAAATCAATGAAACAGACAAAACAATTATTCGATTCTCATAAGGCATTTTAAATCCAATACAAGTTTGAAAGAAAAGTATTGGTTATTGCATAAAATGTAATAAAAATGGTAAATCCTAATGAAAACCACAACAAGTGAGTCCAAAGGTTAATAAAAAAAATATTTCAAAATTCATTCATTATAAAAAATAGGATAGAAACAATCACATTTATTAAATTTGTTGTGTCTACTATTTCGTTCTTAATTACATGCAGTTTTACTTAGTTTTAATTAAATAATGTCAGAACATGAATTGCTTTTATATGTCTTGCAAATGGGTCTTCAAATACAATTCTGCAGGTTGATTATTTCCAATAATAAATAATTAAGAAATGCCTTTTTGCTTATTAAAAAATATTTAAGTTTTTCTAGTGAAAGTTCTCTTCTTGATCATCGCTATTGTTATCATATTTACTTGTTAATTTCGATTTATTTATTCATTAAGGAACATCGATAGATTAGCAGAAGTCTAGATGCTACTGAACTTGTGTTTTAAACTCAGCTATTTCTTGCTTTTTTGCAAGAAGACTATCTTATATTTTTTCACTCTTTTTTAACAGCAGCGGAAACAGCTTAGATCCTTATCTGACTGCTTAAAAGAACGCCTTTAAACTATTAATAACCTTGGATTCCTGCGAACTATTTTCTTGAGTGGATTTCTCCAATCTATTGAAAATCAACAGGTATTCGTTTTTCATAAGTTCTCTACCAAGATTATCAGTGATTATTTACTAATTTCTTGCTAGCTCGCCTGAAATACTTGAGAAATGTTCATAGCAAGTATTCAATTCATATTCTAATTAAGCTTGTGATTTCACAGGGGTTTGAGGAAGCTAGACTTACTTTACATTAGGGCGATTGGATACACAACCCATTTTGTATTAGAGATAGGATTTATGAGTTTTGAAAGTAAGTTGGAGAAGCTTCCACTAAGGTAATTATAACTGTTTTGCCTGTTGAACAGAGCTAAGTCACTTATTCTACTTTCAGAAAAGATGCTCTCCTTTTGGAAGATTGAATCAAACCTAGTTGACCTACTAACTTTGTTGGAAATACAATTATGTTTGTTATGAAGAAGTACTTATTTGCAATAAAAGATTTATGATCATTCGTTTCCCTTTTTAGGATATTTGATTATTCAGATAGATATTTCCAAAAAAAGCAATTTAGATAAGATACTTCATTGTCTTATCCCATTCATGCGTACTTGTAAGCTTTAATTCTTGTCAAAATATGCCTTTTTTCCAGTGAAATCTTAAAGTTTTAATTGAAGGATTTAAAATCATCTAAGCATTTGAGCTTCTTACATGCAGATTTAAGAGGCAATTTATATCCATTAAGTGCTATTGTTCCAAATTGGTAAAGAGTTCTATTGTAATTTTTTTTTTGATTTTTCAATCTACGAATAGACTAATGTTGGATTAAAAACACAAATAAGTTTAATAAAATGCACAATAAGTATTTGAGTATCTAGTCATCATACGTCAGAACTACTAATATGTTTCTTTCTTATTTTCCAAAAATCATATTTATGAAAAGTTAGTCATTTTTTATCACATACATCTTTGGAATAAATAACTCGATGAGAAATGTATTTTGA
>Ga0302271_10002427_pt1 | contig 16815 bp, 2 predicted proteins | sample III_Bog_N1_1_FD_198767 | JGI IMG/M metagenome (GOLD analysis project Ga0302271, IMG submission 198767) | Peat permafrost microbial communities from Stordalen Mire near Abisko, Sweden - III_Bog_N1_1 | ecosystem: Environmental > Terrestrial > Soil > Wetlands > Peat | place: Sweden: Abisko...
ACATCAAAATCAGCTTAGAGTATTGCTTCTACTTCTCTCTAAGGACTCTGGGGCAATCAATTTCTTAGTCCATTGTTATTTTACTCTATGCTAATTATCTTGTCAATTCGCTAAATGAAAAAATGAAATCTCTATGGACGATCTTTTCTCTGAATGAAAGCTTTCTGAAAATATTATCAAATATTCCTCTTCGTCTGCTAAGTTTTAATGTAGAGAGGACGATTCTTAGGGTTGCAAATTTATCTTCTGTTTTGTTTCTCCTCCCAACGTTCTAAATATTGAAAACTATTCTTTTTCCCTCAAAATCTTTAAATTTGAAATTCAGAGAGCTAGCAGTGGACTATCAAAGCGTATTTGTTTATTTGGTTTACCTTTGAGAGAGATTTGTAAGAATAAATTAGTTATTTTTTAGTTATTTTCAATCTTTACTAACACCTGATTCCAAAAATTTGAGACAAGTTTCGTTTTGAGACTACTAACATAACTAAGTTAATAAGATTTTTCTGTTATTTATTATTTATTAAAATACCCTTCCTTCTTTCATAATATTGATTAATCAAATAAAAAATAAATTCCTATCATTCTATTTGATATTAAACAATGTGTCTCAAATTTTTGGAATCAGGTGTTAGAATTCATTCAAAAATTGAAGAACAGGAGATTACGAATTGAAAACGAATTAATAGCAAGAAAAACCCTTTTTAATCTAATTTCATATTAATAATCTGTTTCAGTAATAGACATCATGTATTATTCATATTTCTTCTTTACATACTGTCCTATCCTTCAAAAACTAAAGAACATTTTTGTTTGTGTTTATTAAAACCGATGCTAAGTCTGTATTTGTTTATTGATTTGTGCATACATACGTACAATGAAAAGCAGAGAACAATTGTAGTTTTCTCAATCGGTTGTTAAATAATTGCCTTTTGAAGTTTTATTTATTCTTTTTTCTTTGTATTGGCCTTCTTCCAATACTTTCAGTTAACTCTCAAAGCAACTTCAAATCGCTGATAGAAAAGGCAATGAATGGACATAAAAGAAGTCTTCCAATGGAGAAAAACAAAAAAAATAACTTAAAGTAACAGAAGGAGTAATAATAATTAATAGAGCCAGTTGTTTGGTTTTTATCCAAAGCAATTCGTTCTTCAGAATAATTGAGCTGCCACATTTTAATTTGCTAAAGGCTCAATGTTTCTGTATTTTTTGTAATCTTGTTTTTGCTGAATAATTCCTTTATGACCAAATAAATGAGAGAGATATTTTGAAACCAACAATTCTAGAGTGATCGAATGTAAACTACGGGCATGTGATAGAGAAGAGTAAAATGAAATGCTGGTGATAGCGGTGAGATGATTACTTTAATGGATGTGAAAATTCTTCTCATTTTGAGATCAGTAAAAAGTGTCAAAAAAAAACAGAACTTGGAAGAGAATTAAGGAAGAGCAGCGAGAAATGATCAGAAAGAATTTGATCATTTAGAAGCGCAAACAGAAGACAAAATAAAGAAATAGAATCAAATAAAAAAGAAGCTTACTTTCAGCTCTAACTATCTTCCACTCACTCGCTCTCTCTCTCTCTCTTTCATTCATTTCTCTTTTACAAATAGCTTAGAATGAGTAATAGTTTAAAGTCTGTTTAGTCTATTAAACTTAGGAAACTTGCTTCTGGAAAAGAATAAAATGTCTAAAATAGTACTGTTGAGAACAATCGTCAAGAGAATAAAACCATTCCTCAAGTCAAACAAGAAAACAACATCTTTGAGCCTAATCTTCAGGATGACACTAATACCTAGCAATACCGTAAGCCTCCTTCAATCTGGGATCGACCAGTGAATGTAGAAAAAGCTAGGAAAATGAGTTAGTCTATTATTCTTTCTTCACTCAAAACAAACAAACCTTTTGAGGACGAACCAAGTGACAGAAATTCTAATAGAGCTCTACAAAGCCAATAATAGAGCAAATAAAGATCACCTTAATCGTCTTAAGGTTCTACCAACAGAATTTCCAATAAGTAGTCTTCAGATAGTCTGGTTTATTAGTAGGATAAAGAAATGGCTTCTAAGATAATCGACAGCAAATCGACTATTTATTAAGAAGAAAAACCATAAAATTCTTAAAGGAACATTTACATCGCATCTCCTTTAAGCAACGAATCACGCATAAGCAACACCTAGGCTGATAATCAGAAACTTGCTGAAATGGAATCATAACAATAATATGAATAACAATAGCAATTAATCAGAGATTATTTGAATTCTCAAAATTAGCAATCTCCTAATCAATCACTCAATTCTAATTCCAGTAGGAATAAGGATACTGCTTCAAACAGAAACAGCCGCAATGATAACATAAGCGACAAGGATAGTTGTGTGGAGATCGCGGATAGTGAAAGAGATTGTTTGTAAAGATATCGAAGGTAGAGCAGTTGTAGTGAATAACAACCTTACAAATCAATACATAAACACAAGAACACAACTAATTAGCTGAACATTCTGACAAACAGGATAAACAAATTGATATTAGAAGAGAATCAGCTAGACAAGAGGGCAGATGACATCTAACGCAAAGTTGAAAAGCAATATCTCAATAAACTTAGATGTGAAAGACAAGTAAGGGAAAAACAAATATGATTTAGAAAAAAAAGAAAATCCAATGAAATATGGTGTATTTTTTGAATTGCTTTTTACAATAATATTGGGATGTTGTGAGATAACAATAGCATGCTAATATGGTTAATTTAAATAATGGGATTACATACAGAATTATGATATTTTGAGATCGAAAGCACCCTTGAATTGTTTGTATTTGCAAGTTTTTCAAAAAGAAAGCAGAAAAGACAAACTTAGGTGTGGAAGAAATACCCTTCACTAATCCTCTGAAGCAAATGGAAATAGCTAAGTGCAAGCTCTCAAGGTAATATGTGCTTGACAGAAAGAGAGAAGAAGTCCTCGCAGTAAAGATGTCCTTAGCTCGTATGAACAATGAAAAAATGAAACAAATGATACGACACAAAAGTTGTCTTCGAGATTAAGTTCTCAAAGTTCAGCAGGAGGAATTGATATCGAAGTAGTAATAGGATCTTAACAAACGGGAGAGGATGAATGAAATCAAGAGAGAGTAGGAGGAAGAGATCAAATATATGCAGATGGTTTAAGAATAAGAAGATAAACTACTGGAATAATTAGAGTAAATTGAATTTGCATAATTAGCTAAGCTCAATTAGACAAAGAGAAGAACCAGAGATGCATAAGTTTAGCTTTAGTTTTAGTAGAATCATGATGTAAAGGATTTTGAATAGCGATTCGGGTAGCAAATGAAGAAACCAAATAAAGAATCTGCTAGGAAGGAAACGAGAATTGAAGAAAAACCGAAAAGAATTAAGCCTACATTATATTATCTGGAGAAAGACAGAGATGGAATCACACTTATTCGCACGACTGCTACGGGAGCATGAGAATTCATGGTCTGGATGGAGATATTCTTATGATACAATAGTGTTTTTCACTCTAGAAATAATTATTTGTTATTAGATGTCTTTTAAACGATTTTTGTATTATGAAATCAATATGAATGTGAAAATGTAATTTTGTATTGTTTGAACTATCCTACTTATTAGATTCTTCTAAGAAACAATCCCAGGAAATTAAGAGCGTTACTTTGAAAACAGTGTGATTTGTTGTTGTTGTTAAGGATTCTGAAGAATGCAACGAATAATTATTTATTTAGATATATTCTTGAAAATGTGAGGGAAGTTTAAAGGCAATCAAGGACTACTTCTAGAAGGGAATAGTCCTTCAAGCGTATTACTTATCTGGTTTGATTGTAATCTTTATAATTAATTTACATATCTTTTTTTCAGTTATTTCATTATCTTTCGATATCTAGCTATTTAATCTAATACACTCAAAGTTAAGCATAAAAACAAGGTATAAAACTACTTCTAGATCATATCATCAAACACATCAAAGCCTAAAATGCTCACGCTTAAAAACATAATTGAGAAGAAACAAAAATAGACAAATTAAATCGCCTTTTTGGCAGCTGAAAGCTCAAATCATAACGAAACAAATCTTAGATTTGCATTTTGAGAAATATTTTTATCAAAAAAGAAAAAAACAAAATTAATATTTATTTTTAAGCATCTCTGTCTGTGCATCTCAATGGATTAAACAAAGACTCAAGTTATCTCGCACAATGGCTTAAATTTTGTGCCATACATAAGTCGAGAGAAGATCGATCAAGCTGTGAAAAGAGTTGCAGCTTAGATTTCAGATGCGTATAGGGATAAATTTCCTATTTTCGTTGGCATTCTCAATGGAGCATTCGTATTCACAAGCGATCTCGTTAGAAATCTTGATTTCATCGAATTATAGATTGAATTCTGCAAAGTCAGCAGCTACACAGGAACTGAGAGCCAAGGAACCATCAAGTAACTCATCGGCATGAAATAAAGTATCAAGGGTAGACACATCATTCTCGTAGAAGATATTGTTGATTCAGGTGTAACAATGAAGGCACTCTTACAGTCACTAAGTGAATAAGAACCAGCAAGTCTCGCAATCTGCACTCTCTTCTAGAAACCAGCTTGCATGAAGGTTGAGTTGAAGATCGACTACATTGGACTCGTCATCGAACCAGAGTTCATCGTTGGATACGGACTTGATTTCGACGAATGGGGAAGAAACATCCCTGATGTCTGGCATCTTCATAAAGAGGAAGGCTAAAAAGAAATAGAACATTGAAGTAGAGAGAATACTTAGATTTTCATATGAGCTTTTGTGAGCAAATTTATATGTTTGTCTGGTTTAATCATTAGTACTATTCTTTTTGGAGTGCATTTGGGAACATTTGGGTGGATTCTAAAATAGATAGGTCAATTACATTTGGAATTTTAATCTAGTAGAAAAGGTTAGTCTTTTTGGAAAGAAAAATAGATATTTATTTAATTCTAAAAATATCTTAAACTTAAGAATCATTCTTTAATATTTTAATATGAAGTAGCTTGGTCATTTTATCTGTAAGACATAAAACGAAATTATATTTTTAGTTTTGGAAGTTCAAATATCTCTCTCTGATTTGGAGTTTTCCAAGGAATCAGCCCATTTCGAATATTTCTTGAATCGTTGAGAGGAAAAGTTCAGCTGGGAATTTTTCTTATTTCGTTTGATGCTCTGAAATAACTGATTGTTTGATTTGAACTCGCATGCATTTATTGCTGATAAGAGTGAATTTGATTGTTGCGGTTGAGGAGTTCTCCTACAATTAATTTGAATCTAGAATGTTTGCAAGAGTAATGTATTCTCTGAAATGCTTAGATGCACTAGCAATTCTCTTTAAAGAAGGGAAATAATTTAGGATACTATTCTCATTCGGGAGAAATTATGGATTTACTACAAACAATGGTGTTTTTAGAATATATTTTGTGTTTTCAGGCTCACACCAATCCTTCAGGCATTCACTCAAGGAATTGGTAGAATTCAAATCTTAATAGCTGATTGAATTTAAAATCGAGATGGGTAAGAGGATGTTGTCGATTTTCATAGCTGCCTAATCAGTTTCATTTGTGTAAACCAGTCCTAGCACAATACGGAGATTAGTATCGCTAGTAATAAATTAGGTTTAAAAGGAAATCACATCTTTTTTTATTAATTTCAATTCCTACTATGCTTCATCATCGCTATTAGGTTGGCTACTGGTAAATTTGATATTGCTGGATTCTCTTTATTTAAATTAGAACTGATCAGAATCTGATTGGATGGTGACTGCAACTGGGGTAATAATCTGAGAATTCAAAATCTGATTGTAATACGTTTAAACACTGGAAATGGATTTAGTTTTTGATAAAACTAGCACCTACACCTAATACTGCTAGAGCATGCAATCATTTGAACTATTTCTTCTCAGGGCATTGGAGTTCATATTATCTGATTTTGCTTCAGAATAAGGTAATTATTCAGATTTTGCTTGTGTGTTTTGTAGTCTGGACGTAGTTATGATTTTTAAACAGTCATTTTCAAATATACAATGGCTCTCCTATAGACAAGCAAGCTTAAAGTCATCTGCGTTCATATCTGAATTCAAAGATGGACTGATTAAACACATTTAATTATTCAAGACTATTTCTCCTCGTTTGAAATCTTGAGCGTTGAATTGCAAAGTCGAAGGATTATCATTGTCTTGATTTTAGTTAAAAACAGAAGAAGATGAACCAAAAATAGTTGTCTCAGAGCTTTTTTCACTTTAAGAAGATTCTGAAGAGCCTAATCGGTTACTTCGAAGAGTTAAACCATTATTTGCGCTACTTATGGTGTTGCTGTTTTCTTTGTAAATCATATTATTATCTGTACCTGCCTGTCTATTTGGTGTTTCACATTAATGAAAAACAGCTAAAAGATCAGCCCCTGATTCTCTTACATTCATCGATTACACAGCATTTTGGCATTTAATATCAAAATCACAAATTTCCCCTTTGCTTTTCCCAATTTAGACATCATTTTAGCTACCACTGCTCCAGCTACGAAAAGACAATCTACTCGATAATCCAATGTAATTCTCATTATTTATCATTTCTGCTGACTGTTTAAATATGTCTTTCAATGTATTTTGAAGAGCACACAAATCTATTTAGCCTTTATGAAAAGATCTCAATGGGACAAAAACTGCTCTAGCTAAGGGAAAGAGTCTAAATCCACGAACAAAACATGTCAGTAATTACCAAAAACACAATTGAGAAAGAAATTAAAAGACTTAACCTAATTCCCTTAAACTAAATTAGCAAAAATATATTCGCATAAAATTGAATCTATTTTGGGTGTATTATTAAAAGTAAAGTAAGTGGGAGCTGTAATCTTTGAATTTTTTTTGAGAAAAATGAGGATTATTCATATTTTCCAATTTTGAATAAAAATTTTCATCTTTCTGTTGTCCAAATGTTAGTATCATGCATTTTTCATTGAGGAGCTATCACCCCTAACTCTAAAATTCTAAACTCAATGTTTGTAGAAATATTTAAATCTTGTTTTCTTCTAAATTTTATTTAAATCTATTGTGCATAATATATAGTTATTCTATTACCTTTCTAGCTCTAGGGATGTATGCTCTGATACTTCATTCGCTTAAAAATCATCTGAGTGTCTCATAAAATATTCTATATCGTTGTAGATCTCAGAAATGCTCTCCGAATCTTCAAGATCTTCTAAATCCCTCAAATGCTGGCTAATCCTTGCTAACAGAAAATCTCCCCGACGCTTTAAATTATACTTATACAAATCGATGTCTCGGAAAAAGTGTAGTCTTTAAGGAAACTTGACTCCTTGTCTTAATAATAGCTCGTAAACATTTTTAAAATTGGATGGTTTTTTATGAAGATTATTCTGTGGAGTTCTCGCTGTTGGTGTAGAAGAATCATGTGGAAACCAATGGGACCACACTTTAATGCATTCTAAAGTTAACACATGAAAGCTGAGATTAACTTTCTCTTCTTGAGCTGTTGGTTTAAGGTCCAGACAAGATCGTCGTTTACGATGGATGATGGTATCACTTAACACACCTATTAGAGTACTCTCAACGTTAAAAATGAAGGCCCTGTTGTTAGTCTCGATGCACTCCTTCAGCAATCTCAACCCATTCAATCGAATATAAGGATTCTCACTTGATTGGTCCCTTAAAATCCCTTAGATTGTTTCCAACACCACAGGGATGATTTCAATTTTGTTTTCATACACTCCCTTAATATATAGACTAGTTTGATCATAGAGTAGAGGATCAGCTAAATATGAGTGAAGTACATCACAAGCCGATGCACTCATGTTGTTTGGTATTAACACAAATGATGATAATGATGATTATTGTTATTATTAATTTAAATCATATTTTTGGGAGGGGATACTAACTTCAACGCTTTTTATCTCTTTCCGAATAATTAATTTCTAAGAATTTACTCGCTCTGATTACTCTACTGATTATTTATTATTTTGTCTGATCAGCAGTTTTTGAAATAATATAATATCAATGTATTTTTTTTTACTCGATAGGAGGAAAATAACAATAATAATAATATTATTTTAGCTTTAGTTGTCAGCGATAAAAAATGATAAATTAGGAATCATTCGGACTTTACACAATTAATGTAATTTGGATCTATTTTTTCCATTAATTTTAATTAACCTCCAGTGATTTTTATTTTTTAATCAAATTGTATCTTGACAAGACAACCTAAATATATACAAAAACTGTTATTATCTGTTCTGAATGAAATCACCCACCTCCCCCTCCCCCCCATTATTCTAGTATTTTTCATGTCAAAAATAAGTTAAGTTAAAAAAAAAAACATAAGGAAAAAGAGTAATTATTGATGTTTTGATTTGCATCTTGCTTCAAAAATAGATGATAAAAAAATACGATGTTTAACAATATGATTTATCTCATGAGAAATATTAGAAGAAATAAATTATTTTTAAAATAATACTTAATATTCAAAGTAACTTTTTTGTTTTACGGGTGGCGTAAACAGGAAGAGACTGCCTAAGTTGCTTAGTCTGGATTACAAGATTAGCTAGGAAGAGAAAAGGCCATTTTTCATAATTTGCATGTTAAAAAGTATTTATTTACAATTCATATTTTTTACACAAAAATTTACAATAATTAATAAGTCGTTTATTCTAATAATATTTGTTAGATTTTTTTATTGTCAGCAGTTAAAGATTCATGTGTGTTTATGAGCTTGAAGTGTAGTGAACCTAATGCGATGTAAGAAGCTACCCTAAATTAAATGAAAAATTATCTTTATGTAAAGTGTTTTCTCCTCAATAAAATTTCATGTTAGTTGTTCTTTTCTTGTTAAATTATCTCCATTCAATCTAGTTTTCCTCCGCAATTGCTAAATGAAAACAATAAGTTCAATACTGCAACTTTCATCCATTCTTTTGCAACGGCATTTCAACTATTTGGAATTTCTTAAACTTAGGCTTGACTGGAGTTGCTAAAACTGTTGGTATTTCTATCTTCCCCTTCACTTCAGATTCTCTATCAGCAAAAATAAATAAACAGTCAAACTAACAATTCAAGTAATCTCCCCCTAAAGAATCAACAAATATTAAGTTGTATATCAAAATATCCTTTCCTCCATTCTTACAAGAATATCGAAGAGAGGAACTACGAAATCTTTCTCTTGTCATCATCAAACTTCTTGGACTCCTTAAGACTCCTAGAAAAAAACACTAATTTTTTCAACTTTTTATCAAAATAAAACACAGCAAAAAAAAAAGTGATTCATATTTTACTTTTGATATGATGTAATCTCTTTGATAGTTTCTTCAAGTGCATTGCTATTCTATTCTAGATAGATTTCTTTTTTGATACTACTGCTATTTCGGCTGTTTTATTATGATCTGTGAAATCTCCTTGTTTAATCCCTTATTCTCTATGATTCAGTGGTTTATTTACTTAGACGTTCGAAGAGTTTCTCTCTTGGATCATTATCATTTCCTTAGACAAAACTTACCTTGACGTTCATTTCGTCAGCTAATATTTCTTCTCCTGAGATTTGCTAGTTTTTAGAAATTATTCCTTCTTTTATAGCTTTCTCATCCAATCCATATTTCAATCTGTAGCTACATAGTTTTTAAAAATGGAATTATCCAAAAGTTGAAATAAATCCTTCATCTCTCTCTCACTCTGTGCTTACTTTTCGTTTTCAATATTATCTAGCAAAGTCATTCTTTCTTTCACGTGCGTTTCGAAGTTTCCTTAATCAGTTAATTAAACAAGGGCCGACTTTTGTATAAAGTTGCATTTGACAATTTTTCTTTCTTCATCATCCCGCTCGATAAGATTCTCGCTGAATAGCTTTTACCTTCTTCTCTCAGCTTCTTCTTCATTTATGTCTTGTATTATCCTCTCAGCTGCATGTAAAATCTCTTTTTAGCTAAAAAAATCTAACTCCTTTTCATCTTCAAATCGCTAAAATCTATCTGCTCTTTCCTTCATGCGAGATCTCCTTTCTTTACTGCTTAATCTAGACTTTATCAAAGCATTTCTATGTTTGAGTGGAGATTCTGTCTCCTTGTATTTTAGTAATTCTATTGATTGTTTAGAATCTATGCTTTTTTAGTGAACTTCAGTTTAAGAAGTGAATTTAGTAGATATGTTAGTATTTTCTTTAAAAGGGCTAGTTTAATTGGATTCTCCATTGTACTCTATAATTTCTTCATTGAGCATGTGAGCAATATCATTCATCTAGCGTTTACTTCCAGCTGCACTTGAAATCGGAAGTAATAATTGTCTTTTTTTATCTGAGAACTAACTTCAAAAAAAGGAATAATATTTTCTAGCTATCATTTCATTTTTCATAAGTTCTCTTTTTGAGAAATCAATGCAAATCGAGAGAGAAAAAGAGTTAGAAAATCAATATTTGTATTACTCTTATCCAGAAAGCTGAAAAAAATTGATGTTGTTGTTGTTTCTGCTTTTGTTGACCTTTTTTTGAGATTTGCACTCATCTTAACTAAGAAGATCAATGCCATCAGGGCTAACACGAGGAGAACGTTACGCCTGTGACAAAGGACGATGAGCAGAAGTATTTTTCACAGTTACTCTTCCATCATCGTTTGTTTTTTCCTTAATTGATGGCTTTTATGGCACAATTGACTACAAATAGTTAATTGGTTCAAGAGATCCATGGTTGTTTCGATGATCTCTTTATTTTATTAAGCTCTATTAGCCTCTTTAGATGCTTGTGTCTAATGATTTCTTTTTATTCCATGCTTCCATTGACGGCAAAGCAGTAGGTAGTTTGGAAGAAACAGCAGAGTCGCTGTTGCTATCTTGAATCCATCTCTTACTTTAGGCAGTACACTTGATGGAGAGCCTTTAGGGGGTATTCCCAGGCATAAATACTTACAAATGATTGCAATAATCAATAAAATATGTATCTATGAACGCTAAAACCCCACGATTTTGCTTCTTTTTTTTACAGACAGTTAAATAAATTACACAAAGTTGATTCTAATAGACTTGTTTTAACTATTTTTTTTTGTTTCAATGGTGTTTTGTTATTTTTTAATAAGGGAGGGAGAGAGGGGAGAGGGATTATTATTAATTATTGCGGTCACTGGAAGTTCTTATTTTGCTTTCGATGGAAGGAAGTTGGGTTTTGTAACTAAAATTATGTAGGCTCTCTCTCTCTGAAAAAAAGAAAAAAGAGTTTAATAAAAATATATGATCAGGTGGAAAACAAAATCAGATTAAAACTGCATTGTATCCCCCCCGTAAAAAGCAAGAGAGAGAGAGAGAGAAATCAAGTGCGAGATTGAATGAAAAGCTCCCACAGAAGCAGCCATGCGACTAATGTAAAACAAATGAGTAAGAACGAGGACGCGCCGTAGTCAACAGGGAAGATTATGCTTCCTGAAGAAACAAATGTTCCTCTGAAAGGAAAAAGAAAAGGAAGTAATTCGACGAGTTAAATCGAAGAAATCCTTAATGTTGACCCATCTTAACCACTGAATACTCTTAATATTCACACTGCTTAGCAATAATTCTTCAATGAAGATGTAAGAAAGCAAATATTTTTTAAGGGAATTTATTATGTTTTGTAGCAAATCCTCACATTTTTTGGGTTTATTTGTTTTTAGGAGCACATATCTCTGTCATAATAAATGAGAAAATTAGCCTCGGAAGAGTCTGTTCACATGGATTCAATCCAACAAAGTGCTTCCAAGCACCAACACCACAGTAACAACAACTCAACTAAACAAAAACGTGGTTCAGTGCAGCAATTGAAATCATAGCAAACCCAGCCTATAATCATGCAATCCTAACAAGTTGTTCAAGGGGAGAGTTCGTTATTCAGCGTGTTAGGTCCCTTCAGTCAAAAAAGAAATTCCCTCAGGAAGCAGCCAAGTGAAATGCTCTCGATGCTCAGCAGTATCCAAAACTAAAACCTAATCTACAAAAACGATGGATTTAGCAGCAGCAGCGAGCAATTACCTCCATAGAAGAAACCTTCCATAAATGTCGATAGCAATTATCGAAATAACACTAATAATAACACGATTAATCTTAATAACAATAACAATAACAATAATAATATGCTGGCAAGTCAGAATTTAAACAGCAGTTTCTCGAACAGCAATGGACACAATAGCTCGTTCTTAGCAGCCTCCGTTGCTCCAATCAACAAAGATACCAATATTAATAATTAGATTATTCAAATAAATAATAATAATTTAATGACCAACAATATGGGCCACTTAATCGATAATAACATTCATAGTCTCGGTCAAGCGAAGCTAAAAAGCCATCTTCATCAGCATCAATAGCATAATCTAGAATCAATAGTCATACCAAATAGTACTAAAAATAACAGTAATAATGGCAATAATATTAGTTTTCTCCCATATCTTATGAATTCCTTCAGCAATCACAATGTCTTAAACATCAGCAACAACAATAACAATAACTTGATGAATCCTAACTAAGCAAATAACCCCCCTCAACAAGGAAAGAATTCTCATTTCTTTTCGAGCCACGATCACCAATCTGCTGCGAAAAGATTCAGTACTACTTAAACTAAACCTTAAAACAGTGAGAAAAGCAAAACCAAACTGGCTGTTCATTTCCCATAGCAATTATCTCCAGGCACTGAAGAAAAAGCTGCTGATTTCTTTGGTGACTCTTCATTGGTCGTCTTGAGACTACCTATTTCTATGAAAGATCGCTGGAAAGTCCTCACAACTAGAATAATCAAGCTGTTAGGTGATGCTTCGTACTTGCACTCAACCTAAGATCAAAACGTTTTCAGGAAATGCGAATGGGTTTGGAATTAATTATTTGAGTCAATCTTTTCACTTCTGAGTCTGAATTTCTTGAGAAACAAGCCTACTATTCCTCAGCAACGCACATATGATATTTCCTAAATGATCTTCTTAATCCTTTCATTGGTTTCCCATATATTGACGGTTTAGTTCTACGTTTTGCGAATAATCTCAGTTTTTAGGGGAGATACAAATGACGACACGGATTAGACAAAATTAGCGTTGCTTATTGGTAATATAATATGCATTTCCGCTGCAGAAATGCATTTAATCGTAAACTATCGATTAATGGGAGACGACAATTCGAGTTAAATTAAGAAAATCTACAAAATAATTGATGTTGGATCAGTCCTCGCATTGGGATTGGAAGTGTTCATTTCATCTGCTGATTAAACTGTTCCTTTAACAGTGCTCGTCATCATTAGAGTGATAATCCTAACGAAGATTCTCTGGGTATTCGAAGCTATGCGATTATTGAAATTGTATTTTCTGAAGTTGTACCTCGGAAAAATTTATGAAATTATGAAATTATCGTTGGTTTCGCTTTTGTTAATATTAGTATTCACAAATTCTTGGTGCGCATTGGTAGAAATCGACCCTGAAGCTCAGCCAATTAGCTAATCATAACACTCTACGTTAGGCACACATTTTACTTATTTTCTACAATAGTCTATCGCTAATGCAATCAGTCTTCATTCTTCGATCGAAGTGGATTAATCAAACATAATTTAAATCACTTTATTAACTCTGTAATAGCTATCATTAGGTCTACTGTTTATGCATATTTTCTCAAGATTACTATCCTTCAGGAAACAGCCAGCAGCTCAACAAAATAATTCAATTTAAGATTTAGTTAGATACTGCACTGATTTATCTTTTCCCAAAGACATCATCGATGAGACCATCTTAACGCTCATCAACTAATCTGAGAATATACCTCGTTCTTCTTGGGGTTTGGTTACATCGATTAGATTACTCCCACCGTTATAATCGCGCAAAATCGAAGCTACACTGGAAGAAATCATTTTCTCAAATATTCCTTTTTTGAATACTTTTTACTCTTCCTTGAAATAGCATATCGTTAATTGCTTGGAGGAAGTTGTATTTCTCCCAGATTCGCTGATTCTACAAGAGAATTGCTAAGATGATTGCTCCCTTTATTTCATTCTTAGAGGGGAAGTTGATATCTTCCATTAAAGTGCCTCCTCAACTTCTCGTCACTGCACGAAGACACTCAGTAAACAATAATAATTTTGGGATGAGAATTATCTAAAATCTTATGGATATTTTTCTAACTTTTTTGTCTAATTCGCAAATTCTCTTTGCTTTTGTTTCTTTTCTTCAGAGCGATTGGAGTTTTTTGGAGATATTGCATTCATGACTGGATAACCTAGAAAAGCAAGTGTTTCTGCAAAAGGCCATTTGACGTTGCTCAAATTCAAGAGAGAATCGCTCTTATCTTTGATAAGTAACAACGTCGTGGATTATCAAGCATATTGCATGATCAGGGATTAAATTCTCAATAGTTCAAATTACTCCTTTCTTTAATTAAACTGTTATCTATGTGGAGAGCATGACCATCTGGCAGCTGCTTGTCCGCTTGTGCATTATCATATGGATTTAGTTTCTTATGTCAATAACTACTTTGGTGATACCAAAGATCAGCAGAGAGAACCGTTTATTCGATAAAAGAGGCGATAATTTAAAACCCTTTTACTTATTAAAACTCTCTAAAAAGCAGTCAGTGGAATTTTAGACGACACGGAGGTTCAAGGGTTACTCTCTGAAGCGTATTCTTCGGATATTAACTTTGAAGACAACGAAATGAGCAGGCAAATCAATTACGACAGTGCTCTACTTTCGATTGAGTTCTCCGATTAATAAAATCTAGAAAGAGAAGGTGCTCTTACGCATATGTAAAGCAAGAAACCTTCTTAGATTATTCTACCTTCCACACCTGATAGAAGACCAAGTATCAGGGTTCCTATCAAGGGAGGCTCATTTGTAAGTCATTTCTAAGAAAATCTTATTTTTAAGAAAAATAATTTTCTTTGTTCTGTGTCTTAACCTTCTTCGTTTGTTTATTTGCTTTCAAGGTCGCTGGTGAGGAAGATGCTGCTGATTAAATCGGATTAGGATTTGGAGATAATACTGTATTTTCAGCAACTTAAATCAGCAACAAAGCGATTATTCGTTCCAAAACTAACCCAAAAGATGATAAAAATTTCAGCCCCAAACCACGAACTACTGTTAAGCCAAAATAAGCTGTTCGGGGTGATTCCAGCATGGGAGGGTCACGGTACAGCAGATCATATTTCCATTAGCAGACTGTCACACCAACTTAAATGTCCAGAAAAGAAGAAATTGCTAGAGATGATCTCAGTGAGAAAGCGTATGATTTTGACGCATATTTCCCATAAAATAATGTGTTCTAAGTCATCGAAGCAGCGAACAGATTCATTAAACCCAATGAATTCATTTCTTTATCTGGGAAAACCTTGATACACTAAAAACAACCAATTTCTTCCCGTTCTTCGCAAAGATAATCTGAATCAAGGAAAGGTTCCACCCAATAAGGCCTACAAGCTAACAACACAATTGCAAGTTATCGAATACCTCAGTAGCAGCACTAACGACAGAGTGGCATAATGTTCTAGCCTATTTCGATAGATTAACCTTCATAATTCTTTTCAGTTCCAAACTACGGTTAAACTATTAATTAATATAATCACGCATAAAAGGAATACAATGATAGAATATAAACCCGAGGGACATTCGTACAGCCGTAATCTAATTTCCTCAGCAATTTTGATCAGAGTGTGGATGATTTTTCCTCGTTTTGAAAAAAAAAACTGAATTTTACATTATTTGAAAGGTAGGAAATATTATCTAAATCCTCTCAGTATATTTATGTGCATTAATGTGTGCTTTATTTTTAAAATATTATCATACTATGCATTATGATTTCCCATAGATTATCCATTTCAAAGAAAGAAATCAAAGTTAATATGTATTTGTAAGTTTTATCTATAAAAAATATGTAAAAACATTTATTAATAGATTTAATAATAACTTCCCCCTCTCCCCAAATTCTTTCAGTCGTTTAGCTGAGAGAGAAGTGCAACTCCACGTTTTACCCAATGTGTTTCTTATTTAAGAGTGGGTAGATCTATTGCTATGATCTGTGAAGCAAAAGTAAAAAATCAATAAAACAAATTGTGAATTGTAAAAAACTAAATAAAGAATCGATAAAGAGGAATTTGAAGAAAATGCCATACGAAATTAGTGGAGTGACCAGTAGTGGAAAGTGTGCCTTTTCTCTCGGAAGTTTTGTATAGTGGACATCTAGATTTTTATATGTAAGGGAAGTTATTAGTAAAAAGATCGATTTTGTCAAAGAAATAATTCAAAATAACAAATGAAAAAATAAATTATTACAAATAGTTCATGAAGTGTATGTCCTCTGGTTTCTTTTCGATTGAAGGAATGAACCAAATCTAAGGTGAAAAGATAAAAGAATAATGTATTAGTTTGAGTTAGTGCACTAGACTGATTATTTTAGCTTACGATAGGCATCTGAGTGTAGATTACTTGAGGGTCTTGCTCATCCAAGTGATGCTTCTCGAAATTCCATTTGGCACCTTTTTTAATAGATTTTCACAGTTAAATAACTGAAATTGAGAAACTTTTTAAGAAAATTACCTTCTAAAAACAATCCAGAGCAATACACTCCGGTCTTGGGTTGTTCGAGTTTATCCATGTTTGTGTCGATGATATCGAAATTCAGATCAACTTTATCGATTGGGATGACTTGCTATCTTGCATAGTTCTATCGAATACCTGTAAAGAATGACTAAGTGAAGTAGAAACCACTAAGCCAGAAAACTGCTGGAATGCCTTCATCTATCCATTTCTTGAACATGTCTACTCTCGCTACTAGATCCTTAGCGTAACTCATTAATGGTTTTAGCGAAGGATAACTCTTAGCTGCCCAACTT
>Ga0302271_10002429_pt1 | contig 16794 bp, 9 predicted proteins | sample III_Bog_N1_1_FD_198767 | JGI IMG/M metagenome (GOLD analysis project Ga0302271, IMG submission 198767) | Peat permafrost microbial communities from Stordalen Mire near Abisko, Sweden - III_Bog_N1_1 | ecosystem: Environmental > Terrestrial > Soil > Wetlands > Peat | place: Sweden: Abisko...
CTTAATACTTTAATACTAACGTTTAAAAGAAAAACAAGCAAGTTTGAATTGGAGGTATTAGAGTTATTGAAAATAAATAAATAAAACAATACAGATTGCGAGTTTTTAATGAATGCTTTCTATCTGAGATAATTGGTCTACTAATTGGTATTCAATCGAATTTGAACATGCCCAAATAGAAAGATCTAATTTAGATTTTTTTTCTTCTTTCAATAATGAAGTAAGAAAATGAAATATTGTCTATTTCAGTAATGCTGGTTTTAATTAATATTTGGGAGAAAATCAAAGTCATCTTTTAAATATTTTTGAAATTACAGCATTACCATCAGAGAGGATTTTTCATTAAATTATGCCTTAAAATCTATGGATGTTCAATTTGAAAGAACTTTTAATACTGAATTAAGCCATTTATTGATTTTTTTATTAAAATTTTAAAAATTCGGCTTCAAAAATGTCGATCAGTGCTAAGAGAGGTCCAAATTTTGTTGAAATGTATTATCAAAAAATTATTAATAATTTTGGCTTAATAAAAACATAACACTTAATTAATAACATGTTCGAAAATAATATAAAGACAAAATTTAATACTTATTGTAAAAAATGTTAGACTAACAAGAAAAGAAGAATAATTTAAATAATTAGATAAACTAAAACCTTTATTAGCAAATGAAAATAACTTTCTCTTAGTAAAGAATAAAAATACTCTTGAGACAAAGAAATTATTAGATGATAATTCTGCATAGCTTATTATACAAAAGGAAAACTAAACAAATTAATTGATTTAATAAATAATAAATCAAAGGCATTGAACTAATTGAATTATAACTGGATTAATTAAAATAATTAATTTTTATGATTTTTATTCATAATTATTTAATTATCAATAGAAACAAGACAGGAAAGCAACGAAATGGAAAGATTTTAGAAGTTATTTGAATTTAGAATAGGCATTTTACTAAAAATAATTTTCAATAAATCTGAAAATAAAAGATATTATGAGATGTATTGATTGGCTAATACAAAAAATATCATGTGTATTTTCGACATTACTCTCTTCCGCATTCAAGAATGACTAACTTCATTTAAAATAAGCTGAAGTCTTAGAAAGTCAAATATCTATCTCCAATACTTTATCTGTTCCCAGTATTGCAGGACATAAATAGCTAGATATCTAAGTAAAAAGGAAATCACCACAGATACAAAGAACAAGTCCATCAAAAACACTACCAAATAAGATGTCATAGCTTTATTAGATTCTGCATATTCCTATCCGCTGACAATTGAAAGGATCAAGTAATAATAAAACATCAGCATTGTCATTAAAAACATCGAGGAAATAGCCTTACCAATTCTTCTAATGTTACTCAGTAACTCCATTAGTTTTAAGACTATAGCTATGATAATGCTGTTGACAATCGAGAGGACTACCATTTCTCCTAAATTATACTGGGCCGAATAGACAATACCTACAGCCAGAGAGTGGATCATCCTGACATAGAATGTAGCAAATCGAAAAGGACGAGAGAGCTTCGAATCATACAGCAAGAATATGTTAAAGAAATTGTGAAAAAATAAAATTTATTTAAGATGATGGATAAGTCTAAACATAGCCAGATTTCGGTTATGGAGTTACGCCTGCTAATCTTTGCTAGATTGCTCTGTTGTATCTTAAATATTTGTAGTTTATCTACCCATTATCGAAGAATTGGAATCTTTCTCGCTTAGCTGATTCTTCAACTGTGATTCATTTTCTTTAATAGAAGTCATCTGCTAGATTTCTTCTCCGGAAATGGGAGACAACGCGATTTCTTGCATGGAGCATTTTTAGTTATTTAAATAGGCACCTTCTAAATTTGTTGGCGTCTTTTAAGGCTCACAAAAAATTTAAGGAGAAGTATTGGGCTCGATGATATCTTCAGTTTATTACTCCTTCAACTGTTTTCTTTTCTTTCTTTGGATCCTGACTCTATTTTCACTAGGAATTTCCTGGTCAGCAACTGCTTAGTCTGGTAAAATCGGAGTAACTTTTGCAGTTGATAATTTACCTATTAATGCGGCATTTCTGATATTATCAAGATTTCTTCCTTTGATCAGTAGCATAATAAACACAGTTGTCTTTATCAGTAAGAGCCAGAATGCGACATAACAGTAGAAATTAGCCCAATTGGAGAGATTAGTTAAGCCTTAACTTGAAAATGCTGTCTGCAGATTTTTGTTTATGAGGAGATTTTATAAATTGTCGACTATTGTCGAGGGATAGGCTTTTTCACAGACACAAGAAAATAGCTTTTGCTAAGAAAAATACTACTGCTAACAATTAGTTGTATTCCAGCCAGTAGACATCCTTGAGATGCAAGTAAGATTTGTTGCTTTAGTGGAGCTACTAAGTTACCTCCTATACGTTGAACTGCTAAGCGGAGAAAACTCTAAATTAATAGGCTTGCTGACATTAACTGCAACTCCTGCTGATTTAACTGAGGGTATGATTATTGGATACTTGACTAGGGAATCATTGGTGTATTGTCTGAGTGTGTCAGTGTAGTTTTGTAAACTAGTGTCTTGGTAGAATGGATCGTCTTTGTATTGTTAAAATGACAGGGAATAAATAGTCGGTTAAGTGGACGTCTGGTTTATTTAGGAATCGAAAAAATTGTCTTTAGTACATTTGTAATAAGCACATATGTTTTTCTCTGTTATCACTTATGTTGTTAGAATCAGATTTTGCTGAGTGATTTTAAAAGAACCTTCGTTCGGTAAGCTGTTTACATCCAGTAGATCTCCTATTTGCTGCATCACATTCAATAGCAGTTGGGAGATGTTCTATGTTGAGTTTAGGTTTGAGTTCGCTGTGAGACTGTGGGTTGTGTAGAAATAGTCAGTTAACTGCTGCTTTTTGATTTCTCTTTGTATGTCCGTAAACTAAGAAGGGAGAACAGCTGAGAGTGTATCTTTCATTTGCTGGAGAGAAGATTGTTGTTGAAGCTAAGTGTAAATTATTCCAGAAGCAATCAGGCTGTTAATAGCTTTATCTGCAACACTAGAAAATTGGGAAGACAATGGTAGCTAAGTTATCGCTGCTTTAAGGGAGGAAATAATTTGAATTTTCTATGAGTTGATGGCAGAAGAAGTGAAGCTTGTTTTTTGGCTGAGATCCTAAGATAAAACAGATAGTTGAGAAATATATTATTCAGTTATTTTTCCGCTTATTGCGAGATATTAGGTAATAAGCAGAGAATAATCAGATTCAGCTAGAGAAGCATCACTTACTGTGATGCTCAAAGTGGAATTATAAATGGCCTGCTTTTTGTCAATCGCCATTCCTAGAACTAATATGTTTCCAGCTGGGAGGACAGTTCGAGCTGATGTACTTGACTAGACATCAGTGATTTGTTTTCTTTTCACAATTTGTGGAATAACTCTTTCTTAGTCATATTCTGTTTGACTGCTGTAATAGAAAAACTAGTAGGTTATCGGAGAGTCAGCATCTGTGCAGCCAGTCATGGAAAGAGTAAAATAAGTAGTCAAAGCAACAGCTTAAGCTGAATTCTTTGAGTGTGAAAACACACAATTGTCTGGAGGGTAATTAATCGAAAACTGTAGAATGGATATACTCGGCATGAAATAATTAGGATTGTAAATTGAAAAGCGTATTTCCAGAGGCAAGATTGATCGGTCGAAACCAGAATAAATATCCCAAAGTCTGAATCTTAGGGAGACATAATCGAAACTTATCACTCCTGCAGCGTCATCATTGTAAGTCAGTGTTCCCGAGTACGACAGGATATCTGTGTTTACTGTGGAGTCATATTGCAACGTCATCAATACTTCTTCATCTAAGTTGATAGTCTAAGAGAATGGATCAATGACGGTGATGGATGCAGTAACAGGTGGAAGATCGAATTCTTAGAATATAACATACACTGATGAAGATACTGTTTGAGAGTATTTAGTGCCAGTTAGTTTCATCAGAATGGTAATGTACGGGTTGAAAGTTCTTTTTGGGATAGAAATCTCTTTCAAGCCAGATGCAAATGACAATGCACTTCCGCTCTTTGTAATGCAAGTAGATTAATCTATCGGATTGAGGCAGTTCCAAGTTGTTACAATTAGCTGATCATCTGTCGGACTTTAAATGGCTTTGTCTCTTAAAGTGCAACCAAAACTCACTTGCTCTCGATAATCGATTAATCTGTTTCCTCCATTTATCCTCACAATTAAAGGTACTTAAGCCACTTAGATTGACAAAATTTTATTGGAAAACACTGAAGAGTCACTGCTCAGCTGGATGTGAATCTTAAACAAAATTAAAATAAAATAAAGTTAGGAAAACAAAAATATAAATGTAATTAATCTCTCAATGAAATTATTGATATTACATTAAAGTCATAATTAGTAGAAGATTAGAGGCTGTATTCAGGAATTGTGAAACCATAAAATGGATTGACATTGTTAACTGAAGTAATCTAGATAGAGCTATCTTGCGGGGAGGTTATTATAACATCCGTGTTTTACTAATCTAAAACAGTTTATTGTCCGTACATATCGCAGTATTCGATAAAATAATTTACTGACACGTCAAACGAATTAAACCTGTTGGAATTATAAACAAAACAATCATACTAAGAATCAAATAATAATCTTATTTACCTATATAAAGGAGAAGGAATTGTATCCGATGTGGTAACAGTGAAGGTGTAAATAGGCATTAATTTGAAAGAAAACATAGTTGAATTAGAGTATGTGTTTTTAAGAAGGTAGTTGAGCTGGATTTGTTTAGTCAAATTTAGTGGAAGAGTTCCCATTGGTAAGGTTAAATTAATGAGCTTTTGGGAATTCGCGTTATTCAAGAGAGATTAAATAGCAACATCAACGATATTTGAACTATTGTAATTCAAAAGTGACCAAGTAATCGTTTTGAACCCTCTTGAACTATCTCCTGTTAGCTTGCTCAATGAGATTGTATAATTCACACAAGAATCTCCTATTGGAAGAGAAGAGAAATCAACTTAGGCCCCTTGAGGAGCCTGCTAAACGACAACATTATTTAAAAACGTGTTGATCTTTGTCGAGGAATCTGTGAAGAAAGTTAAGACGCCTGGGTTAAAATAAAGATAATCCCCAGCAAAAACTTCAGAAGAAGTGTCTTTTAAAAGCATAAGCAAACATAATTATAAGAAAATATTGTATAAAGTACCAAATCATTTAAAGATATTTGTTACCAAGAGTGATTTTAATGGTTGTGCTTACTATTTAGCAGCTTGAATTAGATCTGAGAAGATTAAGGGTGGAGATCTAGAAAATCTAGGCGCATATTGCAGGGGAATCAGTCGAAGAAGAAAAACCAGGTAAATTAGAAAGGACCTTTCCAAAGTTAATTGTCATTGTTGGAGTAATATTCGAGAGGAGAATATCCAATACAGCTTAGTCTTAATAGCTGCACTGATAATATGTCATCCTCACGTCTTCAGGATCTATGCATTCGCATCTCCCATTTGATAAATAGCGGGAAGGATAACACCAAGAGCATTAATCTGAATTTATTGAGATTGAAAACGGAGAACAAGTTTTGCATGTCGGATAGCAAGATTAGCAACCAGGAGAAGCAAAATTAGGACAGCTATCACAAGTATTTGATGCATTTATGAAGAATCCATTTGGACATCCAGGTAAACATCTGTTTTCAAAAAAGTATTGCTAAGGAGCCACACATGTGAGACAATCCGAATCTGTACCAGCAGAGCAAGTCTCACAAGTACTATTACAAGGTAAACAAGTGTAATTTGAAGAATTAGCATATGTACCATTTGGACAAGGATTGAAGCATGCATGATTATAGAAGAAAGTACCCGTATTGCAAATTGCACAACCAGAAGCATTGCAAATTGCACACAACACAGGACACTAAACAAATACACACACAGTTAAAGTCAATATTTCTTTTGTTGATAGTTTATGCTTACATATTCCACGAGGATGAATAATTTGTTGATTCCTAAAGATTATTTGTAGGGCGTATTTGTTAAATTGGATGTAATTTCCACAGTCATATCCGAGGCAGAGTGAGTAAAGTTAGCATCGATGAGATAAACTGCATCGTTTAAATTGGCTCCACATAGATTTGTTCCTGAAGAGACAGTAGAGTAAGTAGGAGATATGGTAGTATTATCAATTGTTAGATAAGCTTGATAACCAGTCCATTCGTCTATTTAAAATAATGTATATCCTATTCTCACAGACCAATGAGGAGCTCTAGAAAATAGAAAAAGAATTAGTATTTAAATATGGAATTGATAAAGATAGAAGATGTGGATTAAAATAAAACTTAATTCACAATTAATTTTATGCTTACAACAACGAAAATGATGTCTTAATAGATGATTTATTGGCGGCAAGGAAAGGACCTCCTAACAGATGATTAGTCAATCCACATCGAGAAGTCATCGCAGTTGAGTCATACAAGCCTCTATCTCCTGTGAAACCTGTGACAGAAATACCCAAAGATTTAATCTCGCTCTCACCAAAATTATTCGAAGTGAGCCCATTTTTTATCAAATATCCTGGATCTTAAACAAATAATAAAAAATTTAACAAATATTATGGGAACGATGTCTTACTGACTAAACTCGTGGAGAAATCGATGCATGTTGTTCCAGAGAGTTCTGAAGAAGGAGGACAGGTGCTTACACAATTTCCTTAGTATAATACATGCCCCGAACTGCAAGTACAAATTTAATGAGTAGAATCACAGGTAGGACAGTTGAGTTAGCATAGATTTTCAATGCAATAATTTGAACCATTCTGTTAAACGTATCCAGCTGGACAACTGCTCACACAAGAATAGTTATACGAAACATATCCAGCATTGCATGAGCAGGAATTCAAAGTTTATGTTGAATTGGGTGGGCAAGTCCAGCAATCGTTCTTAAAAATATATTTATTAATAAGTTACCTTTGCAAATTTTACCTGAATAATTGTTTTACCTATGTAGGACCTTTGCAAGTTAGACAAGAAATATGGCAGGTATCGACATATAAGAAGAAGTTTCTTAGGGCCCCTGCTTCATTAGTGTAAACTTCGTCTGTAAAAGTTTACATCGTTACAGTGATCAAACTTGAATTGTGAGTTGTCAGATTCTTATTAAAAAGCATCAAGTAATCCCACCAAGATGTATGATTACTGCAGATTTAATAGCCACTACCGCTTCCCTTTGTATAATTTCCGATTAACTAAGAGTCAAGTCTAACTTGGATATAATCCAAAGGATTGGAGTCGAATGACTTATAGATTAGAATATCGAATCTCACTGATAGACTCCAATGCGGAGGAAGGCTAGAAAAGGTCTTCTCAGCTGTTTCATTTTTCCCAAAGAATCCATAGAACGATCTACCACTGTAGTCTGTGTAAGTATATGGAGGGCAAGCATAAACTTTTTTTGTTATTAAGCTCCAAGAGATGATATTTGAAGTGGTAAAGGTATATGCTGTAAATTCTTCTGCAAATAATACCTCTTCTAATATGTAAAATCAAAAAATGATTAACTTCAGATAAATTATTTTTCTTATTACTTGAGAACACGACTCTTAGATAGAATAGAAGTAGAGTGGCTAAGTGTATAAGGATCATTTCTTGTCTTTAATCCACTTTTTGATTGTCTTTTTGCTTTTGCGCAATTGATTTCTTAATTACAAATATCGTTTTCTTCTTTTTCTTTAGGGGAACTGACTATTTCTTGGTTTAAATTAATAGATATTCCTTATTATGTTAGCTTGAATAGGTAAAATTTGAAAGAAAAGAAACCAAATTTTTTGAAGAAATAATTGTTATAACTGATCAAATTATTCAACATTTTTCTGTTGAATTATCTTTTTTCTTAATGTAAACGCATACATTTAATTGAATACTGTCGGCCTCCCATGGAAACAAACAACATTAAAAAAAAAGGATTGAAGGTTACAACCATGGCAATGCGTTACGCAGATAGAAAAATCGATAATAGAAGGATTCTTTTTTAACAAAAGTACCCAGCTTTTAGCTTTTTTACTGAAGAGACTAATAATTGATAGAATGAAAAATATTTTCGATCAAGTGTAAATAAAAGTGCAACTAAATTTCATTGGTTGGGGAAAAAGTGAGTGTATATTACACTAGAAAGGGAGGGAAAAGAAAAATAAATCAAGAAATTAGTGTTACAATATTTCATTGGCTGGGGTAAGAAATCAATGTATCTTGCACTTTTGAAAAGGAGGGGAGAGAAAAAGTAATCAAATCAGTTGAGACCTCTAATCTCATTGGGATTTATAAGTATTAATACAGAAAGAGGTAGGCGATATTAATGGCATTTTTATAACATTATACTAATTGTGGTCCATATTAGGAACGAATAGTTTTTTCAGTGAACAAGCTTTGATGAGAGATATTTTTTAATTAGGACATTTGTTTTGGTTTTTAAGAAACTTGAAGGGTTGGTTACATACATAGAAAGGATAAATTGATTTAATATACAATGAAAATCTAATGAGCAAATTTAGTAGTAAAAGATTTACTAGCATAGGATACTTATTGATAGAATGTAGAAAGCTTAATACTTTAATACTAACGTTTAAAAGAAAAACAAGCAAGTTTGAATTGGAGGTATTAGAGTTATTGAAAATAAATAAATAAAACAATACAGATTGCTAGTTTTTGATGATTGCTTTCTATCTGAGATAATTGGTCTACTAATTGGTATTCAATCGAATTTGAACATGCCCGAATACAAATACCTAATTTAGGTTTTTATTTTTTCTGTTAATGAAGTAAGAAAATGGAATATTGTCTATTTCAGTAACGCTGATTTTTATTAAAATGTGGGGAAAAATCAAAGTCATCTTTACAGTATTTTTGAAATTACAGCATTACCCCAAGAGAGGATTTTACACTAAATTATGCCTTAAAATCTATGGCTGTTCAATTTGAAAGAACTATTAATACTGAATTAAGCCACTTATTGACTTTTTTATTCAAAATTATATAAATTCGAATTCAAATATATCGAGATGTGCTTAGAGAGGTTTAAATCAAGTTGATATTTATTATCAAAAAACTATTAATTATTAACCTATTCCATAGCATATTAAGCATGGAGCAGGGCACATAAAACAGATTTAGTTTAATGAATAGTAGCCGCTTGAATAAGAGCTGAGGCATATTTTTAGGGTATCCAATATCTCGCTGATTGGGATGGAATATTATCAGTTTCAGTAAGGCTTTTTTTTAATTTCTGACTATGAGAAGAATTAAAAGTTGTATTTGAGATAATTTTGGAAAACAGTATTTAACCAGGGAGGAGTTATCCCTTAGATCTCAAATATTCTTTTCAGCTGAATTGCTGCTTTTGGGAAAATTAATTTGTAGAAAAATATTTTAGCTTACAAATAAGAAATATAAGTGGGATTCTTCATTTGAAGAAAATTGAAATATACAAATATCTCCCTGATTTTAATTTGAAAAATAGTTCTATTTTGAGGCAAAAATGTTAGCTTGCAAAACTTCTAGATAGCAGGCTACCAATTTCAATATCTAAGAATTATTAAAATGAACTAAATGCTTCCATTTATATCCTTTGCTTTGCTTCATGAATTTAGTGTAAATAATTTTTTTTACCTTGAATAAGCGTGCAAAACACAAATAAATACATAGATACTAGCTAACTGATGCAAAATACCAAAAAGTTAGTAGTAATATTTGAAAATTAGTTCATTTGTTTAAAAAATAGTCTGTCTTAAAATATCTGTAAATGAATGCCAGATTCTTGGGTGCTGAGAGATACCTTAACGTTGCCATGTATTGAATAAATCCGTTGATTTGCTGGAGAATTGCAAAATCTATTCCAGTTGCAATCAAATAAAGAGTACTCCAATTCATGTCTTCAGTGTACTTTACCCCTGAAAGCTTTGGAATAAACCAAATTCCTTGGGATACTGCCACTCCTGATAATGAAAACAAAATTGACAGAACAGTACCGTACTTGATGATTTTCAATATTCTCTGAATAGCTAAATTGAGTATCCCTTTGATAGCCAAACCTCCAATCCAACAGACAGCAACAAAGAAAAATGGTTGCTATTTTGAAATAACAGTAATAATAAATTAAAGAAAGCTCTGAAAATTAAACTGTGTTGTTGTTTTGTTTTACCATGCTGAAATAAGAGCACAAGAAACAGTAAGCCTGATATTTGAGATAGATGATAGTCGCTCTATTTACTCTGCTTACGTGTGGGTCATAGAAATAAAACAAGGATATCCATTCATTTCCAAGCTGCAAAAAGCAAAAATAATATTTAGCTATGAGAAAGAAAAATCAACTTTTTTCAGTCAAAATAATTAAAAGTTCAAATTGTGTTTTTACAATAGAATATTTTAGTTTTTAGCTTAGAGTGGAGTTTGTTCCTTGTTGATTTTTGTTTTGGAACTATTGTCCTTCATTATCAAAATCTTGATCATCTTGGTTATTGTCTGTGAGTTGTTTATTATTTGATAACGATTCTTCAGAGAGAGTATGTCTTGATGAATTCAAATCAAAACCCTTCGATCCAGGTAGTTCCCTGCCTTTTTAAGCCTTCGTCCAATATTTTAGCATTGGGTTTTTAAACAATCTCGTTCCATTAATAGGTTTTGCAGCATCTAGGCCATTGTTTATATTACTCCCCATTTCGATACTTTGGAACTCTAAAATATTTCTGCGCTTAAATGTCTACTAGCTGTCTCCAATATTTTGCCTTTTAACCTTAACCTAAAGGTCCTTTTTAGCTTCTACCATGCCTGTGTCAAGTCGTTCCGGTAATTCTTCTCGAGGAAAAAATTATTCATTTGCTCTATTTTATAAGCTTCTTTTATCGAGAATGTGTCCGATGATAGAAGAACCCAACCAAAGAACTGTTTTTATGGCGACTATGTAGACAATAATTTGATAGATTATCTTAATAGAATCACAATCTTCATTAGATTCACCAGAACAAGTCGAAACACATATGCTTGAGCACTGAAAACATTCCCTTTTTTCTATGTTGAGAAGGATTCTCGGAGGACATTATGTTAAGCAAGTCGACTTGTATTTTACAAGAGCACTTGGACAAGTAAGGCACTTTAAAAAAAATAAAATTAAAAGGTTTATCTTAGCTTAAAACCAATGAATTGTTACAAAAAGTGAAAAGGTACCCTTTAAATTTTCATTAAACTGCTTGATAAACAATGAAAATTGTAATAAAATCTCTTGAAAAAAGAAGGTTAAAATATTACATCACTCGATGTTGAACCAGAGCACGTCAGACACGTCGAGTCACATTGGAGACATTTGTTGATGTTCAGATAATCGGAGTAGTTGTCTGGGCAAGTAGATAAACATTCATTGGTTAGAGAGTTTAATTTTAAGGTATTTCCACAGGTTGAGCAGTCTGTAGAAAGAGGCCCTGTGCAAGAGAGACATGAATGATCACAGGCAACACATGTTGCAGATACATCCTCAGGGAATTAGCTCGACAAGCAACTAGTCTTAGGAACACATTAGTTTTTAGATTAAAGGTAATACAAAGGTAGTGTGCAAGATAAGCATTCTTTGCTGGATCCTCCATAGCAAGTTGTGCAAGAGCTATCACATCCTGTGCAAGTGTGCGTTTAGATATTCCCATATGTTCCATCTGGGCAAACTGTTACCCATTAGTTGACAGAAGTACTTATAAAAATAGTTCCATAAAGGCAAGATTTGCTTGAGGAGCTGTTACAGGCCACACAAAGAGAGTTGCAACTTAGGCAGCTGCTGGTTTTTGAATCATAATATTATGTAGAAGAACATTGTGTCACACAAATATTCGAAGAGTTTAGAAGTTTACCACTATTGCATGATAAGCACTCTGTGTTTGATGGACCAGAACAAGAAGCACAAGAAGAGTTGCAGTCGAGGCATATGTTAGGATTAGTTGATTTGTATTAATTTGGATCGCAAGAAGCAACGCATTGCTTGGAAACTGACTGAAAGTACAAGGAATTTGGGCAGGAAATACAATCTGAAGTACCTCCTCCGCTGCATGTAGCACAGCTTAGGTCACATTGTTTGCAAATTCCTAGACCTGTATCTAGATAACCAGATAAGCATGTAGAATTGCAAGAATTAGAGGTAAGAACAAGACTATTTAGGCAGGACAAGCAATCTGTACTTGTAGATCCAGAGCAAGTCTGGCAAGAAGGATGGCAACTGATACATTTAGGAGAAGGGCTATCCTATTTGAATTCACTCATATCACAGGAGGAAAGGCATTGTTTGGTTGTAGTTTGCAGATAAAGAGGAAGGGCACAAGAAAGGCACTCTGTATTTGTGCCTGTGCATGTTTTGCATCCAGATGGACAAGAAAGACATGCATTGTTGGTAGAATCCCAATAATAACCGTCTGCACAAATGTGAGCACATACTTTAGTTTAGGGATTCAGAAGGAACCCGTCGATGCAAGACAAGCATTCTTTGCTGGAAGGGCCAGAACAAGTTTCACAAGTAGAGTCACAGTCTGTGCATTTAGGAGTAGGGAGCAGGGAAATGAATTATGTGGTTTTGCAGTTAGAATTGCATTGATTGGTAGAAGGCTGATAGAAAAGAGGAGAGTTGCAAGAGAGGCAATCAGAGCTGCTGCTTTCATTGCAAGTCGCACAAATTGGATCACAAGCAGAGCACTTATTGTTGAAGGCATTTCTGAACTAGCCATCAGGACAAGTTAAGGAGCAGACATTAGTAGAGTAATTCCAGAAAAGAGCTCCACTGCATGTTAGACACTCTGAACTGGAAGGTCCAGAGCAGGTCTTGCAAGATGTATCGCAGTCCAAGCACTGTGGAGTAGGAGTCGAAACCATGAACTAATCGGAGTTGCAAGTGTTAATGCACTATTTTGTAGAATCTTGGAAGTAAAAAGGAAGAGAACAAGAGAGACAGTCAGAACTGCTTGCACCTGAGCATGTCGCACAGATAGAAGAGCATATGGTACAGGTGTTATTCGAAGTATTTAAATACATCCCATCTGAGCATTGAGAAGTGCAGGTGCTTGAAGATTAATTAAAAGACAACCCAGTGCTGCAGGAAAGGCACTATGTGTCTGTAGAACCAAGGCAGGTGCCACAAGAAGGATCACAACTAAGGCATTCAAGTGGAGATGTTGATGACTTGTATTCGGTAGAACTGCAAGTATTAGTGCATTTCGACAGGGAAGATTGGTAATATAGAGGACTCAAACAAGTTAGGCAATTTGAAGTACTTCCTCCAGTGCAAGTTAGGCAGCTTGAACTGCATCCTCCACAAGTATTAGTGGTGTAATCTCGATATTGGCTAGAAGGACAACTTTATGAGCATGTATGTACTGAAGAATCAAGGAATAAGCTGCCAGTACAAGAGGAACATTCAGAGCTTGAAGGTCCAGAGCAAGAGAGACAGGAAGGATCACAGTTCAGGCATTTAAGCAGAGAAGTAGAAGGGTATTGACTCGTGCTGCAAGAAGATAGGCACTGGCTGGTTAAAGGTTAGAAATAGAGAGGACTCAGACAAGAAAAGCAATCGGTGCTAGCATCTTTAGTGCAAGTTTTGCAGCTTGAATCACAAGGGGAGCAGATATTATTAGAGGTATTTCGATATGTTCCAACTGGGCAATTGTAAGAGCATGTCTTAGCAAGAGTGTCGAAGAATAGCTCTCCTGTGCAAGTTAAACACTCTGAACTTGAAGGGCCAGAACATGTTAGGCAAGTTGAATCGCAAGATAGACAGTTTAAAGGGGTGCTAGAAGATTAATATTAGCTACTCTCGCAAGAAGAAGAACATTTCTTAGCCGAAGAATCATAGTAAACAGAAGAAGGACAGGAGAGACAGTCTGAGCTTGTCCCGCCAGTACATGTCAAGCAGGTTGAATCGCAAACAGTACATTTGTTGTTGGAGGCATTTTTGTAAAATCCGCTGGGACAACTAGAAGAACAAACATTCGCGGCTTAGTCCAAAAATAAAGATCCTGAGCAGGAGAGACAATTAGAGCTTAATGGGCCAGAGCAAGTAGAGCATGAAGAATCGCAACTTAAACATTTAGGGACAGGAAGCGATGCAGCATATTGTCCAGAATCACATGTAGCTACGCATGTTTGAGTTGATATTTGCAGATAATTAGGTGAAGTACAAGAAAGGCACTGAGAGATTGCTCCTCCAGAACACGTAGCACAATCTGTACTGCAAGCTAAACACTTATTATTGGAAATATTGCCATATTGATCAGAAGGGCAAGCTGCAACACATGTATTAGTTAAGGAGTTCAAAAATAAGCCATTTGTGCAAGAAAGGCAGGAAGAGCTTGAAGATCCTGAGCAAGTGAGGCAGCTTGGATCGCAGTTGATGCAGGTAGGATTTCCTGTTGAAGAAGGGAATTGATTTGAATTGCAGTTGGAAACGCATGTCCTTGAGGAGGCTTAATAAAAGTTAAGTAGAGTACAAGAAAGACACTCAGAAGCACTTCCCCCTGTACAAGTAGTGCACGGAGCCTGACAAGGGCTACAAGGTGATCCATCCCAGTATTATCCGTCAGAGCAAGATGATGTGCAAGTGTTCGAACTGAGAGTCATGCTGGAATAGCATGTAAGACAATCTGTGCTAGCGGGTCCAGAGCAAGTTAAGCAGGTTGGAGAGCAGCTGAGACATTCTGGAGTAGGAGTTGTTGATGTGTACTAATCTGTGTTGCAAGAGGTTACACATGATTTAGAAGAAAATTGATAATACTGAGGAATGGTACAGGAAGTACAATCAGTGGCACTAGCTCCAGTGCAGGTAGCACAACTAGTATCACATGACTAGCATTTGTTGTTATGCTGGAAGTAGCCAGCAGGACAGCTTACAGAGCAAGTTTTTGACAAAGAATCATAGGATAAAGTTCCTGTGCATGAGAGACACTCAGAGCTAGAAGGGCCTGAGCATGTTAGGCAAGATGAGTCGCAGCTTAAGCATTTTGAAGAGGTACTATTAAGCATGTATTGACTAGTATTGCAGCTAGAAACACACTGGCTAGTAGAAGCCTGTAAATACAAAGGAGAGCTGCATGAAAGACATTGAGAAGCAGTTCCCCCCTAGCATGTGGTGCAGCTTACATCACATTGAGAACAGACATTGCTCGGTGATGTGTTTTAGTAATACCCAGCTGGGCAATCCACAACACATTATTTAGTAGTTGAATTCAAGAATAAGCTTCCAGAGCAGGATAGACACTCGGAGCTAGAAGGACCAGAGCAAGTCGAACAAGTTGAGTCACAACTGAGACATTTTGGGGTAGAGCCAGAAGAAGAAGGGTAGGAGCCTTAGCTGCAAGAGCTAACGCACGAATGAGTGGTAGACTGATAGTAATTAGGAAGAATGCAAGACAGACAATCGGAACTGCTTCCTCCAGTGCATGTCGTGCAGCTGGAATCACACGCAGTACATACATTGGTAGAAGAGTTTCTGTATTGATTGGTGGGACAATCTATGTCACAGATTTTAGTAGAAGTGTTAAAGAACAGACTACCTGTGCAAGAAAGACACTCAGAATTTGATGCGCCTGAACAGGTCAAGCATGTCGAATCGCAGCTGAGACATACTGGATTAGGAGTTGCAGACATGAAATAACCAGTGCTACATGAATTGGAACAAGTATTTGTCTTAGGTTGATAATACAGAGGTAGTGTACAAGATAAGCAGTCAGTGGAATTTGGACCAGAACAAGTGGTGCAATTTATACTGCATTTTGTGCATTCATTGCTGACTTGATTATCATAACTTCCAGTTGGACAATCATAGACACATGACTTTGTGGATTAGTCCAATAACAGACTACCAGTGCAAGAGAGACATTCTGAGCTGGAAGCACCAGAGCAAGTGAGACAAGATGAATCACAGCTCAAGCATTTTGGAGGAGTTGTGACAGAAGACAAAAACTCTCCAACGCTGCAGGTAGCTAAACACTACTTAGCTGAAGGCGAAAAATGTAGAGGAAGAATACACGAGAGACATTCTGAGGTACTGCCTCCAGAGCAAGTTGTGCATGAAGAAGCACATTAACCGCATGTATTGTTTGAAATATTCTCATAGTACCCGTCTGGACAAGACAGAACGCACATGTTCTTCACAGAATCATAAAATGAACCTCCACCACAAGAGAGGCACTCCGAGCTTGATGGGCCAGAACATGTCCTGCATGTTGAGTCGCAGTCAAGGCATTTAGGATTTGGAGTAGTTTAGATGTATTGGTTTGAGGAGCAATTGGAGATACATGAGTTTGTAGATGGCTATAGATAAGAAGGTAGAGAACACGAGAGACAATTGTTTGATGAACCAGAGCAACTCGAACAAGATGTGTCACACGCTGAGCAAGCTGGAACGCTGAGTGTTGAATCCCAGAATTGGTTAGTTTGACACTTTTAAACACATTCATTTGTTGAGGAATTAAAGGATTTATCCGAAGTGCATGTCAAGCACGCTATGGTAGAAGAGCCGAAGCAAGTGAGACATGTTTCGTCACAGCTGATACACTCTGGTGGGTTGGTAGAAATAAACTAATCAGAGTTACAATTTGACACGCATTGATTAGTTTAAGGCTAATGGTATTTAGGAAGAGTGCAAGAGAGGCAATCTGAGCTACTTCCACCAGAACATGTAGTGCAAGCTGTATCGCAGACTGTGCAATTGTTGTTAGAAGCATTGGCGTATTGACCGACTGGACAAGATGCATCGCAAGTTTTTGTCGAGGAGTTATAAAACAAATATCCAGTGC
>Ga0302271_10002431_pt1 | contig 16785 bp, 12 predicted proteins | sample III_Bog_N1_1_FD_198767 | JGI IMG/M metagenome (GOLD analysis project Ga0302271, IMG submission 198767) | Peat permafrost microbial communities from Stordalen Mire near Abisko, Sweden - III_Bog_N1_1 | ecosystem: Environmental > Terrestrial > Soil > Wetlands > Peat | place: Sweden: Abisko...
AGACAGACACTCATTCTTTGAGCCTAAAATATTAATCAATAGTTCTAATATCTTGATTGTTTGTAAATTAAGATCAACACAAAATTATATTTTAACTAGCTAAATGTAGAGATTGAAGATATCAGCAACAACTACTCGCAGCCTATTTTTTAGAGCCAGAGCAACTATCCTTGATGCCTCAGCAGTCAAGGAAACAATACGCAAATTGGGAAAGAACCATGAAGAGTTGCTATTATCACAGACAGTTTCATAGATTCCAACTGTCTTATAAGCTGAATAATTTAAGTAGGAGTTCGGGATAGACATCATAAACAAAGAAGACATGAGCATAGCGCAGAGTGTTGGCAAATCAAATGATTTTTAGGTGGATAATGCTTCATATTTGAAGAGTTATCAAAAGTATGCGCACGGAAAAGTTAATATGTTCGATCATAAACAAACCCACTTTACTCTTGTCGGCTGTCCTTACCATACTCTCCCCATTAAAAACACCTATAAATTACTTAGTGCTTCGAAGCCTGATGCAATCTTGCTCTAGATTCGCCCAGATTAAATCCTGTAACATTTTAATGTCCTCGCTAATAACCCTGAAACAAATTGCTTTTCTTCTACTCTGTTTGCAGACCAACTCTGCCGCACAGGTGAGTAAACCCTCAATATCGATTAGTTTCTTGATATTTATGCTTGTATTCTTTAGGTTTTGAAGTCATGCCAAGAAATAGCTTGAGATTGCAAATCAAAAAAGAAATAGTAGCAAATAATATTTTGCTCGCCTCCATTAAAGAAAGAGACCCAGCGTACTACCAAAACGTTTACAAAAAGACTATTCTCGAAAGCAAGAACAACAAAGAATATAAGCATTTAGAACTACTTAGTGATGAAGCCATTGGTGTTGCATGTTTTTATGCAGAACGCAATAACATTCCAATTATACTCTGCGATTAGCCAGAAATAGTATTCAGATAGAACATAGCAAATACACATACTCTCATGTAACTTCAGAATCTCTTCACCAGAGTTGCTAGATAAGTTGCGCTATTTCCTGATTTGCAACCTTAAACTCCACTTGCAATGGCGTATCAGATGTTTCCAGAGGTAAATTTATACAAAAATAACTAACAGCTAAATAATTCTAATGAATATTTTTGTTTTAGCTAATGCTGTCAGGCTCTGACAAGTATATTTCGACATTAATTGAATACTTAATTGCTACAAAGAAGTACTCCAGAATCACAGGGTTCTTGAGCCATGCTTAAAGCTAGAGTATTCACGAGTATCTCATGCATAGAGATGTATCTCATTTAGCTGATGAGCTGATGGTTGTATCTCCTGAAGGTAGCATTCTTCGAGATATTACTTGCGAAGAAATAATAGAAAAACATGCTCTTCTGGATGTAATGTACTACGGCAAAGACATATTAGAAAGAATAGAAGATAAAGAATTCAAGACTACGCTCTAGCTTATCGATAGGTATGCTGATCCAGAAATGGTTGATCGCTCAAGAATAACAAAAATGAAATACTTGCATTTCTAGCTAATTAAAAAATATGCCAAATTCGCAAAGAAGGAGTTCGAAGAAGGTAAAGAAATTCTCAGAAAAGAATTTCTTTTGCGAATGGGTCACTGAGTAAGTTAATAATTCGGCAACAGACAAGACATTTAATAGGGTTATCTTGAGATTGGCAACTCCGTTTTGCTTTGAAACGATATCCAAAATTAACATTTGTAGTTATTTTCAAAAAGTTAAGCCGTATAAAAACACCACAAGCAGTTATTTGTGTTTATATATTAATGTACGATATTTGGAAAAAGTTCAAAATTATCAAGCGACACCTTAGTTTGCAATCGGCTTCGAGGGATCGGCATCTGTGTTTAAGAATACTCATTAATTGTTGTTGAAAAGGAGAAAGAATAATATTACTCTGTGTGGTTCTGAAGGAATTTATGAAGAAGACAATTATTCCCTAAAGCAATTTTAAATTAGAGGATGAATAAATCAAGTTCTTTATACCTTTAGAAGGACATTGATAATGGAGAGAATAAGTGCAAAAATATGGAGACCATGGAGACTATTCCAAGCTTCGTTTGTTGATGTTGAAGTCCAAACTCCAGCAACTGCTACTAACCAAATGATATCAACGAGTATTAAAACAGCGTTCATGATGATTAACTGTTAGTAAAAAGATCATTAATTTAGACGAAAGCTAAGGGAATTTGCTATGCTCAAAAATCAAGATTCCATAAGGAGATTAAATTCCCTTTCTGCTTTTTGCTAATAATAATTGAAGAAATAAAAAGTTAGTTGACCATCATTGAGTTAGCTTTATCGTCTCTTGAAATCCAGAGGTAGTATCCAAATAGAGCGAAGGCAAAATTGAAGTCGGTCCTGATCAGACAACACATTGCGCTGACCCACTATTATTCAACAACAAAAAAAGTATTCAATTTGACATTGCTTTATTGATAATTGCCAATAAATGGCTGAAATAAATCGGATGAAGCATAATCATCGATTCGCTGATAGTTACAGCAACTATGAGAAAGAGTATCTCGATGATTTTGCTCTTTCTTTGGCGTTCATATGGCGATTAATTCATCTTCTCGATTTGATTTGGTTGCTATGATTTTATTTTTATTAATTCCGTTTTCTTTGGTTGAAGATACCTAACGATTAACTTTACTCTCAATCTCCTTTTTCAAATGATTTCTTCTTAACTCTAACTATTTTGTTTATTAATAATTCCACATAATAGCTTTTATTTGATTTATATTTAGTTTAACTATCAAGGGAAGTCTTAATAAAATTGGAACAGTTAGAATGGCATCCATTTCCCCTTTTTATGAAAAGACAACTAATTAATCTGCAAGGATTATTAATGAAATTGTTGAACTATCTATTTTCTTAAGTGCAATCTTGTTTGAAACTACTTAGATGACTAAAATAATTCTGCAAGGGAATAGGTGATATTTTGTGAGGCTCTCAATATTCCATTTCATAAGCCAGATGTTTATTTAGGATTATCGTTGTTTGACTTCTCAATGCTAGCAATACTGCTTATTTATTATGACTAGAATGGCAGCATCGGATAAATACCATTGTTGCAAAGCTTCTCCACAGAATAGTGATCCTTATAGTGACTTTTAAAATATTAGCGTATTCATTAGATAAATTGTAATACTGTTTTCAGTTGAAATTTTACGCAGAATTGATAAAGAATAGTAGTTTTTGATTACCAAAGAATATTCAGAATTGTTAATGAAATAATCACTTAGAATGGCTTAGAGACTCTTCTATTTTCATCCTGTCAATTTCTCAATTTGTAAATGAGATAAAAAAGCATGACAACTTGATGGACTACAAAGATGAGATGCTAAAGGTAACAGCTTTGCTTCAATAAAATGGTAAATATTTCAAGCTTCTAAAATAATAAGGATCAAACACCTTTTGAGTTATTTCTCTCTATTTATCTTTACTTTTCTTTGAGATCAACCACAATTCAAATATTGTTACAGAACAAATACAAAATGAAGATTACAATTATTTCTATCTTAAATCATTTCTTTTCCTTTTCTTTGTTGTCCTCCTAAACGACAGCTGCGGCAGCCGCAGCGGCTGCAGCTGCTGCATTCTTAGCTTCTTCTATGGCTTTTCCACAAAGTTGAGTTGCAACCATTGTGAAATCTCCAGCTAACATTTAAAAAAGCATTTGAATTAGTCCTTTATGAAAAATTAAATCTTCTAAACAATGTATTACACTATGTGATGATGTACTCATATGAAAGTTTTGTCCTAAGGCGAATCATTTCAATGTCATTCTAGTTTAAAATACAAACTTTTAATACTAAACAAATAAATCTAAAAGCAGCTTACTTCAGGTGCCTTTAAATCTCTCTGGATGACTTTCCTTGATACATTCCACAAATCAGAAACAAGTGCTGCTATGTGAACTGCTTTTTCATGAGAAATAGTCTTTTCATGGCGCTTCAAAGGAATTCCTTTTCAAGATAAAAAGATATAAAGTTCATGGATGCAAAACAAATATTTGGTAATTACCTGCCTCGTTAAAAATAACAAATCCATTTGCTCCCTCAAGAGCTGATAGCTGCTTGAGCTAATCATCAGCATTGATATCTTAGGCCTGATTAAAAAGTGCAAGGTTTAGTCATCAAACTACTAAAAAATGTTTAGCTGCTGACCATTTAAAGTGAAGATGCTTTTAGACAGTTTCTATTATTAATTCAATCGTTTCAATATTAAGTTATAATACAGAACATAAACAGGAAGAGTTCATAAACAGCGCAAAATGTGCCCCAATTAGGTTTTAAAAATTGCTTGGTTTTAACAAATAAGCACTTCTTTTTGCTTGTTGGAGTTTGAAACAATTAATGAATTATTTTTAATGTCTCTTAGATTCTGCTTTCATTGAATATACAAACAGGATCTATTCCAATGAATGAATTTATTCCTGCAAAATAACACACGTTGCAAAGATATGTTTGAAATATTTACCAAAGAAATTCATTTAGTGTAAATAATATTAATTTGCAAATCAAAAAATAAATTAAGCTCACAAAATGAAAAACACCGCGTAGAAGCAAGTTAATCCCTCAGTCAATGCTGAGGCAGCTAAACTAGCATCTCTCTCAAGATCTAAGAAGAAAGGAGGGTCGATTCTCAGTGGCAAATATGCTGCTTACGCTGCTTACGGAATTTTTGGAGCTTTGATATTGGCAGGGATTATTGCAGTCATATTACCATCAGGAAAGAAACTAACTGATAAAGTGATCATCCCTGAAGAGATTACCTCTCGTAATGCTTAGAATCTCTCCTTCAAAGTCGCTCCTAACTCATTCTTCGCAGTAAATTCAAAGCTAATTGTTTAATATGTTTTAATATTTTTTTTTCTCAGGAAACAACTCTTGCCGATGTTTAAAAGCTTCTCATCAACTAGCTCTCGCATAAATCCTAACTGATTCAATGCGCCTCCAAGCAAGACTAGAACATCATTGATCTTTCCTATGATTTCAGAACAAAGTTCCCATAGTGCATTCGTCCTGTTGCTGATCAAGGAAACAAATGTGGTTCTTCTTACTCTATTGCGACTACTTCTTCTGTTGCTGATAGATTCTGTGCAGATTCTGATGGTGTTTTCAACAATGGACTAAGTGCATAGCCTTTTGTCTCCTGTTATGAAGGATAATCCTATCAATGTGAAGGTGGGTTTGTCTCAAAAACTTTTTAAAAAGGTAAAACTACTGGATTTGTTAAAGAGGAATGCCTTCCTTATCATGGAACAAGCTCCAAAGAAGGATGCTAAAATCTTAAGAATTGTGAGCACTTCAAGATCTTTGACTATTGCATTGTGAGCACTGGTGAGAGTATTAAGCGTGAAATCATGTTAAATGGTCCAGTGGTAGCTGTTATCGCAGTGTTTGATGATTTTTTAACTTACAGTTCAGGCATTTACCATGTCCTAGAAACTTCGACTAGACTTCGTGGCTAGCAGGCTATCAAAATTATTGGATGGGACAGTGACCCAGTTACCCAAGAGCAGTACTGGATTATTGAAAATTCCTGGGGAGAAACTTGGGGTTAGAATGGATATGCATTCATAGAGATGGGCAATCTTGAACTTCTAGATCAAGAATATGCAATGGCCAGTATTAGTCTTTCTCAGGCAGAATCACTTCAAGCAAAAGCTAATACCTCTGCCAATGACTCAAACTCAATCGAATGTACTTATTCTAACTCATTATTCTATTTTATTTTTTCAAAGTTGCAGTCTAATCTCTTTAATTTATTATTAATTTATTGTTATTTTGATATGAAATAGATGATAACTGAGATAGATGAAGGTGATAGCACACACAAAGACAAATAAAACAATAAAATTTATCTAACCAGTAACTAATATGTATGCCTTGTATTATTAATCCATTTCAGAATAAACCTTCATTTCTACTTGACTTTCTCTTTTGATTGTTCTCCTCCATTTTATTCATTATCTTTCCCTTCACTTGAGGATAGTTCAATTTCTTCTTCTTTTGAATTATGTCTTCTGTATTTAGTTATTTCAATATCCTATTTTTTAGCTTCTTCTATGTGTTTTGTTCTCTGACCTTCTGCGAATAGTTTACCATTCTTCGGAGATACTTCTTCTTAATCAAAGAAGTCTTCAGGATCACTACCTTCTCCTCCGGCTTCTTCCAAGCCTTCTTCATCTTAATCGACTAAACTTTTGACTTGTAATAGATTTTCAGAAAGAAGCACATAACCTCTTAAAGCTATTATTTTAGTAACAATGCTTTCTACTCCTAGCATCTATGCAACCCATACATACATCAAATCAACCACATTCTCAATCAGATAAGCTATTCCTAAACACACGAGCCATTAGGTTATCAGCTCATCACTCTCAAAGTTTCCTACTGTTATCATCATCACGAACTAATTCACTTTAACAAACAATATCAATTATTTTCAAGAATGATCATAACTCCAATTTAAGTTACCCATGATGTAGACAAGTGCGAGTACTTAAATAAGAGAGTAATAACTGAAGGCTTAATAAACGGATTGATTTCTGATAATCTTCTTAAAGGCAAGATTATTCAACCCGAGTTTGAGAAACGAAGGAACTCCAAAGAGAAAATAATAAGATCCAATAGAAACACTAGCTACAAGAAAAGCTTAAGGAATAAGAGGAGTTGTGCTTTGGTATTTTTGAGTTACAAGAGCAGCATAAGACATGTTAGCAGATAGATTTGATAGTATCAAAAATGCTCTGGAGTTATTTGATATGAACGCATTAGTTGGCCCTCTAAAGAAGGAGTAAAGAGGATGGAAATGAAGGGATGGCCTTGTAATTGGATTAATATTGAATGTTTACTCGTCTATCTATGTTTTCCCGAGGGCAAATAAGAAGAAAAAAGAGCCAGCACCAAAGAAAAAACCAAGAAGAGCATAAATGCCATAAAGATTAGCAACAGAGAAAATTGAAGGGAGTTGATCTTTTAACTGCTGGCTATCCTCGATCTAGTTGCAAATACAAAAAATTTTAATCAGATAAACTTCTCTTTGGAATAAATACTATTTACTTCTGTTTTGTTCTTAGGAGGAGGAAGAAGTCCTAAACTAATGAGTAGATTTTATCTTTCTTCCAGCAACGTTGGATGGAGGAACTAATTGATTCTCAGAAGATCTTCTCTTGATATCCCCGATTGGATATTATCAGGAATAGTGACAACGACGATTGGACCTTCAAGAGAGTAGCAAGAGCAAGAGATGTGTGTACTATTCTCTGTTTAGAAATGGCAATGAGTTGAATTCCAATTCTTGTAGGTCTCCATATAATTCATGCACCTAATCAATAATAATTAATCAAAACAGCTTTCGATATGATTGCTTTTAAACCAATAGACTACGTATATGCTGGTGAAGTGACATTGACAACAGATGGTGCTTTGAAACGGGCTAGCTTTTTGAGCACTACTGTAATTGGTGAGATGAGTCCGACAGTTGGATACAATATATCCTGATTGAATATTTGCACCTAAACAAATTAAGATATCTAGCTGCTTGAAATGAGCGTGCAGTTCATCAAGTAGTCAAAAGGATTTATTTGAAAATTCTAGACTTTAATCACGACCTTTCCGGCACTGTTTAGTATTGAAAACGGGACAAGCACTTGAGTTTGCGCAGCTTGAACAGAAATAGAAGGAATCGAATAGAGAGAAAGCAAAATGTCGACTCCATCACCAAATTCAAATAAATCTGTATCAGATAGTTGTCTCCTGTAAGAGTAGAATGCTTGTGATGCTAATATCCTGCGAAATTAGAGTTAGTTAGAAAAAGAATATGGAACATGCAGTAATCTTACTCTTGGTCAATGATGGCTAAGACTAAAGAGTAGATATTGTTTTAGAAGTAACTAAAGCTTTCTCCTTTTTTAATATACGGGATAGATTCATCAATGTAGGTCTACTACAAGTCGTAGAGTAGCTTTACATGAGTAAGTATGAATGATTGATCCATGTTTTGGTTATAATTGATTAGCACGTCTAGGTAGTTGGAGACTATTTCATGGATAAAGTGAGAATAAATAGGCTATCCTGAAGCTATTTTAAGGTAATTCTCCGTATTAAGACAGATCAATTCGAAATTAGTAGAGAGCATATCTTTGTAGTCTGCCATTGTCGAATAGAGGTTCAATATGTTTGCAGGATTCAGAAGTTACGCAGGAAGCTATCTGACATAAGCAGAAGCTTCCCCGACTTTCTGCGTGATATTCTAATAATATTTTGAATCCCAATCGCAGATAACTCCACCGTTCGAAGAATTGCAAGTGCATTACCTAGAATATTTAGAATAAGAGTAGATAAGATCTCCGCCTTGGGTTGTTGTATCCTTAGGGCTCCAGTAGAATCGTTTTTCTTGAATAGAGCAAATACCTTATCCGAAACAATCTATTTGATCTTCGCACGATGGGACAGTATCTCCCACTGAGGAACTTTTGAGAATCTAGAAAAAAGCAGTTTTTTCATGATATTATGCATCTGCAATGAAGGTGTTGTTTCTCAATAATTGCTTAGCAATCTCCATTTAGATGACAATATCTTCAGTGTCTGATGGTAGGTTCGTCCCAAAAAAGTTTAGGAAGAAATTATCGTCAGCTCCAAAGCTAGTTTATTCTACTTGCTTGATGGCCTTCATTTGCTAGTCAATCAGTATTTATTTGTATTTTTAGTTCGCACTCATTTGGAGATTCTTTCGGACAGTAATGCTCTTCTCAGAAGTAAATCCTCTTATTTCGAGAATCATTATTCCATCGAAAAGCAAAGGAAGGGTCTTAAAATTGTACCTAAAATATCATTATAAAGTTAGGATTATTTAGCAAAAAGTTAATTTACGTCTATTATTTGAGATTGGATCCAACAGATTTAGTTCTGGTCTTAGTAGATATCGTAGTGTTCCTCCCATTTTAGAAGGTAGTTTCATTGATTTCTTAGTAGAGAAAGATGTCAAAGAGAAGAATACTTCCTAGAGGTGCCTTCCATCCTTGCAATTTTAACGAAATCTAGCTTGACCCTGAAATGAATGCTTCATCACTGGAAGTTACTTCACTTTGTCCAATTTTTATGAGCATAGACGAGTCAAAAACAAATTATTCCGTTTCACTCCCATATTCATTCACCACCATGAGTTCCAAGACATATGTTTATCCTAAAACAACGTTCTCAATAGGTATCACAAGTATTGAAAATTAGATCTCACAATCCTTGAGTAGACTGTCAACTTGATCTAAAGGCATAACCACCTTCCATATTTGATGGAGGATATCAATTTACGAGCTTACTTCAGCTTCTATGACAATATCACTGAGTACTTAAATATCTTTACTATTACTTTTCATTCTAATACTAGGTTTAATCCTTTCTTAGCAGATATTTGTCTTTGGAATCAGTTCTGTTGGGAAAGGACATCCATCCACAAAGCAAGTCGAGCTATATTGAAACTGTGAAGCAATGCAAGACAAACAGCTTGTCTTACACACTTCGCAACTTGCCTTTGAATTTGAATCTAAAATGAATCCTTGCTAACATGAAAGTGAGCAAGAATGGTATTACGAATGGAAATAGTAACCATTCGTACAAGCAGAACATTCGCTTGAAGAAGGTCCATAACAGATAGAGCAAGCTTCATCGCATTGTTAGCACTAAAGATTAGAAGCATCAGCAGCAATCTTTGTAGAATCTAATGTTTGTGCTTTATAATAACCATCTGGGCACGCATTCAAGCAAATATTATTTTGATAGTCCAAGACATATCCTTAAAGGCAAACATTACATTATGAGAGATTATTCGTGTTGCATTCTGCACAATGAGGGTCGTTGCATTTGATGCACAGACCATCAATAGGTCGATAGACTTCAGGGCATGTCAGAAGGCACGAAGTATTGAATAGAAAAAATCCAAAATTGCATTAAGAGCAATCAGTTGAGAGACTGGAGTTGCACTATTAGCAACTATTGTGGCATTTGCTACATAGTACACCTTCAGAAGGAGAGGAAAAGGATTAGTAATAACCCTGTTTGCAGCTCAGACAAACATCTTGCGAATCGCATTTTCCACAATAACTATTGCAAGGAAGACAAGTCCATGTATTAACATCCGGATAGTAACCATCAATGCACTTTCGAAGGCACGTCGAACTTCCAAGCAGATAGTACCCCTTTGAGCATGAAAGGCAGTTGTATTATCCTGGGCCAGAGCATGCCCTACAAGATAATTCACAAGTCTTGCAAGTTGAAGGATAATCAAGATAAAACCCATCTTAACAAGAAGAACACTTTCCATTGCCAGGACCGTAGCATGCTGTACAAGAAGCATCACAAGAATTGCAAGTGCTGTCAGAGTTTTCAAAGCTGTTTTAGGGACACGACTCAAGACAGTTTGTCAAAAAGAGCTTATAACCACTGTTACATTTGGTACAATTATTGTTACTTGCAGTTTATTAAGCTGAGCACTCCTTACAGTTTGAGCTGCATTCTGTAAAAATGATTAATATCAATGGAAATATTAGGAAATCAAGTAACTTACACTCGCACGATGAGCCATTCTTAAAAAACGAAGGGAGACACATTTGGCATTCATCCTTTGTGTTACAAGACTTGCAATTTGAATCAGCACAAGGTCTACAAATGCTATTCTCGCCAACAAAGGTATCTGGACAGCTGAGAACACAGTTTGATTCTCCAGGAGTATTAACACTTTTAAGAAAATAGTTTTACTGACACTAGACACATTGGAAGAAGCTGGTGCATGTAGAACAAGAAAAATGGCACTCTAGAAAAGAAAAAAAGAATATTATTATTAGCATAATCATTGTTCAGAAACTGTATTGAAATATCTTACTTTGGCAACTGTTGTTTGCGGAAGATAGAAAGTATCCTTCATTGCAAGACAGACAGTTAGTGTCCATCCCTCCTGAGCATGTCTTACATGAGGAATTGCAAGCAGAACATACGCATTAAGTTTCATCTGCAAAGCGAATATTATCACTCTGACACTGTAACTTACTAACACATTAGCTGTCTTTAAGGTAGTTTAAGCAAGATCCAGAGCTGTTTGATAGGCAAGAAGTGCATTTCACATTTCCTTATAAGTAGCATTGACTACACATAATTGCAGGAGGACTGTTACAAGGCAGACAAGATGATCCAGAAAGGTAGTAAGAGCTAACACAACTTGAACATGATTGCTAGTTTGAACAACTTAAGCAAGGCCACATGCAAGGACTGCAACGGAGCAGGTCACTTGATGCGATATTGTTAGCGATCAGATCAGAAATAGCAATATCTTCGTTCGAATGGCTACTGCTGTTGCTGAGATACAGCTAAAAAGGCTAGAATCCTTGTAAGAAATATCCAAAAGTACAAGATGCCTAGCAAGTGATTTACTTATTTCCTGCAGATGTGAAAGAAACAATGAATACAAATGTATCCAAGCATGAGAGACACTAAAGAACGCCAAGATTATCCAAAGCACAAGAATTACATCTATCTGGACAAACTTTGCAAGTATTTACTGCAGAATCTAAATAAAACCCTTTTACACATCCTTAGCATTAGGTAACTTTAGGTCCTGTGCAGATTATGCATGCATCATTGCATTCTTTAAAATAATGATTAAATTTTCATATTTTTCATCAAAATTTTACTTAAACACGAAAGAGAAGGATTATCTGGGAAGAATCCATCTGAGCAAGTATCTCCACATACAAGAATATTCGGAGTAGAACTCAATCCTAGATACCCACTCGAGCAGGCTGTGCAAGATACCTGTTCAGGAAAGTAATTAATTACTTACAGTTTTGTTCAAAAATATCAAATCTCTCCCAAAACAATAAATAAAAATGTACTTAATTTAAACTCTAAACAACTTTGCATTCAGAACAAAAGTTAAGCTATTTAGAACATTCGATGCAAGTTGAGAGTGCCTCATTATAGAAAAATCCAGAAACGCAATCGATGCAAATATCCTTAGCGAAGCATGATCTGCAAGGGCTTTAGCATGCTTTGAAAAAAAGAAAAAAAATTATTACTATCCATTCTCTTTTGTAATAAATATTAAACTATTTTTTACATTCGCAATAGAGATAATCACCACTTTAATTCCTATATTTTGTTTCAGGACAGACTTCCACACAGCTATTACCATCTTAGTAATAACCAGTTTCACAAGTGATGCATTGATCTTGAGACAGACCAAAGCAAGAAGAACAAAAACTGAAGCAAGGCTTGCAAGTTTAAGTTGTGTCTTAAGCCAAAAACGTTTTTTCAGGGCAAGTTAAGCAATTATCCTTAGCTCCTTCGCATGTCTGGCAAATAGGACTGCAATCTATTTCAAAAAATAAGTTACATTCACATCTAAAGCTAATATTTCAAACCTTCGCAGCTCCTAGTTTAAGTATTTTGAAAGGTGAAATCTGGGCAAATGGAGAGACAAGATGTTCCATAAATATAATTATTTGCAGAACAAGTTATGCATTCTGTATTTTTTCCGCCGAAACACTAGCTGCAAGAGCTACTACATGCTAAAATACAAAAATAGTTCATTTAGCCTAAGTTATTAATGTGTTTTTGATTACCTGAGCAAATATTTTTGTTTTTATAGAATCCGTTTTGACAGGATAAGCAGCTGGTGTTCTCAGGTCCTGAACACTCTTTGCATGTGGAATCACATTCTTAAGCGTCAAAACCAAATGAGTATTAGCATTTATTGATATAATGTTACCTCTACACTCCATCTTCTGAGAATCTGAGAAATATCCAGTAGGACAAACTTCAAAGCAGTTTGTTTTAAGTTTGAAAAATCCTAAATTACATATGCGACACTAGGAGTCTAGCCCACCAAAGCATTCCTTGCATTTAGGATCACAATATTCACAATTTCTGGTTCTACGATAAGGATATTATCCACTTTAGCAAGCAGAACCACAAGCATTAAAGATGCTAGAAACTTTGAAGTTAGCTATAGTTTGAGAATTGCATACTAGACATCTTTAGCTTTCCTATGTCAATCCCAATAGGAGATCACACTTTTGGGCAGAATTACGTGAAGTTCCTTGATAAACAGCACCACCTTTTGCAATTAATAAATCTTTAATTGTCCCGAAAAAGGACTCATCAGCTGACATGGATTAGCCAGATTATGTGATTAGACCTCCAAGATAAATATTAAAGAGAGAATTCTATGAATTTATTGCAAATGAAGAAGTCTAAAGAACTTGAGTTGTGTCTGCAAACGCAAAAGAATTTGTCAGGTAGCTTTTTATGACAAGTTAACTGTTCAAGCTGAGGATTTAGACTGATAGAAAATGCCAGACGCTATCAGTAATGTTTCCAAATAGCACTTCAAGAGTTTACTTATCTTGTACCTTCAATCTTAGTTAATTATCAGAGATTTAAAATGAAAATTAATTGAGATCTCCTTCTTCCATTATTGTTAAAAGGCGCTATTTGTCTAGTTTCAACTGCCCACTTAGATGAGGCTGTTAACCAAAAATATTATGTTAATCAGAAATATTTTAATTAATATTATGAAACATTTTTACCAAAAACCAAAGAGAAATTGTTAGGGAACTATCAAGCTGAATATATTTCAGAAGAGCTGCTTGCTGCTAAGAAGAGAATGATAAGCCAGCCCCATCGGTTTCAAAAGAAGGAGAAGAAATTGAAGGACTTTTAACAAGTGAGAAGGTAGAATTGTTTATTTCCTCTAAAGCGAGTTAGCCAGTTCTGCTATCCAAGGGTAAGAAGTAAAGTAGCTCCAAATCGCCAAATAGAAGATTCTGAATCTTTGAATTGATCAAGACATCAAACTTAACATCTATAGCCAGTTTGAAAGCATTGATTTCTCCATACCAGCCCAGATCAGTTGAGCTTGTCGTAGGTTTTGAGATAGTCAGATTGAATGCATTTCCAAATTAAAGCATTTTTTAACTATCTGTGAATATTAAAGGCTGTTGATTTCGATAGTCCTGTCCATTAAAGAGATAGGCTTAAACGCTATTTAGAGTAAAACTATAAGAACAAGCAAAAAAGAACCATTTTCTCATCTAAATCGATTTGGCAAAACTAACGATGACAGGTGAGTTAATCTAACTAATCTACCCGCAATTAAAATCGATCTATCCATTCGCTTTATTGTAAGAAGTAAGTACTCCTAGAGAAGGTAATTAAACTGAAGAATCAGCATTCGAAAGGATACTTGTACTCCAAAGTTAAAGAGTGGCCAATTGAGTATCAGGCATGGAATCATCTCCCATTTTAGCCCATCCTATTACCCCAAAATCGATCATCTGACCTACAAGAAGAATAGATATTTAAAAAGATGAAGATCTACAATATTGTTACTTATTTATAAATTCCTTAGCGGATCAAGGACAACACTTTCAGATGAGGGCTTTGAAGTCGAGTAAGATAAATTCGCTAATTATATATCCTTTAATACTGTTGGATTATCTTCGGCTGCTGACATGACTGCATGAAGTATTAAGCAAATAGTGGATAAAAAAGACAAAATAGCCATTAGAAAGTTGTTGTTATTTTCTCTTTGAATTAATTAAATGAAGATGAAATATTATGTGCTATTTGAATTTCATTTAAGACAATTCAGAAATTAATTAACAATCTTATTTCTTCTACTTTGTACTTCTACTGAAAATGATTGGAGGTTTACCTTTTTAAATAAAGTTTACCATAAAAAGATAAATGAGAGGTTCTGGGGGTAAAGGGATGGATAAGATAATAAAAAAACATGTTAAAGCAATAAAACACATAAAATACTTAAAAATGAAGTAATATGAACAATATTAGGGAAAATGCTGAAAAAATATTTCAGAAAATAATATGAAAATTGTCAAACAAGACATTTTAATATTAATTGTTTGCGATCCTTAATGCAATATGTGTGATTTGTTAAATCGAAAATAATTTTTGGAAGTGAAGAAACCAAATAGATTCAATTACAAATAAATGTGTACAGTAAGAATTATAATTTAAATTGTTATTATATATATTCTCAGATGTAGTAATAATAGGCTGGTTATTGTTTTTGTGAGTTTAAGCTAAGTTTTAGCAAGCCTCTTGCAAGAAATAGTTTGGAAGGTCTTCTTCAGAAAAAAAGTTGCATCATATTTTGATAATTTATCAAGAATGCAAATATCAATGCAACACACACCAGTCAATTCTCCGTTTAGTTGAATTAAAAGTAGAGATTTGACAGATGATCGAAAATTTGTTTCAAGCTTTGAATGGAAAGCACAGAGAGTTGGGAAGAGGATTTGAGCACATGAGGTTCATTAATCTACAAAAAAAGAAAAATGTTAAAAAATACTAAAAGCAAAATGTAAACTTACGCTAGTTAGTCGTTTAGAGTGAATTAAATAGGAGAGAAGCCATGACAATATGGCATTTATGAAAGTTGGGGGTTATTTAATAAAAGAGGCAAGAGGGAATTAAGTTAGGCTGCTTAGTTAAGTTCAAATGTAAGTTATTGAATTTATTCTCCAAAAGAGTTGCTAGCTGAATTCGAATTAAATTCACTAAAAGTTGGTCTTCTTTCTGATTCTTAAGTGTCAGTTTAGCTGTCTCCTCTTCCTCTACTACTGTAATCCTCAGGAATTGTTTCTTACTTTACAATTAGAGGCTAAATGGAGGATTTAATAATTGGACAAGCACGAGAATTATCTGTTCTGTTCCAAGACTACAAAATACTCTCTAAAGGGAATGGTTTTGCTAATTTGGATCCCTCTACTGCAACTTTTCCTCCTTGAGAAGTTATGATATTAATCGGATTTACAAGACTTCTGTTTTCGATTGGTTTATAAGTACAAACATTCTTTGAAGTTTCAAACTCCTTAGAACTTTAGAAACGGAAGCGTTTGCGATGGATATGAAGGATTGTCTTTGCAGATGAATAATTGATTCCCAACTCTTTAGCTGCCTAAATTTAAAAAATCATAGATATTTAATGAACCGAATAACATAGAAATTACATTTAAAAATTAAATTTTTCAATTATCAGCCAATAATTACTTTAATCAATTAACCCCCCTTTAGTAGTAGAAAATACAAGCTGCAATAGCATAAATCATAAGAAAAGGTCTAATAAATGATTGTTTCTAATTACATCTTTGATTTTTTGTTGGCAAAAGAAAACTTAGTGGAGGAGTTGATTTCTTTGCATCTGTGAGATCTTGGTGTATTTACAGATTCCCCTCTTCTCGGCCTGAACAGTTCTCAGTGTGGTTGGGACTAAGGAAAAAATCATATTAAATTAGAAAAATCAAAAGGATAATTACTTAAGTCTTTCATCGGAAAATAAAGTCAATCAAAGAGTTAGATGGATTAAATTAATTATAACTCGGAGTCTCCCCATCTGACTTCAGGTTTAATACAGAAATATATCTGGCGTTATTGAGATTGGAAACAACTTTTGAATAATAATTTATTTTTTCAAGACAAAGGACTTACAGTCTTGTCTAATTGGTATTCCTTACTTGCTACTAAACAGCTTTTGATAAAACAGCAATCTGATTTTAGGAACGAATCTGAATCCTATTTAAAACTAAGTGGAAATATTTGTTGCAACGCTTTTCATTGCATTCAAATGGCGCTGAAATAACCTTTCGAACGTCGAGTTTAAGCAATTCGAATTTATCTTTTCTCGATGGTCAAATAACAGCTTCCGATTTCAATTAAATGGCATGAAAGAGAAT
>Ga0302271_10002432_pt1 | contig 16779 bp, 13 predicted proteins | sample III_Bog_N1_1_FD_198767 | JGI IMG/M metagenome (GOLD analysis project Ga0302271, IMG submission 198767) | Peat permafrost microbial communities from Stordalen Mire near Abisko, Sweden - III_Bog_N1_1 | ecosystem: Environmental > Terrestrial > Soil > Wetlands > Peat | place: Sweden: Abisko...
TGGTCTTCTTAGCCTCGGCCTTCTTGATGGTTTTGCTGTCCTTATTCTGGGTTTTACGTTCGGCACGTTTCTTTTCGATATCTTGATTCTTTTTTTGCTTGAAATCTCTGATAGCCTTTTCTGCTTCAGCTTTCTTGACTGAGACATCTTGGGCCTTCTTTTTGTTGATTTCCTCAAGAGAAATACCAACGATGGCTCTAGCAACAGTCACGTTTCTGCGCTTCTTCTTCTGAGAAATATCAGTGCTCTTAGTCTTTTTCCATAGTCTTCTGCGAGCAATAGTCCAGGTGATCTTTTGGGCCTTAATCTTACGAAGGGAGAGTGACTTAGCCTTCTTGGTAAGGAAGAAAAAGCCTCTGCCGTCCTTAGCAACGTAACGTTGACCTCTTCCGGGGTAAATTTTGTACTCACAGAATGAGCAAGTTCCAGTTCTGACCACCATTTCTTGAAATTGAGATTTCTTCTTGTAATTCCTTTGTTTATTGATGTATTAATTTCCCTTCTTCGGCGATCCCCTCCCAATATCGCAAGCCTTATTTTGCTCACATCAACCACCCTCTGTTTCTTTTGATTATATTTCTCTCCTTTCTTTTTAGCCTTATTTTCTTAGATTTATCAAAATTTACAAACTTTTTCTCCCTAACTCATAACACCACCTCAACCAACAGAATTGGAGCACATTGAAAGAATAGGTTTTTTCCACAATATTTGCCATTATTATTTAACTTTTTCAACTAAATATCTTTCTGCTTCTCAGATATATTTTCCCATATTTATTAGAAATGTTCATACTTAATAATAGTGAAACATTTCCTTAGTGAATTGAAATAATTTGAAAAGTTAAGGAAATAAATACATCAACTCTTTAAATCAAGTCATAAATTGAATACTCAAATTAGAAATCTGTTTGAAATGGAGTGTCACCAAATACACCTAACTAATAATAAAGAATCTAATAAAAATAGAAGTTCACAAAATAATCAGATAAGAGTTTCAATTAGAAATAATCTTGATTTTACTTACAACAGCAATACTGGTGCTTCAGGAACATTATCTAATCATAACTTCAATAGAATGTTGGAGGCAACCAATCTCAATCTCCAAATTTTTCCTTTAACTTTTTCAATAACTTCAACGATAATTGCTGGAGAAAACAAAACAAAATAACAACAGCAGCAACACCAATTATCATGTTCATATCTTTGAAAATGTATCTGGATTTCAAAAGTATTCTCAATAGTATCTTGGTGTGATTTTATTGGATATGCTTAAGAAAATAACCATAGAAATTGAAGATAAATTCAGAAAAAAAAGAAAATAGAGTTGTTTCTAGTTATCAGAAAAACAGTAATGAAGGGTCAAATCAAAGACCAAACTGAGTTCTAGGTCTAAAAAGATATATCTTGACTTACTTTATTTGCTATGGTAATTTGAAAAATGCACACATGTGTTCAGACTGTTAGAAAATGTGTTATGAAAAAACTTATTAGAGACTGGCTACTAAATAAAAACCAGTGCCTTTGTTGCCGTTCTCTTCTTAAAAATTTGTTAGTCAATGGAAATATTCAATTATTAATAAAGCTTTAGAGAAGATCCAATAGATTGAGTTACGAAAGGAAAAATAAGGTTTCTGTACTGAACATAACAGCTAAATGCAATATTACTGCTTATGTGTAAGCATCCAGTTTATTCAGACTGCGGAATGATAGAAACAAACCATAACAATCACAAATTTGAAAGACTTAATACAATCTATGATGCACATGGATCTCTTGTTTAGAATCAACTTGAAAGGCTATTAGCAAAGTAAAAATATTTTTATTTAAATGTAAGTCAAATACCTCATAAATAGATTAAAATAAATAATAGAAAGAAATTGATGAAGACTGTTCAGATTGTCAACAAGAAGAAAAAGGTTAACCAGATGAAATCAACTATTTTTTGCTTTTTAGACAATAATTTCTTATTAGAATTTCAAGATAATTTTACAACATTAAAAATAAAGTTATCTTACCTTCCAATAAACTTGAGCTTTAGAATTAAGGAATAGCTTCTATCCTCAAAGGAGGCGATCTTGTTGGGAATGACTAACAACAGTACAAAAAGAAATCAGCAAATAGAAGTGAAATTCAACAATCTAATCTAATCTTTTTTAAATGAAATAGGTGATAAAGTATATTTTATGCTACCGAATGATACTCGATTCTTCTCTAATTCGAATTAGATTTCCATTTAGAAGAATTTGCAATTTGAATTTAAACTCGAAGTACACAGATCATTTTTGGATTCAAATAAAGTCTAGCCTGAGAAGACAAAGAATCAATCTCTACACAGAAATTAAAGTGAATAATAGGTGAATACAAAGTCATCTAGGTTTATCTAGCACAAGAACAATAATAGTTCCAGTCCCTCAAATTCCAATCTTCCTCATAAAATAAAGTTATTTCTACAGCTTTTAAATAATAAAAACAAAAAACACTGAATTCTTAGAAACACAAAAGACTCCTTATTCTCCTAACATGATAGTGGTCACTAATAATGCCAATATGGCACTGAATAAATTTAATTTTAATCTAAAGTATCAGATTAATATTGAATCATACCTTTTAAAGAATAGCTTCCCTTAAATTATATCTTAAACTCTTTCTTAATTTAATGCAAAGAAGCTGTAAGAAGAAGCTTTTGTTACCAACTAACAAATAGATGAGATGATTCCCTCTTAATTATTACAAATGATTAGTAAACATAAGCACAACCTAATTCAGATATCCTATCATAGTCTTCTTTGGATGAATCTAGAATAATAATTTGTTAGTTCTAAAAGTTTTCCAGATGATCTCATTCGAAAAAGAAAAATAAAATAAAAGCTAAAGGAGATATTCATTTTCCTTGAAACAAGTCTTAAATTTGTAACTTTCAAAAATAAAGGAATGCAAATAAAATACAAGGGAGGAGAGCAAACAAAATAAATACCTTTACTTCAATCAAACAAGACCAACAATTAAATTATTTTTCCTTTATTAAACAGGTTTATTTTTTCAACCATCAACATTATTCAAATTAATCAACTTTCCCAGCAATTTCCCTACCATTTCTTTTCAATAGACTATTACTTTAGCATAATTATTCAAAAGCATCTACTCAAAATAATTTTCTACTTTAATTAATAATCAAAAAAGCAATTTTTATAATTTGTAATTTACTCGAAGAGGTACTCTAAATAATATGAAATACACTATGAATGCGCTTGAATTAGTTAAAATAACAAGAAAATTAATAATTTAACTTTTATCTTTCTTCTTCTACTTTGTATGCTTCTCTCTCAAGCTTGATGTTCTTCAGTATTGATCACATTATCTGCGAAATTCTCACCTTCTTCATTAATGGCAGCAACTTTAGACACTGAAGATTTAGATACACTTGTGGTAACCTTAGTGACCGATTTATTAGCAGAAACGTTTTCTTTAGCAGCTGATTTCTTCTCTAAAGCAATTGACTCTTCTTTAGCTACTGATTTCTTAACAGAAGTAACAGATTCTTCTTTGGCAACTGATTTCTTGGTGGATTGAGTGGCTACAACTGCTTCAGTAGCCTCGGATTCAATTGTCATTTGAACTTCCTCTTCAACTTAAGCAACTGGAGCTTCTTCTTCAATATCGATGACTGCAGCAACTTCTTCTACAACAACTACTGGGGGTAATAGTTAAACTTAAGTATACTATTCAATAGTATATTAGTTTTTGTGTTCGCTAATGTGTCCTAGACGGAAGAGTTCTGCAATGGCTGTAAAAACTGAAATTTCACTAACATTGCGATACTCCTCACTAACTAGATCTACTATCTTTTCAGCAGTTAACTTGTGGGTCTTGTTTTGTAGAATGATCTCTCTCACTGCAAGAGTTGCATCAGAAGGAAGAACTTACTTTTCTTCTTCAGTTTTTCTTTTCTTTTTAGGGATAGCAGCAGATTTGATAGGTGTGACGGACTTGACTGGCTTAGGAGTTACCTTTCCACCTTTTGTTTCTTTTTCTTTTGTTTTTTCTGCATTCTTTGCCAATTTCTTCTTTTGAGGTGTCACCGTAGGTTCATCTTCGCTATCGCTCACTAAGATAATCTCTTTTTATTTATCATTTCCCTTTCTCTTCTTCTAAGCTTCTGGAGCTTTTCCTTTGATGGGTGTGGTGCTGCGCTTGACTGGAGTAACAGATCTATCTTTTTATTATTTTCCATTAGCTTGACTTCTTGGTGCAGGGCTTGGACTTACTGATCTCTATTATCTCTTTTTCGATGCATTTTTGCTGGCAACCTTTGAGATGGTTTTCTTTGAAGCAGGTGCAGGAGAAACAGATCTTGTTCTTTTCTATTGCACTGCGGTTTACTTTGTACGAGTCATGATTATTCTTTAAATTGAAAAAAAAATGTGTCAGACAACATTTATTCCCGTAGAGACAATAATAAGAAAATCCATTTTTTTGTTTACGAAGTTTTCCTTTTTTGGGAGGTGAGAAAAAGATAAAGTTTGAATTTTTGAATTTGTTTTTCAAAGAGTATTTTTTTAAATTTCTTGCATCCTACTCCACAGATATCCTCTCAGAATTTGAGGAAATCACAAATCTATTTTCTGATTGGATAACCAAAGTTAATAGGGATATCTTTGAAGATATTTACATCTTCATTTTTTTTATTTTCTTTACTACACCATTTATCATTCATTTTATCAAATTTATGTTTAATCTAGATAAATCATTACTTCATTCAATTCTTAGAGATTTATTTTCTTTTGTTTTTTTCTTAAGATTTTTCAAAAATTAAAAAATATCTCGTATTACCCAATACAGAGTTTTAAAATTAAAAATGAAGTAGCATAATGCATTAATCTTTTCATTTTAATTTATTTATTGTTTGTTGTTTGATTTTAAAATTAATATTATTTTGATTTTATTACAAATGTTTTTTTTGATTTTTTTTTCTTTTTCAAATATTTTTAAATTTGAATTTGAATTTCTTTCAAGATGTTTTTTCCTCCTTCCCAATTTTTTTATCTTTTTCCCCAATTTTTTTCATCTTTCTTCTTTCCCTTTCAATTTCAATCGATTTAATGATAACAATATTTAGGGTCTTATGGATTTTTGAAAAATGAAAATCAGAATCATATTATGGATGAGTTGTTTTTTTATTATTGAGTGGGTCTTAACAGCATTTTAACGATGGTCCTTCGATTATGGAGAATTCGTCCACAAACCTTTAAAGGAGGGGATTTAAAAACATTTTCTTTAAAAACGGTTGTTTTATGACATTTCGTTTATGCTGCATTGATTGTTCACTCTAAAAATCAACTTTCCTCATATGGATTCATTTTTCTTCCATCAAAAAGAGGCCATCTTAGTCCATAAAATTGAACAATGTGCGCCATCTTTTAATCTGCAGAAACTTCAAATCTTCTTTCCTTTTAAGAAAGGACCAGAAGAACAAGGAGAAGACATTCTCGCGCAAGCTCTACGGTTAAAACATTTTGGGGTATGGTGTGTAATTGTGGTAGTTAAAAATTCGCTCGATCCTTTAGAGCTTTTGCTTATGAGAATGTCTTCGGTGAAAAATTAATTACAGAAGTTATTTTCAAACTGAAAGTTAATCAATCTCAAAAACTGACAAATTTAAAGTAAAAATTTGAAGATCCAAATATCCTAAAGAGGATACAATATTACAAGATTAGCTAGAATCTGCATTAATTTCACAAATAATCATTAAATCAAAATAAAATTCAACTAAAACAAATCAGATTCTTCCAAAAAAGAGAAACCAAGCACGAGAATTTTTTCATTACAAGTTTCCCCATTTTTTATTTATCATAGTTTTTCGCTTCGATTTCGCTCTCTCCACAGCTTATCGACTGGTCGCCTTATTAATCGTGCTAGATTATCTCAACGAAAAATTACTAAATTGTTGAATAAGTTCCATTACATTGTTAGAATTTCATAATTTTATAGTTTTTTATTTATCTTTCAAAAATCCTTATGCTGCAAAATTCTTTTCTTCTTAAATTGTTCGATGCATGTTTTATACAAATGTTATGCTTAAATATAAACTTAAACTTAAAATCAAATTGAAATCATAAAAAAAAATTTAAATATCATTCAAATACAAATAATATGAAATCAAAAAAAATTTGTAAATGTATGAAGGCGTTTCAAACATTACTAAATAATAGGGATGATGGGGAAGGAAAGGGGGGAGGAGGGAAGATGATAATTTTCAAAGTATTAACTGGAAGGAATATTATTGAAGTACTTTTTAACTTACCTTTTTTCACACATTATGATAATTAATAATCATAATAAGTGGTTGATTGTGTGCACTAATCAATAAATTTTCAATCTTTGGAAATCAAGTTTATCTGGATAAAAAATGTTATCATCTGAGAGAATCATAGAAAAGAGAAAAGTGCAAGCCCTATGGTTAAAGGGAGTTACTAAAGATGAGTATTAATAGTTCCTACTCAATGAACTATTCCTTGAAAGTTAGATCGGACTTGCTTCTTAGCTGCGAGATAATTCTACACAAAAATAGTAGATTGCATCCAAAATCCAAACCCTTTCAAAAATCAGATAAACCACAGAATAAATGAAGCAATCAAAATTTATTTCTTAGACTTATTCAGAAAAAGACCATGAATTGTTTCGTCCAAATCCTTCTTAACTATTTGAAATGGAAAAAATTGGTAAATAATGTCAAATGGATTTAAGGAAAATAAATAATAAGTTTTTTGAAAAGGATAGTAAACTTCAAATATTAATAGCAATATTGAAATATTTCTTATTTTTCATAGGTAAAAAGGGAGGTGGTATAGTGAAGCGATAATTCTAACTGCAGGCTGATTCTCAGATGTTTTAAATAAAAAGTAATAACAAAATAGCTCCAAATACGTTATTTATTATTTTCAGTTAAATATGATTATTTTCTTGAATTAAGATTCTTCTTCAAAATCACCTATCATCCGACCACTAGAATATCCTGAAAAATTCTTTCTTCAAACCTTTGTAAATACTAAAAACTCCTAATTCAATTACTAATAATCATTAGAAATCAAGAATCAGTTAATCATCAATAATTGTTTTTCAACATTTCTAGGACTAATTTCATGGATAGTTATCTTCATCTCGAATAAGAGAAATGGGATGGACTAAAAGTGAATCATCCAAAGTAGCCCGCCTTGTTCTCTCTCAAACAGGAAGAGAAAAAGGAATTGCTGTGTACTTTGACTAGCTTGAATAAGCTGTCAATGTACGAGATAGTCTCATTTGTGGTAAACTAATCATTTCTTTTCTAATTTAAATAATACATTTCTAAACTATTTTCCTATTAATAGTTCGTAGTCAGAAATAATTTCCTTAATCGAAGAATTTATTGAAGAAACTATCAACATTATTCAATAGCCAAGTGAGTTCAAGAGTAAACACTTTTTTTAAACAAAATAATAATCTAACCTTCTGAATGATTTATTATTAGTTTAGACAAATCCTTTCGAATGTAGTTATCTAAACGGAAGCCCAGAAAATAAAATTACTACAAAACAACAAACTGCTCAAATAACTTGATGGATCTGTGGTCAAATGCTTTTGGAATCTAGGGAGTATGGTTTCTTAATTCAAGAGAGCATAATTCATTCACGCATAAGAACTTGAAGTGCTTAAGATTAAGTAACTTTAGGAGCAAGAATAGATTAATATTGAACAAAATAGTGTATTAAAGGCAGTTTAAACTGATGAAAGAGATGAATAAGAAAACATGATGATACTACAATAACAGCAAAATTAACAGTAAAATGGTGCCAATTCAAACAGGAATTTCACAAGCATGCATTCAATTAGCGACATCACCAGTCATTAGTCTCTCTCACCTAACTAAGGTGGAAGAACACCAGTTGCATCTGATTTAAAGTAGCCAAGGAAATAGCTTTGGCTTCTTAGCTAAAATGAACAATTGCAAACTTTAGACAAGGAAATATTAAGAACATTTGCCGATCAGTGGAAGAAATAGGCCTACAAGAGGAAGGTTGAAAAAGAGCTTTCCAAGAAAATGATGACTCTTTCTTTTTTCGAAATCGAACTGGAAGTTAAAATGGACCTTATAAAACCTATTCTTGTACTTTCGTTAACAAAGTAATCAGATGGACCAGAGTTGAGAATGATCAACGAATAATCGGTGTCTTCTAATTAAGATGGAGTTTATTTCACTTGCGAATTGTAGTGCAAAGTTAAAAATAGAGTTAATTAAAATATCATCAGTTGGGCAATTCACAGCTCTTAGCTTCAAAAAATGAATCCTTCAATACAAAGAGAATAATGTGAAATCAGAATTTAAAATTTTGAAGCGAATGATACTCTTACTATTGAGCTAAAAGACCAAGGATTTTCATAAGCCTAGCTTAAAGCAAAAGGCGTATTTATCCTATCCGAATTATGCAAAGAAGGTTCTTCATATTAGCGTAATTGGCTTGGTCTTGATTTACGAAATAGTTCACTTTCATAAGAAACTAAGCTTCCGTTCATAAATCTCGATAGTTTTGTCTCGCCAATAACATAAAATGTACAGTAGAAATTCGAAGACATCCTTTAAACAACTGTGGACCTTAATCTTCCCAGTATCGACCCAATTTATGGTGAACAAATATTGTTTCCAACTTTAACAAAGAAACAAATCAAGATCTTACAAAAAACTCTTGAAAAAAATGGAATTTTAACAAACAAAGTTAAATTTCTCTTATTTGATGATCAGCATGCCATAAAAACCCTCCGAGCTATCAAAAAAAATGGGATTCTTTTGTTCATAAAATAAATCTCACTGGATAACTCAAGGCTAAAAAAAAACTTTGATCTCCTTGTCTTACTGTAAGAAGCTCTTCTAAGAGCTAGAGAACCTAGTACTTAAACAAATACTCCGATTTCACATCAAATACAGCAAGATGAAAGGTAATAATATTTTTTTCAGTTATTTGTGATAATTATGTTCAAATTGTTTTTTTTTATCTTTAACTTAACTTAGAGAAGATCCAAGTACAGTAACTCTTGGAAAACTTCTTTCTGAAAGGAAAACTTGGAAATAAAAATGTCCTGAAGCAATATCTCTTCTTAATGACATGTGCAAAGAAGGTAAATTCAAATATGATTGAAAAATAGAAAGATTTGTGTTCTGTTTGTGTTGTGAAATTTGAAATCATTATTATTTGTGCATATTTAGGTATCCCAAATTGTTTGAGAATGCAAATCTGGCGAAGTTTATCTCGTGTCAGTGAACTAAAAAGCATTTCAGAAAGATCGTATTCCCAGTTTAGAAGTATCCGTAATTACTATTCCCATAACTAAATGACATTAAAAGGAGTAGACGATGAGACTCACTTATCATTATATGAACATTTACTACGTAATTCTATGGAAAGTTATGTGGTCTTATAGTAATAGATCCACGATGATATCAGAGGATACATTGAAACCATAGGAGATCGATCTGTACACTGCTTAAATTTTGAACAAATAGAAAATATTCTGAATGCTTTCGTTTCCTGGAGTGTCATTATCGGAGCTGACTCTAATTCCCCACATTTTGCATATTTAAGTTATGCTCCTGAACTCATTTATTTGATAGACAAAATCTCTCTTTTCTATCTAAGCCAAGCAGAAAATGTAAAACACCATAAAAACTAACTTTTTCTAAAAATTTACCTTAATCAATTAGTCTGAAGGTGAGATAATCGAAGGAGAAGAGGAAGAAATCTTCTGGGAATTATCAAGTATTGTGTACTTTGTATTGAAAGGCTACTACAGATTCAACCCTAACAGTAATCACGAAGGTATTCGCAGTTCCCTCAAAATGAAGGAATACATGCCAGTGATGTTTCCTCCTCTGTAGACGAACAAATTAGCAGGGATCAAAGCAGAGCTGCTACTTTTGAAAATTCTCATAAAAGAAAATATTCCAGAGATTGCAGTTAAACTAAACGATATCGGTTTGCCAATCGAGCACTACTTTTCTCACCACTTGCTGACAATGTTTAGCAGACTCTTTAATCCTGACACTGTCTTTCGTCTTTGGGATATCATATTATATGAAAGTTCTCTAGAGAATGAAGTTAATTAGTTATTATTTTGTAAAAACAGCTAATTTAGTTTGTTTTTTGTTTAGGGACACACAAATATACTAATGCTCAGTGTGCTAATTGCTCTCTTGGCATAAGCGAAAGAAGACATTCTCAAATGTAAAGGTCCATTAGATGTAGAAGTTGTCCTCAAAGTTCATGGTATTTCTCATTTTCTTTTGAAGAAACACTTAATTTAACTACTTTTTCTATTTATTTCTAGGCACATTTATCACTAACTCAGGTGATTTTATCAGACAAGTTTTGGAAAACAAAAAGAAATTTGTCGATAAGATGGCCTTCTACCTGAACATCTTGCTGAATCTTGAAGACGAACTCAAAGTTCATTACAATTCATAGTGCTTAACTAACTTGAAAACGAGTTATTATGTCACTGCAAAGAACGAATTTGATAAATGTGATCCTGTTTAAATCGGAGAAGTATCTAAAATCGTTCAAAAATTGAAAGAACGTGATAATAAACAAAAATTCTCAAAAAATAAAGCTGATTCAGATGATTCCCTTGAGATTCCCGATCAATTTGATGACGACAATGAGCGTGAAATGTATCAATTAGCTGATAATAAGTTTCTTTCTCATTTAAATAAGAATTTACAAGAAGGCACAAATGTTGTGCCTTCTGCATTCATTCCAAATCCAGGTATTTGATAATTTAAGCTATTACTTTTTAGAACTTTTGATATTGATTCTCTCAGGTATTGGCAGTTTAAATCTCACACAGAATAACTTCAATTAACTATCCATGAACAACCTTGGATTTAACATTGATCTCTTCAACCAAGAAGAATTCTAAAATCACCAACAAAATCTATGGCAATAGCAATTGACAATTTTCCGTCGGCCTCCTTTGAAGCGTGTTCTACTTTATTTGCATAAACTAAAACTTTTCTGGGCTGAAAGTACAGAAATCGTTATGGAAGTGAGTTATGAGTAGCAAACTCATTAAGATATCAAAATCATTGTGGATACTTGCATTTTCTTGAATCATTCTGAAAATTTCCTTTATGTTGAAGGTGCTGATTACATTTCTATTCGCTTGTATGAAGATCCAAAGACACTTACGGCAACAGATCAACCTAGCTAAAAAAGATTAATTAAATAAACAATCATCGATTTCAATAATTATCCTCCTGATACACTGCTAAAAACAACACTTTCATTGAAAGACAATTATCAAGATCAACCTATTTTGCATAATTACACAACTTCAGAAATCGATATATCACTACTTCTTCTATCAGATCGAGCTAATTATACACTTGCTATTCCTTTTCCTCTTGCAAGAATTCAAGCAGCTACGGGTCTCTAAAGCAGCCCTAGCAAGCTGCTGAATTATCTCTTCAAAATAGATGATAAATCGTTTTCTACTGATTATAATACACTTCGTAGTTTATTCAGATAATTAGCTTCTAAACTACCTGACCTTGTAGCTGTTTCAAACTTTTCTTTAGATCCTAGTTAAAAACTATCGTTTCGATTAAGTAAGCAGAATTATTATTTCTTGAAAAGCAAAAGAAAATATGAAAATTCATTTTTTTAATATTTTTATGACTCCAGATTCAGAAACTACCTTTGAAACCATGAGGATATTCTTAAAAGTAGCACTAAACGAAGGTACAGTTAGTGGATTAAGTAACGTGAACTTTATCAAGATCATTTTTGATCACTTCGTTGCAAACAATCAGAATAAGACATTCTATTTTTCTGATTTTATGATTGCTGTAATTCTCTTCGCTTAGTCAACGTTCAATTAAAAGATGAGCCTGTGTTTTGACTTACTCTAAGTGTTTGATTCTACCAAAGATCGTGAAGAGCTTGTTTCTCTCAATACTGTTTTAGAGTTCGTTAAGATGTTGTATGATTCATTCATGATTTTCATCCCGAATAATCAAATCTACGATATGGTGGAATATGCATTTTAAGGTTCCCTCAACGGAGTGCTTAAAGCTCAGCTAACAGTAAGAGACAATCCTTCTATTGTATTTGATGTTACAAAAGAGATAATCGCTATTCAAAATAGCAACAGTCTCTAGGGAAAGGTATTTTACTTAATCATTTTTTTGGTATTTTCACTCATTTATTTTTTGAAATCTAGTGTAAAGACATATCCCTAGGGACGAGTGATAATCTTATGGTGCTCAAAACCATACTTGATGAGAAAATTAAGAATTAAATCGAAGGATAGAATAATTCTTAGTTAATTTTAAACATCAAATACAGAGTAGAAGGCTAGCTCACGAAATTCACCTGTCTAATCGATAAAGATTGGAAGATCACAAAGAGAATTATTCTCGACAAACGGCCAGATTTACCATACAATAGACCTGATGAGTAACCAAGTTTACGAGTATTTTTGATTCCAACTAATTTTCAATTTTAAAACTTAGTTCCCATCCTGCAGAATAGATGATGCATAACAATGAAAACCTGTTATCGCTGACAAGTTAAAATACTAAAATTTGCAAGAGCTCGTTTATTCGAATTATTTCAAAATTACCACTCCTTCGCTACTTCGTTAACTTCCAAAATACCATCACATAAGCCGTCAACACATCTTCAACTCTTAACCATGATTAGTTCACACTCCCCAGCAGGAAAATACTCATCTCCTCAATTCAAGTAAACACCATTTTAGCACAATTATTATTGTATTAAGTAATTGTTTAACTTTCTCTCATTTTCCCTTCAATAAAGGCGACTTTTTCAATCATGCTCGGAAATCAAACTTACATGGTTATCACAGCTTTTGATGACAGACAAAAAAGAATTTAACCTACACAGCGTCAAAGTTTAGTCTAAAATAGTCTCCCTCAGCTGAGGTAAAGACAGTCAGATTCACCTTCTTTATAGACACCAACTCAAGGAAATAGATAGACTAAAGAAATTTAAACTCCTTTGAATTTTGAGCAAAAAAATGCAGCACTTGCATCAGAACTAAGATAAAAACGAATGAATGTTGCAAATAACAACTAAAGATCGTCTCATATTCGCTCATAGAACTACGAAGATGGATCAAATATTGTTAATTCAAAACTTAATGTTTCGTTCTTCGAGCCTTTTTCATAGACAATTCTACAGATCTAAAATGCACTGCTTTAAGAAACAATAAACTAATTAGATATGGGCCAGAGTAATCTCGTAGAAATTGATATCGAGAAGACTTCTTTAGATGTGTATGTTTAAAATTAATACTTTGGTAATTTATCATAACAATCGATCTTCGACATAGTCCTTCTTTAATCAAATTAAGTAATGAAATCATGAATATTTAGTTAATATTTTCTTCTTTTTAACAATTATTTTACATTCTTTTTAGAATTTGAACTTCAAATTAGTGTATTCTTATAATAAACCTGATAGAGAGCTAAAAACTGAAGCCTCTGATACTCCTATGTACTCCATGGATAAAGAATTCAATTAATTAGGAAAATTCTGGTTTTCTGAGTTTTTAAGTGATTGGCGACCCTGTCTTATTGAGTAAAAACGCACTTCCTCAAAAAGAGGAGAAATATCTTATTTTTTAGTAAGATTTAAACATGATCCACTATCAATTTACCTCAAAAAACCTATTGAAGTATTGATGGTCACCAAAATTGATGTCAATGAACTTCAAGAGAATCAGGTAATGGTTTGTTTCTAATAATTTCTGATATCTTAAATTGCTTCATTATAGGAAACACATCGTGAAGGTGGAGCAATAGAATGAAGAACTATCTTCTAAGTTAAATCTATTGAAGATTTGCGAGTTAAAAAATACATAAAATCCATATTTATTTGATTTTAAAAGTTAAATACAAAAATACAATTCAAAATCAAATTCTTCTTGAACAGTAGCAATGGTCTTTTTTAAAGAACAAAACCGTATTTTTGCATAGAGAAGTTTTTGATGAAAAATGATTCAATTCAAAGGATATAAATTGTAAAATAAAGATTATTTAATGTATAAAAGTGAGATGAGCTTTAGGATTTGATAATTGAAAATGTCCATATGAAAAAATGGGATCCTCGAGCTTCTAAATTTAAACGATTCTTCAATCAAAAAATAACTCGATAGGTTATGAGCTTTCCTCATCTGATGAGTTGCAGTGCATTAATTCAATGTGTTAATTTGTTTCATCTTGAATAAAATAGTCTTATATCGAAAGCCCATCAAAAAGTCCTTCAATATCCACAGAAGTTGAATTAGCTGTTTCCTTTTTATGTTTATTCACTTTGTCTTCACTTTTTAATGGTTTGACAAGAAGAGTGATGATTGATGGTTTCAGTGCAAGAAGCTCAGAAAGCTATTCATTTGTTTTAAGTTGTCGCTTAATTTTTGAGTGAGGATGGCAGTATTGTAGCTCAAAGTGAGCTGGAACATCGTCAAACTTTTTTGTCACAAAATTGTAGATTCTATGGAGCTAAGGTGAACTCTCTGGAAATCTTAGAATTGTTTTATTTAGTTGAAGTCTTAGAATTGTCATTATTTTATTGAGAGGGACTAAGTAACAGAATTATCTTCGATGATTGGTCGATACTAAGTCAATTACTCAACAGGTCGATAGTGCACTTATGAAGAATATAAATGTATTTATGATTTATTGAGAGATTCCTTCAACTTCTATTTCCTAGATTGAAGGAGTAAATCACTATGCTTGTATTTATTCTTGAAATAATTACTTTATCACCGTTTTGTATTTGCGTTCTGTTTATGACTCTATTTTTGATTTTATTATCTAAAAGAATCGAATTATGTTTTCTCTCAAGTACTTAATAATCACTAAACATCTTGAAACTTCTAGAACAAAGACTTTTAATTTTTCTTTTATTGTCGATTTCATTCAAAATGACTTGAAGATTTCTTCAAGAAAATGGTTATTTTTTTTCTATTCTGCAATGTAAGGAAATTTATTAATTTAATAGATTTTTTGGACACTTAAATTCAAATAAGAAATGGATAAAGATATTATTAATAATCAATATGTTTTGTGTTTTATTCTAGAAAGCATTTAATTTTTGTTTATAAATTTGATACTTTAATTTAATTTAGAAGTTGACTGTGTTTGATTGATTTCATCTTAGAGATGAATTCATCCAATTATCTTAATTAATTGAATTAAAACTAAGAAAACACAACTTCATTCAAAATTATTGGGGAGATTTTTGATCGTTAAAAAATAAAAGAGCTCAAAAGAGACTGATTTAAATGTTTCAAGATAATTAAAAATCAGTTAAACAAAAGAAGAAAACAAATTGCTTGAAGAGAACAGACAAATTTTATCTAAGGCTTTTCGGAAACGTTTTTTACAGCAGCCTATTAGCATATGCCACCTTGCTTTTGACTGTTAGCATACTCCTTTCAGGATGTCTGTCACCTTGCACTTTCTCTCCTTCAATACTTGAAAGCAGCTCAATTTAGCTGTCTTAAAAGTTTTAATCATTCATGATGGACATATCGCTTGGTCAATAATGACTTGAGATGAGTAAAATCGTCTTTCTTTAAAAATTTCGAAACTACTTCAATAACGAACGAACAACAACTGAACGAACGAGAGCGGCTTGCAATTATGTATTATTGTATTCAAGAATAAATGAGTGAAATTCTCAAAGTATTTGAAAGTTTTAAAAAGAACAAATAAATAAGAAAAATAAATAAATCTTAAAAAAACTATTCAATACGATGAAAAAAACAAAAGAAAATTTAAAAAATGCAAAAAATACGAAAATAAGCTAAATAATTATTGAATCCGTTGCTATTTTGAATAGATTCGGTGTTTCAAAGGATAATTTAGAGCTTGGAATAAAATCAATTGATTTTATTAAAGTCCTAAGAGTTTTTTCAATTGTTTAACCAAAGGAAAACAATTTTAAATGCCTTCTTAAATGGAGCAAGTTAATATCTATTGAAGGCCATATTATGCTTGGGTTTTAAAAGATGATTATTAGAATGAAAATTGTACATTTTACAGTACCTTCTCTTAGTTTTAGAGCATTTAACACGATAGTTTCCATTCCTGTAGCTTTGGCAGTTATTTCACAATTTCCTGCCAACATTCTAAAATATAAGCGAAATTGTGTTAGATTTAACTTATTTGACTGGTGGTGTTTCTTTTTAACTAATAACTATTTTCGTTTTCATTTTACAAAATACTCTTTTCAAGTTATCTTATTCACTAAATATTAACTCATTTTTTTTCAATGTGTTTTTCATAATTTTTTTCTTAATTTTGCAAAAATTCTTGAGACAACTGCAAAAAGACAAAGCAAATGAGGGTATTTTAGATTATTTATCCCTAAGCATAATCAAAGGATTACGATACTCCCTTAAACTTAAGCAATTATTTACAATTTAAAGGAAACAAATTCGAAGATTTTCGAAGTGAAAAATAAATAGTGTTTACTAAAAAATTGATTCTTTTAAACCTGAATCATCGCAACAACTAATAAAAAACATCGCTAAATAAACATGGTAAATTTAATGAAACTATGCATTGAAAATGCTGATGATAATTTTCTTTAACAAGCCACTCAAGTTTGAAATCAAGAAAAAAATGAAAAGTCGCTCCGAGCGAGTCAAATGTATTGAATTACATCCCGAGCTGCCCTGGGCGCTCGTATCACTCTATTCGGGAAATATCACAATTTAC